>Ga0164290_1000392_pt1 | contig 147980 bp, 137 predicted proteins | sample Micstemetagenome_FD_108782 | JGI IMG/M metagenome (GOLD analysis project Ga0164290, IMG submission 108782) | Contaminated culture microbial community from soil near Moab, Utah, USA - Microcoleus steenstrupii SON62 (Illumina Assembly) | ecosystem: Environmental > Terrestrial > Soil > Soil crust...
CGAGCGCTTCATCCAGTCGGCGCTGCGCGAATGGGCCTACGGCTGGACCTACCAGAACTCTGCCCAGCGCACCCAGGCGCTGGCCTACTGGCAGCATCACTACAACTGGCACCGTTCCCACCAAGGTATCGGCGGTGCGGTGCCAATGTCCCGACTTCCTTTGTCGAGAAACAACCTCTTGACGCTTCACACCTAACCCTCCCCCGGCGAAGCCGGGGGAGGGGATGGTGTAGCCATCCCCTTTGGGGAGTCGGACAGCCCTCACCCTCAGTCCCTCTCCCTGAGGGAGAGGGAAGTACACCCCTTCCCCCACCACAGGTGGGGGAAGGTCGGGATGGCGGCCAGCAGCCGATCACCGCACGGGCGGGTCCGGAACGAAACTCGCGGGAAACGGCTGCGGATCGCGCGGCACCGGAACCGGTGCCGGAATCACGCCGCGCGCCATCAGATTCGCGTGGCTGTCGTACCAGATGGCGATGACCTCGTTCGGGGCTTCCGATTCGCGTTCGAAGCTGGTGTAGCGCACCTGCGAAGTCTGGATGCGGCCGTGGCCGGTGCCGAGACTCTTTTCGGCCGGCATGCTCTGCGCGCGCGCCGCGGGTTGTGCGGGCGCCGGCGCGGTATCGGCGTTCGAGGAAGCCGACTCCTTCGCTGCACCCGCCATCGGCGCTTCGCGCCGCTGACGTTCTTCCTCCAGCACCATCGGCGGCTCCACCTTGCGCTTGAATACCGCGACACCGATGACGCCGACATTGTCGGGGCGTCCGGTGCGTGCAGCATAGGAATCATCGAGGCGCGTGAAGTAGAACGCCGCCACCTTCGACATGTCCTTGCGCCAGCCCTTGATCGGGAGGCGATCGCCGGACGAGAGCACGTAGCCGCTCTGACCAGGTGCAGCGGTCTCACCCGTGACGACGTTGACCCCATCCACCGAGGTCACGGCCAACAGATCGCCGCCCGATTGATTGCGGATCCGGATCTCGTACTCGTTGCCGGGCTTGCCTGCCACGTACCAGCGCCCGTCGCTGAAGTACGTGGGGAGGATGCGACCGGAAGCGCGATCGTAGATGGTGACGTCGGCAAGACTACCGACGGCGAAGGCGGGAACGGCGCTGGCCATCAGCGCCGCGGCAAGGACTAGACGACGAAGGTTCATGACTGGCTCCTGTAGGGGTTGCAGCCACTGAAACGGGGCGACGGCCGGACCGGGGTTAAAGGCGGCAACGCTCGATTAGAATTCCGTCTGCCCATTCCCCTCATTGAAGGTAGAGACCTATGCAGATCAAGACCATCGGCGTCGTCGGCGCCGGCACCATGGGCAACGGCATCGCCCAGGCCTTCGCCGTGGCGGGCCATGCCGTCGTAATGACCGACGTGGCCCAGGCCGCCCTCGACAAGGGCGTGAAGACGGTGGACGGCAGCCTCGAGCGCCTGGTGAAGAAGGAGAAGATGACGGCCGCCGACAAGGCCACCGCGCTCGGCCGCATCACCACCTCCACCAAACTCGATGCCCTGGGCGATGTCGACCTGATCGTCGAAGCAGCCACCGAGAACCTGACGCTCAAGCTCGACATCTTCGCCAAGCTCGACGCCGCCGCGAAGCCGGACGCGATCATCGCGTCCAACACCTCGTCGATCTCGATCACCAAGCTCGCGGCGGCCACCAAGCGCCCGGCCCAGGTGATCGGCATGCACTTCTTCAACCCGGTGCCGGTGATGCAGCTGGTGGAACTGATCCGCGGCCTGCAGACCTCGGACGAAACCTATGCAGCGACCGAGGCCATTTCCAAAGCGGTCGGCAAAGCCCCGGTCCAGGTGAAGAACTCGCCCGGCTTCGTGGTGAACCGGCTGCTGTGCCCGATGATCAACGAAGCGGTGTTCGCGCTGGGTGAAGGACTGGCCACCCCGCAGCAGATCGACGACGCCATGCGCCTGGGCTGCAACCACCCCATCGGCCCGCTGGCGCTATGCGACCTGATCGGCGTCGACGTGGAACTCGCCGTACTGCAGGTGCTCTTCGAGGGCTTCAAGGACTCGAAGTACCGCCCCGCCCCGCTGCTGGTGGAAATGGTCGAGGCCGGGTACCTCGGGCGCAAGACCGGACGCGGCTTCTACAACTACGGCTGACCGATTGCTCAGGGCCCGAAATTCCTCAGGCCCTCCAGGTCCAGCACCTGGATCGCGCCATACTCGATCTTCACGAGGCCGGCTTTCTCGAGCACCTGCAGCGACTGGTTGGCACGCTGGCGCGACGTGCCCACCAGCAACGCGATCTCGGCCTGGGAGATCTCGAGGCGCGCACCGCTGCCCGGATAGAGGATCGGGTTGAAGAGGTCCGCGATGCAGCGGGCCAGCTTCGCCTCGGGTTCGAGCAAGTACTCGTATTCGAGACGGGTAATGAACTGGGCCAGCCGCTCGTTCAACTGGATCAGAAGAAACCGGTTGAACGATATGCTGTTGTCGAGCAGCCAGTCGAAGGTGGCCCGGGGCAATCGCGCCACCAGGCTGTCCCGCAGGGCCGAGGCGTCGTAGCGCCGCGGCTCGTACTTCAAGAGCGACCCCTCGCCGAACCACCCGCCGGGCGGCACGCCGGTGAAGCTCACGGTCCGGCCATCGGGGCCGAACTGGAGATCTTGGCCAGTCCGTGCAGGATGCCGATCCAGACGTCGCCTGCCTCGCCCTTCGAGCAGATCGGATCCCCCGCCGCGACTTGCTGCACCGCAAGATCAGCGAGCACGCGCGAGCGTTGCTCCGCGGTCAGGTCCGCGGTCCAGCGGGCATGCAGATGGAGCGTCTCGGCGAGGTTCACGGCGCATCAATTGTCGTCGTCGCGACAGTGCAATAGTGCCCGACTCTGCTACGCTTGGCCCGCCCTGCCTGCAAGGGAAGAACCGCCCGTAGGGACCGCGGCGCGGAAGAACGAGATGGAGGAGTGGAGTTGAGCCAGCCGGCCGCGGACACCTTTCCGCGCCTCTTGCTGCACCACGCAGCCGTGCGAGGGGACCGGACCGCCATTCGCGAGAAGGACCTCGGCATCTGGCTGTCATGGACCTGGCGCCAGGTGGCGGACGAGGTGAGAGCGGCTGCCTGCGGTCTGGCCGCTCTCGGCTTCAAGCGCGGCATGACGCTCGCCGTGATCGGCGACAACCGGCCTCGCCTGTATTGGTCCATGGCGGCCACGCAGGCGCTGGGCGGCATTCCGGTGCCGCTCTATCAGGACGCGATCGCGCAGGAGATGCTGTTCGTCCTCGAGAACGCCGAAGTGGAGTTCGCGGTGGTGGAGGATCAGGAGCAGGTGGACAAGCTGCTCGAGATCCGCGCGAAGTATCCGCGCCTCAAGCACATCATTTACGACGACCCGCGCGGCCTGCGCAACTATCCCGATCCGGAGCTGCTGTCCTTCGACCGCCTGCAGGAGATGGGGCGCGAATACGATCGCGCACATCCCGGTTTCCACGACGGCGAGATCGCCCTCGGGCAGCCGCGCGACACCGCGGTCATGCTGTATACCTCGGGCACTACCGGCAGTCCGAAGGGCGTCTGCCACACACACGCTTCGCTGATCGCCGCCGCGATGGGCGACATCGCGTTCGACGGCTTCACGGCCGATGACGAGGTGCTTTCGTACCTGCCCATGGCCTGGGTCGGCGACCACCTCTTCTCCTATGCGCAGGCGCTGGTGGCCGGGTTCTGCGTGAACTGTCCGGAGTCGAGCGAGACCGTACCCATCGATCTACGCGAGATCGGGCCGACGTACTACTTCGCCCCGCCGCGCGTGTTCGAGAACCTGCTCACCACGGTGATGATCCGCATGGAGGACGCCGCGCGCTTCAAGCAGCGGCTCTTCCACTACTTCATGGGCGTGGCGAAGCGTTGCGGCGCGAAGATCATGGACGGACGCACCGCCGACGTGAGTCTTGGCGACCGTGTGCTGTACTTCATCGGCGACCTGCTGGTCTACGGTCCGCTGCGCAACGTGCTGGGCATGTCGCGCATCCGCGTGGCCTACACCGGCGGTGCGGCGATCGGACCCGATCTGTTCGATTTCTACCGTTCCATCGGCGTCAACCTGAAGCAGCTCTACGGTCAGACCGAAACCGGCGTGTACGTCTGCAAGCAGCCCACCGGCAAGGTGAAGCTCGACTGCGTCGGTCCGCCATTGCCGGGCGTGGAGATCCGCATCGCGCCCAACGGCGAAGTGCAGGTGAAGTCACCGGGCATGCTGAAGGAGTACTACAAGCGGCCCGATGCAACGGCCGAGTCGATCACGCCCGACGGCTGGTTCATGACCGGCGACGCCGGCTTCTTCGATCGCGACGGCGATCTCAAGATCATCGATCGCGCGAAGGACGTGGGGAAGCTCAAGGACGGCACGATGTTCGCGCCGCAGTACATCGAGAACAAGCTCAAGTTCTTCCCCCACATCAAGGAGGCTGTGGCCTTCGGCCACGACCGCGAGATGTGTACCGCCTTCATCAACATCGACCTCGGGTCGGTGGGCAATTGGGCGGAGCGGCGCGGCATCGCGTATTCCGGCTATACCGATCTCGCGCAACGCGACGCCGTGTACGACCTGGTGCAGGAATGCGTCGAGAAGGTGAACCGCGATCTGGCATCGGATGCCCAGCTCGGAAATTCGCAGATCCGGCGCTTCCTGGTGCTGCACAAGGAGCTCGACGCCGACGACGGCGAACTGACGCGCACGCGCAAGGTGCGCCGCGGATTCATCGCCGAACGCTACGCCAAGCTGGTCGCCGCGCTGTTCTCGAGCGATACGCACTGCGAGATCGAGGGGCAGATCAAGTTCGAGGACGGGCGCACGGGGACCATCCGGGCGGACTTGAAGATCCGGGCTGCGAAAACGTTTCCGGTGGCGCGGGAGAGGAAAGCAGCATGAGTGTCTGCGCCCACCGCTGCCCCCACCCTAGCCCTCCCCCAGCGAAGCTGGGGGAGGGGATGGTCACCCCTTCCCCCACGCTGCGCGTGGGGGGAGGTTGGGATGGGGGCCAGACGCCTCTCGTGGTGGAAGCACGCAAAGCCGCATGAGCGACCACGACCACAACCCCGCGCGCCGCATCGGCGACACCATGCTGTCGGTCGAGAACATCTCGCTCGCGTTCGGCGGCGTCAAGGCGCTCACCGACATCAGCTTCGACGTCAGGGAACACGAGATCCGCGCGATCATCGGGCCGAACGGCGCGGGCAAGAGCTCGATGCTGAACTGCATCAACGGGGTCTACACGCCCCAGCAGGGCCGCATCCGCTTCGACGGACAGACCTTCACGTCCATGGATCCGCACAAGGCGGCCACCATGGGCATCGCGCGGACCTTCCAGAACATCGCGCTGTTCAAGGGCATGAGCGTGCTCGACAACCTCATGACCGGGCGCAACCTCAAGATGCGCGCCAACCTGCTGGCCCAGGCTTTCTACGTGGGTCCGAACCGCCGCGAGGAGCTGGAACAGCGCGAGAAGGTCGAGCACATCATCGACTTCCTGCAGATCGAATCGGTGCGCAAGGTGCCGGTGGGGCGCCTGCCCTACGGCGTACAGAAACGCGTCGAACTCGGCCGTGCACTCGCCGCCGAGCCGCGCCTGCTGCTGCTGGACGAACCCATGGCCGGCATGAACATCGAGGAGAAACAGGACATGTGCCGGTTCGTCCTCGACGTGAACGACGAGTTCGGCACCACCATCGTGCTGATCGAGCACGACATGGGCGTGGTGATGGACATCTCCGACCGCGTGGTGGTGCTGGACTATGGCAAGAAGATCGGCGACGGTACGCCGGACGAGGTCCGCAGCAACCAGGCCGTCATCGACGCCTATCTCGGCGTCGCTCACTAGGACCCGCGCGATGCAGTTCTTCTTCGAAGTCCTGATCGGTGGCCTGCTCGCGGGGGTGATGTACTCGCTCGTGGCGCTCGGCTTCGTGCTGATCTACAAGGCCTCGGGCGTCTTCAACTTCGCCCAGGGCGGCATGGTGTTCTTCGCCGCGCTCACCTTCGTCGGCCTGCAGGAGAAGACCGGCATGCCGTTCTGGGTGCTGATCGCGGCCACACTCGCAGTCATGGTGGTGCTCGGGATCGTCATCGAGCGCGTCGTGCTGCGCCCGCTGGTGAACCAGCCGCAGATAACGTTGTTCATGGCCACCATCGGCCTCGCATTCTTCATCGAGGGCCTGGCGCAGATCATCTGGGGCACGGAGGTCCGTCGCCTCGATCTCGGCCTGCAGGACGAGCCGATCGGCACGCTGATGGACCAGTTCGGCATCCTGGTGAGCAAGTTCGACCTGATCGCGGCCCTGGTGGCGGGCATTCTGGTGGCCGTGCTCGCCGTGTTTTTCAACAAGACCCGCATCGGACGAGCACTGCGCGCGGTGGCCGACGACCATCAGGCCGCGCTTGCGGTCGGCATTCCGTTGAAGCAGATCTGGGCGATCGTCTGGTCGGTGGCAGGTTTCGTGGCGCTGGTCGCCGGGCTGCTGTGGGGTGCGCGCAACGGGGTGCAGTTCGCTCTGACGTTCGTCGCGCTGAAGGCGCTGCCGGTGCTGATCCTCGGAGGCTTCGAGTCGATCCTCGGTGCGATCGTCGGCGGGCTCATCATCGGTGCGGCGGAGAAGCTCGCGGAGGTCTATCTCGGCCCCCACCTGGGCGGCGGCATCGAGGGTTGGTTCGCTTACATGCTGGCGTTGCTGTTCCTGCTGGTGCGGCCGGAAGGGCTGTTCGGTGAGAAGCACATCGATCGTGTCTAGCCGCCGGCCCCCATCCCTACCTTTCCCCACGACTACGTCGTGGGGAAAGGGGTGTACAGCCCCCGCCCCCGGCTTCGCCGGGGGAGGGTTGGGGTGGGGGCAACGGCGTGCCAGCCATCTCCTCCGTTTCCTCCCGATGCGCGCCTGCCGCTCCACCAGTCACGAATCACGAATCACGAGTCACGGCTGACCATGCTCTACCGCGAATCCGGTCAGTTCAAGACCACCTACGCCGCCGACCAGCAGTTGTTCCCGATCCGGCAGGACCGGTATGCGATCGGGCTACTGCTCGCGGTCGCGTTCGTAGTCGTCCCGCTGTTCGCGAGCAGCTACTGGCTCACGGCCCTGCTGATTCCGTTCCTGGTCTTCGCGCTCGCCACGCTCGGACTCAACATCCTCACCGGCTATGCCGGGCAGTTGTCGCTGGGAACCGCGGCGTTCATGGCCGTGGGTGCAGTCGCAGCATACAACTTCCAGCTCCGCATTCCGGGCATGCCCATCCTGGTGAGCTTCATCCTGGGCGGCCTCACGTCGGCGGTCATCGGCATCGCGTTCGGCCTGCCGAGCCTGCGGATCAAGGGCTTCTATCTGGCCGTGGCGACACTCGCTGCGCAGTTCTTCATCCCGTGGCTGCTGGTGAAGGTCTCTTGGTTCTCCAACAACTCCTCCTCCGGCGTGATCACGGCGCAGCCCATCGAGATCCTCGGCTTCGCGTTCGATTCGCCGCCGCGCAAGTACCTGCTGGTGCTCACGATCGTCGCGCTGATGGCGGTGGCCGCGAAGAACATGGTGCGCAGTTCGATCGGTCGCGCGTGGATGGCGGTGCGCGACATGGACGTGGCGGCGGAGGTGATCGGCATCCGCATCATGCGCACCAAGCTGATCGCCTTCGCGGTAAGTTCGTTCTATTGCGGTGTCGCGGGTGCGCTCTACGCCTTCGCCTATCTCGGCAGCGTGGAGCCGGATGGTTTCAACCTCGACCTGTCCTTCCGCATCCTGTTCATGGTCATCATCGGCGGCGCCGGCAGCATCCTCGGATCGTTCCTCGGCGCCGCCTTCATCACGCTGTTGCCGATTTTCCTCGACGTGCTGTTGACGGAAGGCGCGGCTGCGCTCAGCCTCAACCTGCCGTCGGGCATGACGTCCATGGCGCAGCTCGTGGTGTTCGGAGCGCTGATCATCTTCTTCCTGATCGTGGAGCCCCACGGGCTCGCGCGGCTCTGGCAGATCCTGAAAGAGAAGTTGAGACTATGGCCGTTCCCGCACTGACGGTTCACGTCAACGGGTAGCGGTGTCGCGGGCGTTAAAGAGTACCCGGCCCACCGGAACAATATCAAGGAGGAGCACCATGAAGACCTGGAAGCAGGCAGTCATCACCGCGGTTCTCATCGCCGCGGGTGTCGCGACCGCGGTTCCGGCCCTCGCCCAGCAGGCCGGGTCCCAGTTCATCGGCATCACGAGCTACCGGGTCGGCCCCTACGGCGCGAACGGCGCGGCGTTCTTCGGCGGCTTCATCGACTACCTCACCCTCGTCAACGAGCGCGACGGCGGCGTGAATGGCGTCAAGCTCTCGTGGGAGGAATGCGAGACCGAGTACAACAACGCCAAGGGCGTGGAGTGCTACGAGCGTCTCAAGACCAAGTCCGCCACCGGCCCCACCGCGATCCATCCGATGTCCACCGGCATCACCTACGCGCTGATCGACAAGGCGCCCGCCGACAAGATCCCGCTCATCACGCTGGGCTACGGCCGCACCGATGCCACCGACGGCCGCGTGTTCCCGTGGGTCTTCCCGGTGCAATCGAACTACTGGGACGCCGCCACCGGCATCATCAAGTTCATCAGCGAGAAGGAAGGCGGCGATCTCAAGGGCAAGAAGATCGTGCTGCTGTATCACGATTCCGCCTACGGCAAGGAGCCGCACTCGGTGCTCGAGGCCGAATCGAAGAAGCTCGGCTTCGAGCTGCGCATGATCCCGGTGCCGCACCCCGGCAACGAGCAGCAATCGCAGTGGCTGCAGATCCGCCAGTACCAGCCCAACTGGGTGATCCTGTGGGGTTGGGGCGTGATGAACGCGACCGCGCTGCAGACCGCGCAGAAAGTCGGCTTCCCACGCGAGAAGATGGTCGGCAACTGGTGGGCCGGCTCCGAGATCGACACTGAAGTGGCGGGCGCCGCCGCCAACGGCTACTACGCCGCCAGCCTGAACCTGGCCGGCAAAGGCTATCCGGTGGTGAAGGACATCGAGGACATCGTCTACAAGAAGGGCAAGGGCAACGGCAACCCGAAGCTGATCGGCACCGTGCTGTGGAACCGCGGCGTGGGTGCGGCGATGATCACCGTCGAAGCCGTGCGCAAGGCGCAGGAGAAGTACGGCAAGAAGGTGCTGACCGGCGAACAGATCCGCTGGGGCCTGGAGAACGTCGACATCAACGCAGGTCGGCTGAAGGCGCTCGGCTTCAACACCATGCTGCCGCCCATCAAGCTGTCGTGCTCCGACCACGGCGGCAGCGGCCTGGTGCGCTTCCAGCAGTGGACCGGCAGCGAGTGGAAGGCCGTGTCCGACTGGATCAGCGGCGACAAGCAGATGGTGCGGACGATGATCGAGGAGTCCGCGGCGAAGTACGCGGCGGAGAAGGGTATCAAGCCGGGGTGCCTGGGCGGCTGAACGGCAAACGCATGAACCGCGAAGGACGCGAAGGTAACGAAGGAGCTTCTCGATGCACGGGCAGGCTCTTGTCGATTTTCCTTCGCTGTACTTCGCGTCCTTCGCGGTGAGCGAAGTTGATTAAGCCATGACCGCACTACTCGCCATCAACAACATCGAGGTCATCTACGACCACGTGATCCTCGTGTTGAAGGGCGTCTCGCTCGAGGTGCCCGAGGGTCGCATCGTCGCGCTCCTCGGCGCCAACGGCGCGGGCAAGACCACCACGTTGAAAGCGATCTCCAATCTACTGCAGTCGGAGCGCGGCGAAGTCACCAAGGGTGGCATCGAGTACCGAGGGGATCGCATCGACCGCCTCAATCCGTCCGAGCTGGTGAAGCGTGGCGTGGTGCAGGTCATGGAAGGTCGGCATTGCTTCCAGCACCTGACCATCGAGGAGAATCTCCTCACCGGCGCGTTCACGCGCTCGGCTTCGCGCGCCGAGATCAAGCAGGATCTCGAGCGCGTGTACGCCTACTTCCCGCGTCTCAAGGTGCGCCGCTCGAGTCAGTCCGGCTACACCTCCGGAGGCGAGCAGCAAATGACGGCCATCGGCCGCGCGCTGATGGCGCGCCCGAACATGATCCTGCTCGACGAACCGTCCATGGGACTGGCACCCCAGGTGGTGGAAGAGATCTTCGAGATCGTGAAAGACCTCAACGCCAAGGAACGCGTGAGCTTCCTGCTGGCGGAGCAGAACACCATGGTCGCGCTGCGCTACGCCGACTACGGCTACATCCTCGAGAACGGCCGCGTGGTGATGGACGGCGATGCCGAGGAATTGCGCAGCAACGAGGACGTGAAGGAGTTCTACCTCGGTCTGTCCACCGCGGGCCGAAAGAGCTTCCGCGACGCCAAACACTATCGCCGGCGCAAGCGCTGGCTCGCTTGAGCCCATGAAAGACCACCGCTACCTGGACGATCTGGAAACCCGTTCGCCCGAAGTGCGCGAACGCGCGCTGTTCAACGCCCTGCCCGACCAGATCGCCAACGCGAAGAAGAACGCGCCCTACTTCGGCAAGCTGCTGGCCGACGTGGCGCCGCACCGCGTCTCGACCCGGGCGGCGCTCGCGCAACTTCCCGTCACGCGCAAGTCCGATCTGCTCGCGCTGCAGAAAGCTTCCCTGCCCTTCGCGGGCATGACCGCGGTCAAGGTCTCGCAGCTGGGCCGCGTGTTCGCCTCGCCCGGACCGATCTACGACCCGCAGGGCGATCGCAAGGATTTCTGGGGTTTCGCGCGCGCGCTCTATGCCGCCGGCTTTCGCGAAGGCGAGCTGGTGCACAACACCTTCTCGTACCACTTCACGCCCGCCGGATTCATGATGGATCTCGCCGCGCAGGCGATCGGATGCCCGGTGTTTCCGGCCGGCGTGGGCCAGACCGAGTTGCAGGTGCAGACCATCGCCGACCTGAAGCCGACCGCTTATGCGGGCACACCGTCGTTCCTCAAGATCATTCTCGAGAAGGCCGACGAGATGAAGGTCGACGTCTCGAGCTTGAAGAAGGCGGCCGTGAGCGGTGAAGCCTTCCTCCCGCCGGTGCGCAAACTGCTGGAGGATCGCGGGATCGCGGGCTACCAGTCGTACGGGACCGCCGACCTGGGGCTCATCGCCTACGAAACCGAAGCGCGCGAAGGGCTGGTGGTGGACGAAGGCGTGATCGTCGAAATCGTCCGCCCCGGAACCGGCGAACCCGTTGCGGCGGGCGAAGTCGGTGAAGTCGTCGTCACCACGCTCACCACCGAGTACCCGCTGATCCGCTTCGCGACGGGCGATCTGTCTGCGGTGCTGTCCGGTGTGAGTCCCTGCGGCCGCACCAACATGCGCATCAAGGGCTGGATGGGTCGCGCGGATCAGACCACCAAGGTGAAGGGCATGTTCGTGCACCCGTCGCAGGTGAACGAAGTGGTGAAGCGCCACCGCGAGATCCTGCGGGCCCGCTTGAGCGTCACGCACGACGCCGATGGCAACGACGTGATGACGCTCGCGATCGAAGTCGACGCCACGCCGCCCGAAGGTTTCGTGGAAGCGGTCGCCACCTCCGTGCGCGAGATCTGCAAACTGCGCGGCGACATCGCGCTCAAGCTGCCCGGGACGTTGCCGAACGACGGCAAGGTGATCGAGGACCTGCGCAAGTACGACTGAGGTTCGGCAGGCGTTCCGGGGCGGATTCCCGTGCTTAGGCATGGATACGTTTGCCACCGTATCGAGGTTTGACTCGCCCACGCGGGATATGTACAGTTAGACTGTACATATTGGATTCACCATGAGCAAAGTCAACGTTACGGAGCTCCGCCAGAATCTCCCCGCGTACCTGGATCAGGTGCGCAGGGGCGGACGTATCCAGGTCACTTCCCGTGGGGAGGTGATCGCGGAGATTGCACCGCCGACAGTTCCCCAGGATGTCGCGGAAGCGGCGCGCGCACGTCTGCGCGGCAGCGTATTGAGGTACGACGAGCCGTTCGAACCCGTGCTCGCCCCAGAGGAGTGGAACGCCAACCGCTGATGGTGCTCGACACGCATGTCCTGCTCTGGTGGCTTTCCGGATCGCCCCTTCTTCCATCCCGGGCGGTCAAGAGCATCCAGGCGGCACGGCAGGAACAGGCCCTCGTCGTATCGGCGATCAGCGTTTTCGAGATCGCCACTGCAGTTCGTCGCGGCCGGCTCGAACTGGCGAGCCCGCTGGACATATGGCTACACGACCTCGCCAGCCTCCCTGAAATTCACGTCGAACCTGTGAACGCTGCAGTGGCTGCTCGAGCTTCCATGTTCGACGATGCTGTGCACGGCGACCCAGCCGACAGGATCATCCTCGCGACCGCGATGTGGCTCGAGCGTCCGCTCGCGACGGCAGACGAGAAGCTGCGATCGTCCGGTCTCGTGCGTCTGGCCTGGTAGCTGACGCGCCGTTTACTTGGGCCCCGCAGCTTCCGCTTGCGCCGTTTTGAACGGCGGGAAGTAGGGAATCCCATAGCGATCGAGCAGCGCCTGCAGTTCGCCGGATGCCGCCATCGCCGCCAGTCGCTCTTCGAGGAACGCGCGCAGCTCCTTTTCCTTTTCCTGCACCGCCCACGCGTTGTTCCAGTTGAAAGCATCGGCGGGGATGAAGTTCTCGACCACGTAGATGGGCCGATCGGGAAACTGACGACGGGATTCGGCAAGACTCGTCGACGGAATCAGCGCTGCCCTGACCTTACCTTCGGCCATGGCCTGGACGACGCGGCGCGCCTCGGGAAAGCTTTCGTGATCCAGCCCCTGGGCGCTGAGCAGGTTCTCGGTCGGCGAGAAGTACGTCGCGCCCAGACGCGTCTTCGTCCGCGCGAGTTCTGCGAGGCTGGTGGACTTGAGTGCGGGATCGTAAGTGACCAGCACGTAGCGAACCCCGAAAGACGGCTCGATCAGCGTGAGCTTCGACCTCTTCAGCGGGCCATCATTGCCGCCGGTACCGAGCCCGAGAAAAACGTCGCACACGCCCTTGTTGATGGTCGTGCGGAATGCGCGGTTCATCCCACCACGGCTGGCCGTGTTTACCCACACGAACTGGGCTTCCCAGCCTTCCTTCGCGGCGATCATCTTCAACAGGTCCACGTCGTAGCCGCGGGCCACGTCGGTGATTTCGGTGGACGGGTATGCATACGGATCGCCGCAGGCGCTGATGCGCTTCGTGCCGCGGATGCGGGTGAGCGCATCGACATCGCTCAGTTCGTCGGGAACGGCGCTCGGCGCCACGTCGCGGTAGCCGCTCATGTAGCGGGAATCCTTGAACGGGTCGGCGAGGGTGCTCTGCGCGAACACGGCAGCAGGCAGCGCAGCGAACAAGCCGGCGAACGTCAGTGCGGCGATACGGGGTTTCACGGTCGGATCCATCCTCGAATGATGCGGGCGTCACGCTCCGACCATCGGAGCGCCGCGACGTTCACCGCCGCGTCCTGCCGCAGGACAGCAATTCTCGCTGCGAACCCGCGTCGCTGGAGCGCCGAAGCTCGGGCAACGTTCCCGACGTTGCGCGGGTCCGTTCCCGAGGTGGGTCGCCGCCTATAATCCGGCGCTCCCGAACGCCCCTCGGAACGCGCCATGTCCAAGCCCATCAGCCTCTACCCCGTCCCGGAACTGAAGGATCTGCCCGAGGACATCCGCACGACCATGCTCAAGGTGCAGGAGAAGGCCGGCTTCATCCCCAACGTGTTCCTGACGTTGGCGCATCGGCCGGACGAGTTCCGCGCGTTCTTCGCCTATCACGACGCGCTGATGCTGCGCGATTCCGGCCTCACCAAGGCCGAGCGCGAGATGATCGTGGTGGCCACCAGCGGCGTGAATCACTGCCAGTACTGCGTGGTCGCCCACGGAGCGATCCTGCGCATCTATGCGAAGAACCCGCAGATCGCCGACCAGGTGGCCATCGATCACCGGAAGGCGGACCTCACGCCGCGGCAGAAGGCGATGCTGGACTTCGCGGTGAAGCTCGCGCGGACGCCGGAGGCGATCTCGCCGGCGGACCACGAAGCGCTCAAGAGCCACGGGTTCTCGGCCGAAGACATCTGGGACATCGGCGGCATCACGGCCTTCTTCGCGTTGTCGAATCGGATGGCGCATCTCATCGAGATGCGGGCGAATGACGAGTTTTATCTGATGGGGCGGGTGCCGCCGGTCAAGAAGTAGGTGGCCGGCCGGGGACGGATGACCCCCACCCTCGCCCTCCCCCGGCAAAGCCGGGGGAGGGGACGTACACCCCTTCCCCCAACTTCGTTGGGGGAAGGTTGGGATGGGGGCATGCCACCCGCGAACGGGGGGTATTCCCTCTCGCCGCAAGGCAGAAATCGGAGCCGCCGCCGTATAATGGATCATAAATTTTTGCGCCGCATCATCGCGTTGCAGCGCAAACCGCCAAACGATAACCGGAGGAAGGCGTCGAGTCATGGCTGCACTGCCCGACAATGATCCCGACGAGACCAACGAATGGCTCGAGGCGCTCGACGGGGTCCTGGAACATGAGGGGCCCGAGCGGGCCCATTACATCCTCGAGAAACTGATCGACAAGGCGCGGCGTTCGGGTGCGTATCTGCCCTACAGCGCCAACACCGCCTACATCAACACCATTCCGGCGAGCAAGGATCTGCGTTCGCCGGGCGACCCCGAGATCGAGCACCGCATCCGCTCCTACGTCCGCTGGAACGCGGCCGCGATGGTGCTGCGGGCGAACAAGAACACCAACGTCGGCGGCCACATCGCGAGCTTCGCGTCTGCCGCCACGCTGTATGACGTCGGCTTCAACCACTTCTGGCACGCCCCGTCGGACAAGCACGGCGGCGACCTCGTCTTCGTGCAGGGCCACTCGGCCACCGGCGTCTACGCCCGCGCGTACATGCTGGGGCGCCTGACCGACGAGCAGATGGACAACTTCCGCCAGGAGGTGGATGGCAAGGGCCTGTCGTCCTATCCGCATCCGTGGCTGATGCCGGACTTCTGGCAGTTCCCCACGGTGTCCATGGGCCTGGGCCCGCTGATGGCGATCTACCAGGCGCGCTTCATGAAGTACCTGCAGGACCGCGGCATCGCCAACACCGAAGGCCGGAAGGTCTGGTGCTTCCTGGGTGACGGCGAGATCGACGAGCCCGAATCCATGGGCGCCATCGGCGTCGCGGCGCGCGAGAAGCTCGACAACCTGATCTTCGTGGTGAACTGCAACCTGCAGCGCCTCGACGGTCCGGTGCGCGGCAACGGCAAGATCATCCAGGAACTCGAAGCCGACTTCCGCGGCGCGGGCTGGAACGTGATCAAGGTCATCTGGGGTTCATACTGGGATCCGCTGCTCGCCAAGGACCGCTCCGGCCTGCTGCTGAAACGCATGGAAGAGTGCCTCGACGGCGAGTACCAGACCATCAAGTCGAAGGACGGCGCGTACGTCCGCAAGCATTTCTTCGGCAAGTATCCGCAGCTGCTGGAACTCGTCGCGAACATGACCGACGACGACATCTGGCGCCTGAATCGTGGCGGTCATGACCCGCACAAGCTCTTCACGGCGTACACCGCGGCGGTGAACCACACCGGGCAACCCACCGTGATCCTCGCCAAGACCATCAAGGGCTACGGCATGGGCGAGGCGGGTGAAGCGCAGAACATCACCCACCAGCAGAAGAAGATGGGCACCTCGTCCATCAAGGCGTTCCGCGACCGCTTCGGCCTGCCGATTCCGGACGACAAGCTCGAGGAAATCCCCTTCCTCAAGTTCCCCGAGGGCTCGCCGGAACTGGAGTACATGCGCAAGTCGCGCGAAGCGCTGGGCGGCTATCTGCCGACGCGCCGCCAGAAGGGCGATACGCTCGAAGTGCCGCCGCTGTCGGCCTTCGAAGCGTTGCTCAAGGACTCCGAGGACCGCGAGCTGTCCACCACCATGGCGTTCGTGCGCATCCTCGCGACGCTGGTGCGGGACAAGAACATGGGCAAGCGCGTGGTGCCCATCGTCCCGGACGAATCGCGCACCTTCGGCATGGAAGGCATGTTCCGCCAGTTGGGCATCTGGTCCTCCGTGGGCCAGCTCTACACGCCGCAGGACGCCGACCAGTTGATGTTCTACAAGGAGGACAAGCACGGCCAGATCCTGCAGGAAGGGATCAACGAGCCGGGCGCCATGTCCTCATGGATCGCCGCCGCCACGTCGTATTCGACGCACGGCGTCACCATGGTGCCGTTCTACATCTACTACTCGATGTTCGGCTTCCAGCGCATCGGCGATCTCGCCTGGGCGGCAGCGGATCAACGCGCTCGCGGCTTCCTGCTGGGCGGCACCGCCGGCCGCACCACGCTGAACGGCGAAGGCCTGCAGCACGAAGACGGCCACAGCCACCTGATCTCGTCGACCATCCCGAACTGCATCTCCTACGACCCGACGTTCGCCTTCGAAGTCGCCGTGATCATCCAGGACGGCCTGCGCCGCATGTACGCGGAGCAGGAGGACGTCTACTACTACCTCACGGTGATGAACGAGAACTACCATCACCCCGCGATGCCCGAGGGCGCGGAGGCCGGGATTCTCAAGGGGATGTACCTGCTCACCGAAGGCGCCGGCGGCAAGAAGACGCCGCGCGTGCAGCTGATGGGCAGCGGCACGATCCTGCGCGAAGTGATCGCTGCGGCAGAGATGCTGGCCGCCGACTTCGGCGTGACGGCGGACATCTGGAGCTGCCCCAGCTTCACCGAACTGCGCCGCGACGGCATGGACGTGGACCGCTGGAACCTGCTGCACCCCGAGGACAAGCCGCGCCAGAGCTACGTGGCGCAATGCCTGGAAGGGCGCGCGGGCCCGGTGATCGCCGCCACCGACTACATGCGCGCGTTCGCCGACCAGATCCGTCCGTACGTGGGCCGGCGCTACATCACGCTCGGCACCGACGGCTTCGGCCGCTCCGACACGCGCGAGCAGCTGCGGTCGTTCTTCGAAGTGAACCGCAAGTACGTGGCCGTCGCTGCGCTGAAGGCGCTGGCGGAAGAAGGCACCATACCGGCTGCGACCGTGACCCAGGCGATCCGCAAGTACGGCATCGACCCCGCGAAGCCGTCGCCCTGGAAGGTCTGAACGAAACCAACGAAAGAGAAGCAGGAAAGAAATACATGGGAGCGATCAGGGAAGTCTTCGTGCCGGACATCGGCGACTACAAGGACGTGCCGGTCATCGAAGTCCTGGTGAAAGCCGGCCAGTCGGTGAGCGCCGAGGATTCGCTCGTCACCTTGGAAAGCGACAAGGCGACGATGGAAGTGCCGGCGCCCTTCGGCGGCGTGGTGAAGGATCTGCGCGTGAAGGTCGGCGACAAGGTGTCGCAGGGCACGCTCGTGCTGACGCTCGAGGCCGCTGAGGCCGGGGCACCTGCTCCTGCTCCCGCGCCAGCACCCGCGGCTGCCGCGCCCGCTCCGGCCCCCGCAGTGCCGGCACCTGCTCCCGCCGCGGCGGTTCCGGCTCCAGCACCGGCGCCCGCCGCGCCCTCCGGTCCCGTCGACGAGGCTGCGTTCGTGCGAGCGCACGCGAGCCCGTCGGTCCGCCGCTTCGCGCGCGAACTGGGCGTAGACCTCGGTCTCATCAAGGGCTCCGGTCCGAAGAGCCGCATCCTCAAGGAAGACATCCAGTCTTTCGTGAAGGGTGCGTTGTCCGGCGCAGCTCCGGCGGGCGCCGTGGCGGCCGGTGGCGGCATCCCGGGGCTCAATCTGCCCGCGTGGCCGAACATCGACTTCTCCAAGTTCGGTCCGGTCGAGACCAAGCCGCTGTCGCGCATCCAGAAGATCTCGGGTCCGGCGCTGCATCGCAACTGGGTGATGATCCCCCACATCACACAGCACGACGAGGCCGACATCACCGACATGGAGGCGTTCCGCAAGACGCTCTCCGACGAAAACGCCAAGAGCGGCGTGAAGATCACGCCGCTCGCGTTCATGATCAAGGCCGTCGTGGCGACGCTGAAGCAGTTTCCCGACTTCAATGCCTCGGTCGCACCGGGCGGCGATGCGCTGATCCTGAAGCAGTACTACCACATCGGTGTCGCGGTCGACACGCCGGAAGGCCTGGTGGTGCCGGTCATCCGCGATGCGGACAAGAAGGGCGTGGTGCAACTCGCGAAGGAACTCGGCGAAATCAGCCAGAAGGCCCGCGACAAGAAAATGGGACCGGCCGACATGCAGGGCGGCACCTTCTCCATCTCCAGCCTGGGCGGCATCGGCGGCGGGCACTTCACGCCGATCATCAACGCGCCCGAGGTGGCGATCCTCGGTGTATCGCGCTCGACCATGAAACCGGTCTGGAAAGACGGCCAATTCGTGCCGCGCCTGATGCTGCCGATCTCGCTTTCCTACGACCACCGCGTCATCGACGGCGCCAAGGGTGCGCGCTTCATCTCTTACCTCAACGCAGTCCTGTCCGACCTCCGTCGGGTCATGATCTAGCCCATGCGGCAGTCCTGACGCGTGGCCGGCGGCGGCGCCATCGGCGTACTGGGCGGGACATTCGATCCGGTCCATCTGGCGCACCTGCGCCTGGCCGAAGAGGCCGCCGAGGCCTTCGACCTGGAGCACGTCCACCTCGTCGTCTCAGCCGAGCCGCCCCACCGCGGCACGCCCTCGGCCACGGCCGAGCAGCGGCTCGCCATGGTCAAGGCGGCCGTGGCCGGCAACCCCAAACTGGTGGCCGACCACCGCGAGCTGCGCCGCCCGGCCCCGAGCTACACCATCGACACGCTCGAGAGCCTGCGCGCCGAGTTCGGCGCCGCGCGGCCCATCGCCCTGATCCTCGGCGCCGACGCCTTCGTCCTGCTGCAGACCTGGCGGCGCTGGCTTGATCTCTTCGGCCACGCCCACATCATCGTGGCACACCGACCCGGATGGGAGCCGGCCCACTGGCGCGAAACCATGGGTCCCGCCCTGCGGTCGCAGTTCGACAGCCGCCTCACCCAGGACCGAAGCCGGCTGGTGAACGCCCCGGCCGGCGCGATCGCCGCGCTGCCGATCACCCAACTGGACATTTCCGCGAGCGCGATCAGGGCTTTACTGGCGGCGAACCGCAGTCCGCGTTACTTGCTTCCCGAAAGCGTTCTCGGATACATTGCCCGCAACGATCTGTACAAGGACCCGGATGCACGTTGAAGAACTCGTCCGCGCCGCGATAGGTGCGCTGGAAGACGTGAAGGCGCGCGACATCGTCGTGCTGGACGTACGCAAGCTGACGTCGTTGTTCGACATCGTGATCGTCGCGACCGCCGAATCGGCGCGTCAGACCCGGGCCCTCTCGATCCACGTGCTCGATCGTGCCAAAGAGCTCGGCGCCAGCGTGACCGGCGTCGAGGGACAAGAAACCGGCGAATGGGTGCTGGTGGACCTGGGCGACGTCGTCGTCCACATCATGCAGCCCGCTATCCGCGACTACTACAATCTCGAGGAACTGTGGGGGGGGCAGCGGCCCATGCCGCGACGCATGCATGCCGGTGCCGGATACGCCGGAGCCAGCGCCTGATGTCCACGGCGCCCGTCGCGCACGGGTGCCGGTCCCCCATCTCCCGCCCCGGGGGACGCCATGCGATTCCTGATCGTCGCGGTCGGGCACCGGCAGCCCGCCTGGGTCGAGACCGCGTTCGGTGAGTATGCGAAGCGCATGCCGCGCGAGGTGCGCATGGAGCTGATCGAACTGCGCCCCGAGGCACGTTCCGACAATGCTGGGGAGGCGGCGATCGCCAAACTGCTGGAGCGGGAGGCCGAACGCATCCGCGCCGCCATCCCGAAGGGCAGCGCCGTGGTCGCTCTCGACGAAACCGGCGAGACCGTCACCACCCGGGCGCTGGCCGGCCGGATGGAGCAATGGCTCTCTGGCGGACGCGACGTCGCCTTCGTGATCGGCAGCGCCGACGGACTGGACGCCACCCTCAAGGCGGAGGCCGAGCGGCGGCTTTCGCTTTCAGCCCTCACACTCCCCCACGGGCTGGCACGCGTGCTGCTCGCGGAGCAGCTCTACCGTGCGCACTCACTATTGCGCGGACACCCGTACCACCGCGACTAGGATGAAACTGCCCCCATGCCCACTGCATCCGCTGCCCCCCAGGGAGTTGCGTCGGCGCCCCGGGGCGTCCCGTTGCAACTGAACATGGCCACCCTCACCCGCCACATCTACCTCGCCTCGCGCAGCGCGCGCCGCCGGGAGATCCTCACTCAGATGGGGGTGCGGTACGAGGTGCTGCTCCTGCGAGAAGGCACCACCCGGGGCGAAGACTTCGACGAGACACCCCTGCCGGACGAGCCGCCGGTGGAGTACGTCCTGCGGGTGGCCCGGCTCAAGGCCGAAATCGGCTGGACGCGCATGCTCCAGCGCCGCCTGCTGAAGCAGCCGATCCTGTCCGCGGACACCACCGTGGCCCTGGACGGCAAGATCATGGCGAAGCCGACCGACCGGGCCGACGCCGTCCGAATGCTGCAGGCGCTGTCCGACCGCAGCCACGAAGTGCACACCGCCGTGGCCGTGAAGATGGACGAGCGGGTCGAGGTGGCGCTGTCTTCCACCCAGGTGACCTTTGCGCCGCTGTCGGACGAGATCATCCGCAGCTACGTCGCGACCGGCGACCCGATGGACAAGGCCGGTGCCTACGGGATCCAGGGCAAGGCCGCCCTGTTCGTGAAACACATTGCCGGCAGCCACTCGGGCGTGGTCGGCCTGCCGGTGTACGAGACCAGCGACCTGCTCGCGCGATTCGGCTGCCGGGTGCTGTGAACGGGGAGATCCTCATCAACGTGACCCCGCAGGAAACGCGGGTCGCGGTGATGGAACAGGGCTCCGCACAGGAACTGCACGTCGAACGCAGCTCGCAGCGCGGGCTTGTCGGCAACACCTACCTGGGTGTGGTGAGCCGCGTGCTGCCCGGCATGCAATCGGCCTTCATCCAGATCGGGCTCGATCGCGCAGCCTTCCTGCACGTGGCCGACATCTGGGGCCACCGCGGCGGTGACGAACCGAAGCCCATCGAGAAGATCCTGCACGACGGCGATACCGTCCTCGTCCAGGTCATCAAAGACCCCATCGGGACCAAGGGGGCGCGGCTGTCCACGCAGATCAGCATCGCGGGGCGATTCCTGGTCTATCTGCCGCAGGAATCACACATCGGCGTTTCGCAGCGGATCGAGGACGAGACCGAGCGCACGCAACTCAAGGAACGCCTGCACCAGATGCTGCCGGCCGACCAGCCCGGCGGCTTCATCATCCGCACCATGGCCGAGACCGCTACCGACACGGAACTCGCCTCCGACCTCGAGTATCTGCGCCGCCTGTGGTCCGGCATTCAGGACCGCGCACGAACCAGCTCCGCGCCTGCTCTTCTCTACCAGGATCTCGATCTCAGTCTGCGCGTGCTACGCGACTTCGTGAGCGACGAGACCGAGCGCATCCTGGTGGACTCGCGCGAGACCTTCCAGCGGCTCACCGGCTTCGCCACCGACTACAAGCTGCCGCTGCTCGACCGCATCCAGCACTACACCGGCGACCGGCCGTTGTTCGACGTCTACGGCGTCGAGGACGAGATCGAGCGCGCGCTGGCTCGCCGCGTGGCGCTGAAGTCCGGCGGCTATCTCATCATCGACCAGACCGAAGCGCTCACCACGGTGGACGTGAACACCGGCGGCTTCGTCGGCGGCCGCAGCTTCGACGACACCATCTTCAAGACCAACCTCGAAGCCGCGCAGGTCATCGCCCGACAGCTGCGGCTGCGCAACCTGGGCGGGATCATCATCATCGACTTCATCGACATGGACAACGATCCGCATCGCGACGCGGTGCTGGCGGAGTTTCGCAAGGCGTTGTCACTGGATCGTACACGCGTGGGCGTGAACGGGTTCACCACGCTCGGGTTGGTGGAGATGACGCGGAAGCGGACTCGGGAGAGTCTTGCGCACGTGTTGTGCGAGCCGTGTCCGACCTGTCATGGGCGCGGGGAGCTGAAGACTGCGCAGTCGATTTGTTATCAAGTGCTGCGGGAAGTGGTGCGCGAAGCGCGCCAGTTCGATGCGAAGGAGTTCCGGATACTGGCTTCGCAGAAGGTCATCGATACGTTTCTCGATGAGGAGGCGCAAAGTCTGGCGATGGCTGAGGAATTTATTGGCAAGCCGATCAGGTTGCAGGTGGAGACGCTGTATAACCAGGAGCAGTACGACATCGTGCTGGTGTAGGACTACAGACTCAATTCTCGCGGAGCACGCTGAACTCGCGAAACAGGCGCGCTGGCAATGGCGAGCAGATCCGCCACGCGATGCTCATGGGCCGATTCCCTTCCGCGGTCTCCAGCACGACGAGGCCACACGCCCGATACGGTTCGGCCTTACGTGCACGCACGAATAACTGGAACTGCCACCCGTTCTCAGCGCTGTCCAGATAGCGCCGGCCAGCAGGCGTGTCGGGCCCTGCGCTGTTCTGCGACTGCCAGTGAAATCGCTCGGCGCTGATTGCGTAGTCCCGGTAGGCGATGCGGTCGTGATAGCCGTCGCTCTTGTCTAGCGTCACGAACAGCAGTTCGGTCTTGCGATGCGGCAGGGCTAGCACGCCGGCCTGGAAAGGCGTGCGGCGGTCGGCGGTGAACCAACCCACCGCCGTCAAGATTTCACGGATGCCGTAGCGTGCATGCAGCACCAGCGGTGTGTCTTCGAGGCCGGGAAGGGGCATGGCAGGCGAATGGCTTGAGGCTTCCAACCAGCCGCCCAGCTCCGCTAGTTCTTCGGCCACGGGCATATGTGAGGCCAGGCGCCGGAGGAAAGCCACTGCGTCGCCCGTCTGATCGTGCCGGCCATCGATCTGGTACGCCAACATCTGGAGCAATTGCCTCTCCCGGTCGTCGGTGATCTCTGTGGTGCTCAACAGTGTGGGCAAACGGCTGAGTATCGCCAAGCGGGCTGGATCATTCACGTGCACCAGGTCGGCCGCGCGGCGACTGAAGTAGTCCTCTTCGGGGCCGGGCTCGCTGACGAGCAAACCGGCCTCACGCTTTAGCGCGGTCCAACCGCTGCGAGTGCTGCCGGTACCGGCGCGGTACACGTCATCAAGTTCGAGGGACTGGTCCCGAAGGAAGTCCGCCAGGCGTACGGTATTGCGGCCGCGCAGCGCCGCATAGATCTGCAGCTCGGTCTTCAGGCGTCGCCAGCTTTGCTGCGTGAGCGTACGCAAGCTTCCCAGCACCTGCTCGCGCGTCAGCTTCTGCAGGTGAATGTGGCACCCGGGCGGCAGGCCGCCGAAACCGTGCTCGACGGCATCGATCAGCTCGCGGCGGGTGAGGCCTGTGATGGCGGACAGCAGTCGGTCGAACCGGAAATCGGTGCGGTGCTGGCCCACAAAGTCCAGCACCAGGCAGCCTTCCTTGCCCGGCGCCAAGCGCAGGCCGCGGCCAAGCTGTTGCTGAAAAAGAACGGGGCTTTGCGTCGGGCGTAACAGAAGCAAGGTGTCGACCAACGGCAGGTCCACACCCTCGTTGTAGAGGTCCACGGTAACAAGCGCGCAGACCTCGCCGCTGGCCAAGCGTTGCGGGGCGCGGCGCCGCTCGTCGAACGACGTTGTGCCCACCACACAGACAGCGGGCAAGCCGGCACGGTTTAGCCAAGCAGTCATGAACTCGGCATGGGCGACAGAGACGCAGAAGACCAGCGCCTTGGAGCGCCGGGGATTCGAGGTGAGCCTCATCCACTCCTTCACGACCAACCGTGCGCGAACGTCGTTAGCGCTGATCAGTGTGTCGACGGCTACGCGTTCGCCGGGCTGGTCCCACGGCACCGCCGAAAAGTCGGTCTCGTCGTCGCAGGCGTAGTATTCGAAAGGTGCGAGCAGTTGTAGGTCAAGAGCGTGCCACAGGCGCAGCTCGACAGCAGGGCTACCGTCAGGGCGGTGACAGAAATATGGCGCTAGCGGTCTGCCGTCGCTGCGCTCGGGCGTGGCGGTCAGCCCGAGCAGGATTGAAGGTTTGATGGCGAGCGCAAACGCGTCGAAGCGCTCGGCCGCGAGGCGGTGGCACTCGTCGACCACCACCGTGTGCCAGTGATCGGCGCCCAGCACGCTTATAAGTTTGCGGCTGGCGACACTATCGATAGTCGCGAACAGGTGGTCCATGTGCTCAGGCTCGTACGTGCCGGTCAGCAGATCGCCGAACTCGGGATCGCGCAGCACTTCGCGGTATGTGCGCAGAGCCTGACGCAGGATCTCTTCTCGGTGCGCCACGAATAGCAGCCTCGGCCGGCCACCAACCCGGTTGCAGGTGGCGCGGTAGTCAAACGCGGCCACGACGGTCTTGCCCGTGCCAGTCGCGGCCACCAGTAGGTTGCGTTGCCGGCCATGCACGCGCTCGGCGGCCAGTTGCTCGAGCATGTCTTGCTGGTAGGTCTTGGGCTGCAGGTCGAAGAAACTCAGCGGCATTGAAGCAACGTCGCCGTTACTGCTAACCCCAGACTCACGTCCGAGCGCGGCAGTGAGCGCCTGGCGGTGCGCCGGGTCGTCTGGGTTGTAGCGCTGAAACTCGTTGTCAGCCCACAACGTCTCGAAATGTGCTTCGGCCCGCGTAAAGAGTGCCGCCTGGCCGCGCTGCGTAATCTTGACGGTCCACTCCAGGCCCCCGGTAAGGGCAGCGCCAGTGAGATTGGCACTGCCGATGTAGGCGGAACCAAATCCAGTAGCGCGATGAAACATCCACGCCTTAGCGTGCAGGCGGGTGCGCCGACCATCGAGTGACACGTGCACCTCACACCCAGGAAGGCGCGCCAGTTCGTCCAATGCACGCACCTCGGTCGCGCCCGTGTAGGTAGTGGTGAGTATGCGGATGCGCGTGTGTACCGTCCCTGCCTTGGCGCCTTGCGCGGTCATCTGCTGCAAGACGTCCTGCAACTTGCGTACGCCCGAGACCGTGATAAAGCTGACTAAGATGTCCACGCCGTCGCTTGAGGCCAGTTCTCGGCGGATCTCTTGAAGCAGCGATGGCGAACCCTTGCCGGCCGTGAACAACCATGGAGCCGCAAGACCGAGTTCGGGCGGTGTAGGGCTGGCTTGCTCGCGATGGACGGCACGCAGCAGCCTTGCTGGAGGTGCCAGCAGATCAATGACGTCGGTGACACCCGCCCCGACATTGCCCTTAGTGGCTTGAACACGCTGGCGCAGCCACACCAAGACTTCGTTCACCAACGCGAGTTGCCGCTCGACCGCTTCAGCGCCGTCGCTTAGCAAATCTTCGAGCAATTCGACAAGCTGCCTGACAAGGCTGTCGGCCAGATAGTCCGGCGCGTCCGCTACCAGTGGCTGGATATCGTGCCGTGCAGACGTATCGCCTGCGAGCAGCCTCTCGAGGCTCTCGGTTACAAGTAGGTCATACAGTCCGCGCGACAGGGTCAAGGATCAGCACTCAACCCTGCACAATCAGCCAGGGATAGCTGCACACTCGGGTTGCGTCGGTCATGAGCATTGTTGGTCTCCTTCATGATGCAGTGCCTCGGCGCGATCTGTTCAATCTTGGGCTGGGTACGTTGTTCGAGGCGCTGACCAGATTAGCATCGACATTGAAGAACTCAGGCCGGCGGAAGTGCCGATCGCGTCACCCAACAAACACCCGTGAGGGAATGCAACTGCGCACAATTGGCTTGGCTCGGGAAAAGCAATACTCTCGCAGTTAGATCAACTCAGCAGCCTCCCGCAACCTTTGCGCGGTAGCTGGCAGGCCACCGCGTTCAAGCGCAGCGGCAAAGTCTTCGGCAGTGGCTAGGGGTTTCTTCCACCGCGTGCGCATTCGCTTGAACGCCGCGACTGCAACCAGTTGGTCGAGATCCCATTGCGCGACGATGAATTGGTCCGGGTGAATGGTCTCGATCCCGAGTGGTGCGACCACTTCTGCGGGGAAGTCGCGCACGTTGGAGGTGACAATGCAGTCCGCATGTCCTGCCAGGGCTGCCGCCAGGACATGCACGTCACCAGGATCGGGCAACTTCATGCCGTGAGCAAGTGCTCGCCAAGCCTGCTCGTCGACTTCCCAATCGGGAACGGCTTCCCGCATCTGGTCGCGGCGATGGTCCAAGCGGCCCTTGAGGTCCGGGCGGCGTTCTTCGACCGATGCAATCCATTCGGCTTCGATCGTGCGGGTCCATTTCGCAGCGAAGAGACCGGTGCTCGCCAGGCTCATGAGCGCATCGGCCATCGCCATTGGGTGAAGCACGCACGCATCTAGTAGTGCCGTATAGCGTGCGTAGCCTGCCACCTCAGTAGTCGAGCCCTAGTTCGCGCGCGTTCTCGGCCATGCGCTCGAGCGCGAGTTCCTGGCGCTTGCGCATCTCGCGCGCGTAGTTGACGAGGTCCTCGAAGGCAACCCTCCGATGCGTGCCGACCTTTCGGTGGGGCAGTCGACCCTCTTCGATTTCCTTGATGACGAAGGGGCGCGAGACATTGAGAAAGTTCGCGGCCTCGACGGTGCTGAACTCCTGTTTTGCTGGCATCAGGGTGATAGGACGCCCTTCGCTGATGGCGCCCAGCAGCTGACCAATCAGCTTCAGCGCGGCTGGCGGCAGCTCGACAGTGGGATGACTGCCGTCGGTCGTGGTCAGGGTGATGGCCGCGGCACGCGAGTGATCCAACGCCTTCATGATGCAGCGCTGAGCGGCCCGAGCCATCTCGATCTCTTGCGGCGACATCGAGGGCGGCAAGACCTGTCGGATTCGTTCGAGGGTGGTCATGGGACTCTCCCGGGGTCGAAACCATGCTCAGTATACGCACCAACCGCTTCAAATGAAACAAATGAAACATCGCCATACTCTGCAATCTCACATGGCGCAGTTACGCTGTGTATACAGGAGACGTTGGTGGCGCGGCCCTCATAGCGGGTATTCGTGGGGTCGGGGAGCACACGTCGAATGGCGCAAAGTCCATCCGATCAGAGGTTTATCGCCGCCGTCAGGAGGTCTAGGTCAACGTGCTTAAGATCAATCGACCCCGATCACTACTCCACGTCCTTCCATGACAAAGCGCCCGCCGGCGTTCATCCTGCTGGCGGCGCGGCGCTTCAACACCGAGCGGGCGTTCGCCTTCTACGAGGTCATCCTGGAGATGTTCGCTGACCTGGGGTTCGACGCCCGGCAGGGCGCGCGCTGGTTCCGGTTGATCGGCAACTTCGCGAGCGGCGCCGGGATGGCCGACGTGGCGAGCCGGGAGCGGATCGCGGATGCGACGCCGCTCCAGTTGGAACGCGATCCGGAGCAGATCGCCTTTCCGCACGTGCGCGCGATCGCGCCGCACCTCGCCGCGCAGAAGCTGGATGCGGTGTTCGAGTTCGGGTTGGATGTACTGTTCGACGCGCTGGCAGGGGCGGAGCCGGGGTTGAAGGGTTCGGGCCGCCGGAGACGCTGATCGCGTCGCCCGCGGAGCGCAAGTGAATGGGTGCAAATGGGTGTCCGCGTGGGCGTACTCGCCGCATGGCCCACGGCTTGGCTCCAATGCCAGCCATCGACTGGGCTTCAAGCATTCGGGCTTGCATACTGTACAGGGTTGAAGACAGATCCCCTGGAGCCACCCATGACCATCACTACTGCCGACGTGGTGCCGCTCATCACGGCACAGGCCGCCCTTTCCGAGCTGGCGGACGAGGTGAAGGCCGGTGCCGAGAAGATCATCACCAAGAACAGCGAGAGATACGTCGCTATGATCGGCGCCGAACGCCTACACTACTACCACCGCCTGGAGCGGGAACGCATTCACCTCGACTTGATCGATGAAGTCGAGCGCGGCTTGACGGATGTCGCCGAAGGTCGTGTTCGCGACGCGCGGCAAGCTCTCAGAAGCCTGGGGACGAGCGACAACAGAAAATCGACGTTCCGTCGCGGGGTCCGCTGACCCGTGGCGGTCCGGCGCGCGAACGTGCTGAGAGTTCGCCGTTGAGGAATATGCCGCTTGCCGCCTGCGTTCTTGCCTGCCTGCTTCTCGCCTGGTGGCTTTGGACGCCCGACGAAGACCGAAGCCTGCTCGAATCGAAGTACCTGCTGGCCCCGAGCGACATGATGCAGGTAGGTGGCTGGCGACTACACGTGCGCGATAGCGGTCCGCGCGACGCTCCGGCCCTCATCCTGATCCATGGCTTCGGGGCGAGCCTGCAGTCGTGGGACGCGTGGGCAGAGGGCCTCGGCCGCAAGCACCGCATGATCCGCTTCGACCTGCCCGGCAGCGGCCTCAGCCTGCCGGACCCGGCTGCTGACTACACCGATGCGCGCAGCGTCGAGCTCCTGCTTGCCCTGATGGACCGTCTCGCTCTGCGCCGAGCCAGCATCGCCGGCCATTCCATCGGCGGGCGCATCGCATGGACCTTCGCGGCCACGCACCCCGAGCGCGTCGACCGGCTGGTGCTGGTGGCCCCCGATGGCTTCGCGAGCCCTGGGTTCGAGTACGGCAAGGCTCCCGAGGTGCCGAGTGCGCTCGGGGTGATGCGCTACGTGTTGCCGAGACCACTGCTGCGGATGAACCTGAGGGCTGCGTATGCCGATCAGGCATTTCTGAGCGATGCGCTGCTCGACCGCTACTACGACCTCATCCGGGCCCCGGGTGCGCGCCAGGCGATGCTCGATCGCATGCGCCAGACCGTGCTCGTCGATCCGCAGCCGTTGCTGGCGGCCATCCGCGCGCCGACATTGCTGGTCTGGGGCGAGCACGATGCGATGATTCCGTTCGCGAACTCGGCGGACTATCTGAAGGCGCTGCCGGATGCCCGGCTCGTGTCGTTCCTGAACGCGGGTCATCTTCCGCAAGAGGAGGCCGCCGCGGATTCGCTCGCGGCCGTCGAAGCGTTCCTCGATCGCTGATCGTTCAGAAAACTGCGTGGTCGCCGCGCTCGGGCGCGGCGCCGCCACCGATCAGGCTCGCGTAGAAGTCGAACAACGTCTGGTTTCCTGTCGAAGGCGTGGCGTCCGGATCGTAGCGACCGGTGACGGGGTCAAGGACGAGCATGGATTCGGTGGCGTAGTAGCGGCCGATCCGCGCGAGTTCCGCTTTCGCCGCAAGGGAGGGCACCACGAGGCCGGCGGCGCCCAGCACGCCGATGATGCCGTCGAGCAGCGCCACCGGCACTTGTCGAAAGCGAGGCGGTCGCCCGAGCAACGCGAACAAGTGCTCGCCCTGCTGTCGCGGCGTGATCGCATCTCCCGGCCCGCCGATGGGGAGCACGCGGTTGCGGCGGCTTTCGTCCTCGAGGCATCCGGCCAGGTAATCGGCGAGATCGTCGTCGCTGATGGGCTTGCAGGCGGTCAGCGTGCCGTTGCCGAACACCAGGTAAGGCTTGCCTTGCTTCACGCGCTCGACCTGCCCCGACAGAGATTTGAAGAACGCCGTCGGCCGGACGATGGAGTACGCCAGGCCCGACTCCGTCAACGCCTGCTCGCAGGCGAGCTTGGCCTGCTGGAAAGCGAGAAGCGGCTTCTGCACGCAGATGGCCGACAGCAGCACGATGTGCGAGACGCCGGTGCCTCGCGCCGCTTCGAAGGCCTGCACGTTCGCCTCATGATCGATCGCCCAGGCATCACGAGGTGCGCCGGTGCGTGAGGCGAGGCACGACACGAGCGCGTCGAAGTGCTCGCCACGGAAGCCGTCGTTGCGCAAGGACGCAGCGTCGTGCACGGCACCGAACCTCACGGTCGCTCCCGCGAGCAGCCGGGTACTCTCGCTCGGGTCGAGCCGCCCGCCGACACCGGCACGCGGCCGCACGAAGCAAACGACCTCGTGACCACGACGCACCAGCGCGCGGACAGTCGCCTGGCCGATGGTGCCGGTGGCGCCGAGGACGAGGACGCGCTTCGGCTGGGGCGAACGCGATGCCACCGAAGGTACCTTGGGGTGGGTGAACGTCATGCCTGCTTCAACGGCGGCGCTGTCGTGGCACGCGCTCCTTGCGCGCCGGGAACGCTACCGTCTCGAAGCCGCATCGTCGCATGTTCGCGCACGCGGGATCGGGTTTGTCCATGACGTCCCCGCCCGCCACAGCGGTACCTCACCACGCGGGCCTCAGGCGGATCCGGCCCCGTTGCGCGAGGGCTCGCCGTGCCGCCTCTACTCTGCTTGCGACGTCAGGCCGTGCCGGCGAAGTGTTCTGGTCGGAAGCTGGCGCTTCGACCAGGCATAGACGTCGCCGTAGCCGTAGGTGGCCACAAGCTCTTTTCGGCTGTCGCGATTCACGAATTGGCCAAGCACCGCGTCGTAGACCGGTGCTGCCGCCGTGTCGACCTCGAGAAGGCAAAGGGCAACCTCGTACCAGATGCCCTTCACTCGATGCCATTGCCGATCGACAGGCATGCCCGGAAGACCGATACGGCGATCGGGGTGTGCCATGTCGTTCCGGGCCGCCCGCTGCGCCTTCCGATGCTGGCGGGCCTTTGCACCCGCACGATTCGGCAGAACGATGCCGGTGAGGGGGTGCACATAGAGTTCGGTTCCACTCTCCGCCTGAGGCTCGGGCCCGAGGTAGGAGTGGGCGAACACCTGGCCGTCGCGCCAGAAGGTCTCGATGGCGACATGGCTGCGGATGTGCTGGAACACGTGCTCCTGCACGGTGTTGCGCCGATCCGCGTTCGCGGTGAGTTCGCTGTACACCTTCGCCCACGGGCGATGGATCTGCTTGCTCAGGTACCGGTAGAGCGGATTCAGATGCTCGCCGAATCTCTTGCGCTCGATCGCGTCGCGGCAGATGCCCATGCGCGGCGGGGCGCTCTCGCCATCGTGGTCGAGGCGGTTGCGCCGCGCTCTGCGGGTGCCGTCAAGCGCGCGCACGTAGTGGCGCCCGCTCCGGGGAGCTTCCACCAGCACCTTGCTCATGTCATCGCGCATGTTCACCTCCTGCACCTTGCGGCGCGCAATCGCATGCACACCGGCCGGATTCCGAAAGAAAATTCGAGGTCGGCATTGTTCCAGGGCTTGACGCGGTAGTAAAGAGTCTTTACATTGCGCCGCCTTCGCTCCCGTGAGCACGGATTCCCGATGTAGCACGACCATGCATTTCCCCAACACAGCACCAAAGCATCGCCCCGCGATAGATCCGGGCGCATTTGTGGGCGCCCGCGCCATCGCGCCGGCGCTGCACAGCGATGCCGCTCGTTCTTCGAGTCGCTGCAGGCTGCCGGGTCGGTTCACCGGTCAAGCGTATCCGGGAAGGAAGTTCGCGTAGGGGCGAGTGCCCTTCGCAGCTCTGTTCGCAGAGGCCCGGATGCCGCAAGGATCCGGGCCTTTTTCATTTCCAGTCACGGGCCGGCCATGGCGCCGGCAATCGCTTTTTCAAAGACAAGGTTCGCCGCGGGGTCGTGCCTCGTTCGATCGCGCGGGCAATGCTTTCGTCGTGGAACGCGACGGCTCACAGGTCAGGGTTCGACCGCCCTGCCGGTGTGCGGCGACCAGGTACACCCCGTCGTCGCCGCACATGCCGCCGGCGCGCGAAACGACGGAATCGGGTGAAGCGTTGGACGCCCGCAAGGGTCGGGGTTCGATTCCCTGCTTCACCGGTGGATAGCTCAGTCGGTAGAGCAACGCACTCAACCGTGCGCAAGTCGCGGGTTCGACTCCCGCTCCAACCACTGGACAGCAAATCCAGGCAGTACCGGTCGCAAGACCATCCGCCGGAAGTGAACGCCACTAACAGCTTTCTAAGCTCAGGCGCTCATCAGCGGTGGCCGCTCGTGCACCGAGCAAGCGGGGTTGCGCGTCCCCGGTCAGCCCGCGGCAGGTCTGCCGCCGCGAGCGCGCCGTGGCCCCGGACTCAGGCACTCGTTGCCCGCTGCCGCCGCTGTAACGGCACCCATTCACTCGGAAACGAACAAGGAGAATCCGATGATCATGAAGCGCGTAGTCGTACGGAAGCACGAGCGCGGCCTGCTGCTGCGTTACGGCGATTTCGATCGCATCCTGCGCCCCGGGACGTACTGGCTGTACGAAGGTCTGGACACCATGACCGTGGAGCTGTTCACGCTCGTGCAGCCCGCGTTCACTCACCGCCTGGCCGACTATCTGATGGCGAAGGAACCTGCGGTCGTGGCGGCCGAGTTCGTGCACGTGGTGCTCGGCGAGGACCAGGTGGGCCTGCGTACCGAGAACGGGGTGCTGGTGGAGATCTTGCCGCCCGCCACCCGGCGCCTGTACTGGAAGGACGGGCTCGTCGACGTAGCGGTCGAGAAGATCGATCTCGGCGTCTCGCCGGAAGTACCGGCAGCCCTGATGCCGCGTCTCTTCCTGTCGGAGGGGTAGGCCGGCGCGATCGCCGGCCTCGCGGGTGTCCGCCTGTCGGTGGTGCCGGACTACGGCGTCGGCGTCCTGTGGGTCAACGGGCGAATCGATCACGTGCTGCCTCCGGGGCGGCACGCCTTCTGGCGCTTCAACCGCGACGTGGACGTGCAGGCGACCGACCTGCGGCTGCAGACGATGGAAGTCTCGGGCGAGGAGATCCTGACCCGCGAAAAGGTCGCCCTGCGGATCAACCTCGCGGCGACCTGGCGTCTCACTGACATCGTGAAGGTCGTCGCCTATCTTGCGGCACCTTCGGACCAGCTCTACCGCGAGTTGCAGTTCGGCCTGCGCGCCGCCGTGGGCACGCGGACCCTCGACGAGCTGTTGGAGAACAAGCAGGTGATCGACGAGATCGTGGTCGCGCGCGTTCGTGAGCGGCTGTCGCCCTATGGGGTGACGATCGAGAGCGCCGGCGTGAAGGACATCGTGCTGCCGGGCGAGATGAAGACCATCCTCGCCCAGGTGGTGGAGGCCGGGAAGTCGGCCGAGGCCAACGTGATCCGCCGCCGCGAGGAGACCGCGGCGACGCGTTCACTGCTCAACACGGCCAAGGTGATGGAAGACAACCCCGTCGCCCTGCGCCTGAAGGAACTCGAGACGCTGGAGCGCGTGGCCGAGCGCATCGACCGGATCTCGGTGTTCGGCGGGCTGGACCAGGTGCTGAGCGGGCTGGTCAAGCTGCGGTGAGAATCATCTCCTTTAGCCGGGCGCGAAGTTCCTTGCGCCCGGCGCCGTTCGTGGCCCGCCACGCCTTGAGGGCAAGCTCGAGAAAGGCCTTCTCGGCGGCGGTGGGGGTTGCGTCTTCTCGTTCTTCATCCAGCCATCCGGCCGGCTTGCCGCAGTGGTGTTCGATCTGGCGCGCGAGCTTGTCGCCGATGGGGCGCGATGATTTGAGCTGGCTCCACATGCTGGGAGAGATCTCGAGTGTCGCCGCGAAGGATTGCTCCAGTCCCTTGGGGGCGGCGCCCGCAGCGAGGGCCTTCTCGATAAAGGCCTGGAAGAGCGCCAGCGCGTTCTGGCGGCGGGTGATCGTGATGTTGCTCATCGCCCCTATGAGGAAAGTCGTAGATGATTCATTGTCGCAGGGGGTTGACGGCTCCGTAAAGACTATTTACAGTCCGCACCCTTCGCTCCTTCAAGAGGCTCCATCGTGAATTCCGTGCACATCGTCATAGCCGCCAAGCCCGTCCAGGGTCCGGTTGCGCGCGCGTGTGTCCGGACGATGCGGTCGTTCGTCATGACATCCGCCCATGCGCTGCCGTCGCTGCCATCGAATCTCCTTGGATCCGATGCGAGTGCTGGTCATGCCCATCCGGGAGAGGAAGCCGCTTAAGAGCGCTGCCCCTCCAAGCTCTGCCCGCCAGAGGCCCGGATTCCGCAAGGATCCAGGCCTTTTGCTTTTCTGCAGTTGCAGCACCGCCGGTCGGCGGACGTTCTTTCAAAGCTTGTCATGGAGGACGGTTCGGAAGCTCGGTCCTCATCCGCTCACTTCGGTGTGTCCATGCACTCCGTTGCCGCATGAAATGGTGTTGGCGGCGCGGGATGTGCGTTGCCCTGGCCTCGCCACGTGCAGCGAGACACCGCATCCGACGGGATGCTCGCGCGTGGGCACAACCGAAGTGAAAGTAGTGCAGCGGGGGCGCAGCCTGGCCCCCACCCCAACCCTCCCCCATCTCTGATGGGGGAGGGAGTTCGAGAGAGAGAAGGAGAATCATCATGAAACCGTTCGACGAAGACGCACCCTGCTTTCGAGATCATTCGTAAACGTCGCAAGGGCTACCCGTCCGAGACACGCGTGAAGCGCGGCTACCGGGTCGTTCGAGGTTGCAAGCCGTCGCTGGAGAAGCTCGGTCGCAATGATCCGTGCCCCTGCGGCTCCGGGAGGTCGTTTCAAGCGCTGTTGTCTGCGCAACGGCTCGTTTCGACGGCGTGAACCGGGACGACTACGAACGCTGAAGCGGTCGCGAGGCGGTTCCGTCCATCGGGCTGGCGCAGGTCGGCGGACGGATAAAGAATGCACCGTCAGGTGCATGTTGGGGGAGCGCGCATCGGCGCGCTCCCCATGGACCAGAGAGATTGCCATGCGTACTCGTTACATCGAACAGGAAGTGACCGACGGCGTGCCGGTCAAGATGTGGACGCGCGGCGTACCGGTCGACGACGAAGCACGCCGTCAGCTCACCAAGGCGGCGCGCCTGCCGATCGTGTTCAAGCACATCGCGGTCATGCCGGACGTGCACGTGGGCATCGGCGCGACGGTCGGTTCCGTGATCCCGACGATCAAGGCCATCATCCCGGCCGCGGTCGGCGTGGACATCGGCTGCGGCATGATGGCGGCGAAGACGTCGCTGCGTGCGGAAGATCTGCCCGACAACCTGGCGCCGCTGCGTTCGGCCATCGAGCGCTCCGTGCCGCACGGCCGGGCGCCGGGTTCCCGCGATCCGGGTGCCTGGGACAAGACGCCGGGTACGGTGGATCACGCGTGGGGTCAGCTCGAACCGGCGTTCATGGAGCTGTGCCGCGACTACCCGAAGCTCAAGAACACCAACAACCGCAAGCACCTGGGTACGCTCGGGACTGGCAACCACTTCATCGAGGTGTGCCTGGACGAAGCGGGCGCGGTGTGGTTCATGCTGCATTCGGGTTCGCGCGGTGTCGGCAATGCCATCGGGTCGATGTTCATCGAACTCGCCCGTCAGGACGCACAACGCAACGACGTGCACCTGCCGGACCGGGATCTGGCGTACTTCGAGGAGGGTAGCCGTTACTTCGCCGACTACGTGCGTGCGGTGAGCTGGGCTCAGTCGTTCGCAGCGCTCAACCGCGAGGTGATGATGCGCCGAGTGATCGCAACGGTGGAAGCCACGCTGCGCCGCAAGTTCGAGAGCCACGTCGAAGCGGTGAACTGCCACCACAACTACGTGCAGGTAGAGCATCACTTCGGTCAGGACCTGTACGTCACCCGCAAGGGTGCCGTGAGCGCGAAGGCCGGTCAGCTGGGCATCATCCCGGGCAGCATGGGTGCACGCAGCTACATCGTGCGCGGCAAAGGCAACCCGGAGAGCTTCGAGAGCTGCTCGCACGGCGCGGGTCGGGTCATGAGTCGCACCCAGGCGAAGCAGCGCTTCACGCTGGCGGACCACTGTGCCGCCACCGAAGGCGTGGAATGCCGCAAGGACAAGAACGTGATCGACGAAACGCCGGCCGCGTACAAGGACATCGATGCGGTGATGGAAGCGCAGCGCGATCTCGTGGAGGTCGTGCACACGCTGAAGCAGGTGGTTTGCGTGAAGGGGTGAGTGAGTGGCACCGCTTCGGGGAAGGAGGCGCTCGTCGAGAGGCGGGCGCTTTTTTTTCCGGGCTGGCCCCCATCCCAACCTTCCCCCACCTTTGGTGGGGGAAGGAGTGCACGTGGATAGGGGGGCGAGGAGATGCAAGTTCTCGACGCGGCGAAGGAAGGCACTCCTTCCCCCGGCTCCGCCGGGGGAAGGCTGGGATGGGGGCAGCGGCGCTACAAAATCGCCGAGACAACCGACGACCGCTACGCCACCTTCGCCTTCGGCTTCTCCGTGTGACCGGCAATCACGGTCTTGATGTGCGCCAGCTCGTCGACCTGCTTCTGCAGGTCGGCCCGCGAGGACTGGAGCAGCTTCGCACGGTCCTGCAGCGAACTGATGTCGCCGCTGATCTTGCGGATGCTCTCGACGCGACGCTCGAGCAGTTTCTGGTGATCGCGCAGCTGCATGGACAGGGGCACCAGCGCGCCCTTCAGCCACGCCTCGAATTCGCCGCGCACCTGCTGGAACACCGTCTTCGCTTCGGCCACCAGGCCGCCGTAGAACTTGCGCACGAGGAAGTGCTTCTCGGTCATCACGTTGACCGGGTCGCGGCAGAACTTGTCGGTCACGTCGCGCAGCTGGTTCATCTTGAGAATGTGCTTCTCGAGATTGAGCCCGGGCGGCGACAGCTTCGGGAAGCCGTGCTTCTCGTGGAAGGTCTGATACACACCGTCGACGAATTTCTTCGCTTCCGTCGCGAAGGTGAGGATCTTGTTGGCCTCCTCACCGAACTTGTCGAACAGCGCGCCCATGCTCTTCATGAGGCCTGCGGTGGTCCAGCTGCCTTCGATGGACTTCTGGTTCTCGGACAGCATGCGGTCGAGTTCGTCGTCCGACAGCGTGCCGAGGATCTGGTGACCCTGCCTCAACGCGACGCCGTAATTCGCCTTGAAGGCTTCCATGTTCTGCTGATAGACCGTCTTGTCCTGCTCGAGGCGGCCCAGCATGGCTCGGGCGAGATCGCGGTTCTTGCCGGAGAGCTGCGAAAGCTCCTGCAGCTCACTCGTCGTGGATTGCAGCGCGGAGCGCACGCCTTCGAGCGAACCTTCGACCATCGCGCCGATCTCGCGGTACACCGCGGCCCGCAGGATTTCCTGCTTCGCCGGAACGATCTCTTCGGCAAGCAACCGCTCGAGCTGCTTGATGCGGCTGCGCTCCAGCAACACCCCGTCATTGCGGATCTTCGCAAGCAGCGCCTTCTGCGCCGAGATGGCGATGACGTGATTGCGCGGCAGGTCGAGGGTGTGCGCCGTCTCTTCGATCTGGCGCAGGATGTTGGCTTCGATCTCGTGCTCGGGTTTGAGATCGTCCCACATGAGGTCGATCTTGTTCAGCACCGCGAGCGACCGCGCGACCTTGCCCTGCACGAATTTCTGCCAGACCTCGAGGTCGGATTTGGTGACCCCGGTGTCCATCGCGAGCAGGAACAACACCGCATGCGCGTTCGGAATCATGCTCACGGTGAGCTCGGGCTCGGTGCCGAGCGCGTTGAGGCCCGGGGTGTCGAGGATCACCAAACCGCTCTTCAGCAGCGGATGGGGAAAGTTGATCATTGCGTGCCGCCACGCCGGAATGTCGACCCGCGAAACGCGCCGCTTGATGACGGTGGTGGTGAAGATGTCGCCCTCCACCAGCAGGCCGAGGGCGTCGGCCTCTTCGATCGCGACGCTCTTCGATTGCGCCAACGTGGTCAGGGCCTTCTGCAGCTCCTCGAAGTTGTCGAGGTTCAGCTTGATCTTCACCCACTCGATCGGCTTGTGCTTCAGGGCGGCGATGGTCTCGTCGGACTTGCGCGTCTCGATGGGCAGCAGGCGGATGTAGGGTTCCTCGGCCGGATCATGGAAGATCTCGGTCGGACACATGGTCGTGCGCCCGACGTTCGAAGGCAGCAGCCGCTGCTTGAAGTCGGAGAAGAAGATCGAGTTGATGAGCTCCGTCTTCCCGCGCGAGAACTCGGCCAGGAATGCGAGCGTCATCCGGTCGTTGCGCAGGCTCTCGGCGAGGTCGTAGAGCCGCAGCGACCGCTGGATGTCCACGTGGCCGTGGGAGTCGAGCCAGGCGTGATAGGCCTCGATGCCCGCGCGCAGTTGGTCGCGCCATTGCGAGTATTGCGCAACGAGGCTTTCGAGTTGGCTCATGGCTGTATCGGGCAGCGGCTGGGCACGGGAGCACCTAGTCTAAATGGCCAAGTTGCAGCAAGCATCGTACCAAACGCTCCAAACGGCCGTACGGCCGAGAAGCCGGGGTCAGAGCAGCGACCGGACGAGGTAATCCAGCCAGGCCACCGGCAGCATGAGCGCCAGCTGGCAGGCGACGATGGCGAACAGGGGCGACAGGTCCACCGCCCCGACCGGCGGGATCCGCCGCTGGATCGGACGGAGGATGGGCCGGGTCAGGGAGTTCACCACCGGAGCGATCGGGCTGTACGGAGCCACCCAGGAGAGGACGGCCTGGACGATCAGGGCGCCCATCAGGATGTAGAGGCTGGCCCGGATCACGTTGACCGCCGCCAGCAGGACGAGACCTACCACCGACAGACCCACCTCGGCGCCGAAGGTCTGGCCGACCACGAACAGGACGGCCAGGAGCAGGAGGAGTTCGACCAGCCAGGCCAGGACCAGGGTGGAGAGGTCGACCCCCCAGAGCCCTGGGATGACGCGCCGCGCCGGACGGACGGCGAAATCCGTCAGTGCGGCGAGAAACTGGGACACGGGATTTCGCGCCGGGGCCCGGGCGAGCTGGAGGTAGAAGCGCAGCAGCAGCGCGGTGGAAAACAGTCCGAGGAAGGTCTGGAGGAGGAAAACGATCGCGTTGGAGAACACGGTCGGGCTCAGCCTCTCCCGGCGGCTTCGCCGAGCTCGCGCGACCGGGCCTCGGCGGCGAGAATGGCTTCGACGAAATGCCGCTTCACGCCGTGCCCCTCGAGCACGGACAGCGCCCGCTCGGTCGTGCCGCCCTTGGACGTCACCCGCGCCCGCAACACCTCGGCGGACTCGGGGCTGGCGTCGACGAGCCTGGCGGCGCCCAGGAGAGTCGTGACGCTGAGCAGCCGTGCGGCTTCGGCGTCGAAACCGAGCTGTCGCGCCGCGGCTTCCATGCTTTCCACGAGGTAGAACGCATAGGCGGGGCCGCTGCCCGAGACGGCGGTGACGGCGTCGATCTGCTCCTCGCGCTCGACCCAGAGCACCTTGCCGACCACGGCGAACAGTTGCTCGGCCGTCTTGCGTTCGGCCGCGCTCACCGAGGGCAGCGCGAACAACGCGGACATCCCGGCACCGACCAGCGCCGGCGTGTTCGGCATCACGCGCACGATGCGCTCGTGACCGCCGAGCCAGCGACCGAGATCGCTGGTGCGAACGCCGGCAGCGATCGTCACGATCAGTGCGTTGCGGGCGACGCCGCCCACCTCGGAAGCGACGGCGCGCAACTGCTGCGGTTTCACCGCGAAAACGATGCAATCGGCATCGACTGCCGCTTCCACAGCCGACTCGACCGCGGCGACGCCGAATTCGGCTCGCATACGCTCGCGCGCTTCGGGGACGATGTCGGCAACGCGGACATCGGCGGCCGGCGTTCCGCTGCCGAGGATGCCGCCGATCAGCGCGGTGGCCATGTTGCCGCCGCCGATGAATGCGAGCTTCATTGCCGGGACACTGACAAAAGGCGCTCACCGCGGAGGACGCGGGGGACGCGGAGGAACACCAAGTCCACGAGACGAAGGGTTCGGTTTTCCCCCGCGTCCTCCGCGTTGGGAGCTTCCGTTCCGTAGGCAGCGACCAACGGGAGCAAGGCCTGTTTCATCCTGGTGTCGCCGTGCTGCCGAGGGTTGCTTGCGTCACTTGCCCTCGGCCACTTTCTTCGCGTTCGCGAGACAGGCCTTGTACAGACCGCCCACGAGCTTCTGCATGGCTTCGTCGTTGGCATCCGGACCGGGATTGTCCTTTGCGCGGCGCTTGTAGCTGCTGTACCAGATGATGTCGGACGTGCCCTTGGCCACGCTCACCACGCGCATGCCGGAGACGTACTCGACGATCGGCAGCGGCGAATCGATGATCCTGTAGCGCAGCGACATGCCGGGGCCGTCGAGCGCCAGCAGTTCCTCGGTGAACGTAGGTCCGTTGGCCAGCGTGATCGCGCGGACCGAACCCACGTCGGTGCCGCCGCTCACGATCTCGGTCTTCTCGAACGCGGGGCACCAGCTCTGCAGCGCGTCCCAGCGGTTGATGGCCGCCCAGGCCTGATCCGCCGTGGCGTTGACCGTGACGGTCTCGTAGGTGTTCAACGTGCTCCAGCCTTCGTCGGCGGCAGCGGTTCCTGCGCAGGCGGCGAGCGCCGCGGCGCACAGCAGCTTCAGGGGTCGGTTCATGGGGCTCCTCGGTTTGTCGTTGTGGGACCGCCGGTCCGTCGATACGAGCGGCTCCGTGAAGTATAGGGGTTCAGCCGCGATCGCCGAAGATGGCCCGGCCGATCCGGACGATGGTGGCGCCTTCCGCGACGGCGCTCTCCAGATCGTCCGACATGCCCATGGACAGTGTGTCGAGCGCGAGGCCGGTGGCGTCGCGCAGCTGTCGCAAAGTCGCGAAGCGGCGGCGCTGCAACGCGACATCGTCGGTCGGTTCGGGGATCGCCATGAGCCCGCGCAGCCGCAGGCCGGGCAATTGGGCGACGGCCGCGGCGAGCGGCTTCACTGCGAGGGGCGCGACGCCGCTCTTGCTCTCTTCGCCGCTCACGTTCACCTGCAGGCAGACATCGAGCGGCGGCAGGTGCAGCGGGCGCTGCGCCGACAACCGCTCCGCGATCTTCAGCCGGTCCACCGAATGCACCCACTGGAAACGCTCGGCGATGGTCCGCGTCTTGTTGCTCTGGATCGGGCCGATGTAGTGCCAGATGATCGGCAGATCGGCCAGCGCGTCCAGCTTCTCCAGTGCTTCCTGGACGTAGTTCTCGCCGTAATCCCGTTGTCCGGCGACAAACGCTTCGCGGATCCGGTCCGGCGAAAAGGTCTTGGAAACCGCGACGATACGGATGTCGTCCGGACGTCGGCCGGCCTCCAGCGCCGCAGCAGCGACCCGGCCGGCTACGGCTTGCAGGCGTTCAGGCAGTCCCTCCATAATCGATCGCGCTTCCATCTCCCGGAGCGGGCGCAGCACGCCACCCATGGCATGCTCCTAGCTTCCCTAGTCTCCGGTTAACGTCCTTCCCGAACCCGAACGCGCAAGGATTATAGATGGACATCTCCGAGCTTCTCGCCTTCGTCGTCAAGAACAAGGCGTCCGACCTGCATCTGTCGGCCGGCCTGCCGCCGATGATCCGGGTGCATGGTGACGTGCGGCGTATCAATCTGCCGCCCATGGAGCACAAGGACGTGCACGCCATGGTGTACGACATCATGAACGACGGTCAGCGGAAGACCTACGAAGAAACGCTCGAATGCGACTTCTCGTTCTCGATTCCGAACCTGGCGCGCTTCCGCGTCAACGCGTTCGTCCAGAACCGCGGCGCGGGTGCCGTGATGCGGACCATTCCTTCCAAGGTGCTCTCGCTCGAGGATCTGAAGGCGCCCAACATCTTCAAGGAAATCGCGCAGCAACCGCGCGGCATGGTGCTGGTCACCGGGCCCACGGGCTCCGGCAAGTCGACCACGCTCGCCGCGATGGTGAACGACATCAACGAGAACGAACACGGTCACATCCTCACCGTCGAGGACCCGATCGAGTTCGTGCACGAATCGAAGAAGTGCCTGATCAACCAGCGCGAGGTGGGTCCGCACACGTTGTCGTTCTCGAACGCGCTGCGATCGGCGCTGCGGGAAGACCCGGACGTCATTCTCGTGGGCGAAATGCGCGACCTCGAAACCATCCGCCTCGCGATGACGGCCGCGGAAACCGGCCACTTGGTGTTCGGCACGCTGCACACGAGCTCCGCCGCGAAGACGGTGGACCGGATCATCGACGTGTTCCCCGCCGCGGAAAAGGAAATGATCCGCGCGATGCTGTCGGAATCGCTTCGGGCGGTGATCTCGCAGACGCTGCTCAAGACCAAGGACGGCCAGGGCCGCGTAGCCGCCCACGAGATCATGATCGGCACGCCCGCCATCCGGAACCTGATCCGCGAGAACAAGGTCGCGCAGATGTACTCCGCGATCCAGACCGGACAGCAGTACGGCATGCAGACGCTCGACCAGAACCTGCAGACGCTGGTCCAGCGCGGCATGGTCGCCTCGCCGGAGGCGCGCACCAAGGCGGCGAACAAGGACATCTTCCCCGGCTGAGGCCCGAAGCCGCAGCCCACGCAACACTCCAGGAGCACCCTGAATGGATCGCGATCAGGCAAGCAAATTCGTCAACGACCTGCTGCGCGCGATGGTGGCGAAGAAGGCTTCCGACCTCTTCATCACCGCCGGCTTCCCGCCCGCCTTCAAGGTGGACGGCAAGATGACGCCGGTGTCGAGCCAGAGCCTGACGCCGGTGCACACGCAGGAACTCGCCCGCTCGATCATGAACGACAAGCAGGCCGCCGAGTTCGAGCGCACCAAGGAGTGCAACTTCGCGATCAACCCGCCCGGCATCGGCCGCTTCCGGGTCAACGCCTTCGTGCAGCAGCAGCGTGTCGGCATCGTGCTGCGGACCATCACCACCACGATCCCGCGCATGGAGGACCTCGGCCTGCCGGAAGTACTGAAAGACGTGGTCATGACCAAACGCGGTCTGGTGATCGTGGTGGGCGCTACGGGTTCGGGCAAGTCGACCACGCTCGCGGCGATGATCGGCTACCGCAACGAGAACAGCCACGGCCACATCATCACCATCGAAGACCCAATCGAATACGTGCACGATCACAAGAACTGCCTGGTCACGCAGCGCGAAGTGGGCGTGGACACCGAGTCATGGGAAATGGCGCTCAAGAACACCCTGCGTCAGGCGCCCGACGTCATCCTGATCGGCGAGGTGCGCGAGCGCGAAACCATGGAGAACGCCATCGCGTTCGCGGAAACCGGTCACCTCTGCCTGTGCACACTGCACGCCAACAGCTCGAACCAAGCGCTGGACCGGATCATCAACTTCTTCCCCGAGGAGCGGCGCGCCCAGCTGTTGATGGACCTCTCGCTCAACCTGAAGGGCATGATCTCGCAGCGCCTGATCCCGAAGAAGGACGGCAAGGGCCGCTCGGCGGCCATCGAGATCATGCTCAACTCGCCGCTCATCGCCGACCTGATCTTCAAGGGCGAGGTGCACGAGATCAAGGAGATCATGAAGAAGTCGCGCGAGCTGGGCATGCAGACCTTCGACCAGGCGCTGTTCGACCTCTACGAGTCGGGCAACATCAGCTACGAAGACGCGATGCGCAACGCGGACTCCATGAACGAACTGCGGCTGGCGATCAAGCTCCACGGCCACGAGGCCAAGGAGAAGGACATCATGTCCGGGATCGACCACCTCAACATCGTCTGAGCCTCCGAACCATCCCCGGCCCCCGGCCGGGTGGCTCGTACCGCTAGGCTTCGAACAGCAGCTCCGCGAACCGGCGCCGCTCGTCGGTCCAGCACTCGGCAAGCGTCCACCCCGCCCGCGCCGCCAGCGCGGCGAAGCCCTCGACGCTGTACTTGTAGGAGCTCTCGGTGTGCAACCGCTCGCCGGCAGCGAACGAGAACGTGCGCTCGTCCAGGCAAACCGATTGATCGGTCGTGCTCTCGAGATGCATCTCGATGCGACTCAAGCCCTCGTCGAACCGCGCGACGTGGCGGAAGCGGCTCAGATCGAAATCGGCGCGCAGTTCGCGATTCATGCGCGCGAGCAAGTTGAGGTTGAATGCCGCGGTCACACCGAGCGCATCGTCGTAGGCCCTCTCGAGGGTCTGTCGATCCTTGCTGAGGTCCACGCCGATCAGCAACGCATCTCCCGGACGGGCCAGGGGCTTCAGGAGCGCGACTGCCTGCTCCGGCGTGAAGTTGCCGATGCTGGAGCCGGGATAGAAATAGAGGCGGGCCGCAGCGGGCAATTCAGCCGGTGCGCGAAAGCCCGAGGAGAAATCGCTGCACACCGCGTACACCGACAGCTGCGGATATTCGTCCTTCAGCTTCGCCGTGGCGGAATGCAGCACTTCCTTCGAGATGTCCACGCCGACGTAGGCCCGGGGCCGCAGATGCGCCATCAGCCGGCGCACCTTCTCGCCGTTGCCGCTGCCCAGTTCGATCAGCACGCGGCCCGTACCGGCGCGTCGCGCCATCTCCGGCGCGTGATCCGCGAACAACTTCATCTCGGTCCGCGTGGGGTAGTACTCGGGCAGGTCGCAGATCGCGTCGAACAGCTTGGATCCGAGCGCGTCGTAGAACCACTTCGGACTCATCGCCTTCGGCGTGGCGCCGAGACCGATCACCGCCTCGTCGATGAACCGCGCCAGCGGCGGTGCCTGATCGATCAGGACTACGCCGCGCGCGGGAACGACCGTCAGCTGACAGCGGCGACGGGCCGGCGCAGGGAGCCTGCGATGATTCGGTATTCGTACAGTCGGCATTCGAGGGCCCCGTTGTAGAGAGGGGTACGACGCTGCGCCTTGAGCCCGATCAGCTTCGGCAGGCGCGTGTCGGCGGAGAACAGGAAGGCGCGCCAGCCGGCGAAGCGCTGCTTGAGCGCGTTCCCGAGACGCGGATAGAACTCGGCGAGCGCATCGGCATCGCCCATGCGGACTCCATAAGGAGGATTGGTCACCAGTACACCTTGCTCCGCGGGCGGCGACACGTCGAGCACGTCGCCCTGCGTGACGCGCACGCTGCCACCGACACCGGCGTCGACCAGGTTGCGCTTGACGGCCGCGAGAGCGGCCGGGTCGCGGTCGACGCCGGATATGGCCATGACCACGTCGGGGCGTTCGAGGTTCCGCACTTCGTCACGCACGCGTTGCCATGTCGCGACGTCGTGATGCAGGAACTTCTCGAAGGCGAAGGAGCGGTCGAGGCCCGGCGCAATGCCCCGCGCCATCTGCGCCGCCTCCACCAGGAAGGTGCCGCTGCCGCACATGGGGTCGAACAGCGGTTCCGCCGGCGTCCAGCCGGTCAGCCGGAGGATGCCCGCTGCGAGGTTCTCGCGCAGCGGCGCCTCGCCCGACTGTCGACGCCAGCCACGCTTGAACAACGCATCACCCGATGTGTCGAGATAGAGCGTCGCTTCGTCGGCGGTCAGAAATGCGTGGATGCGCATGTCCGGTGCGAGCGTGTCCACGCTCGGGCGGCGGTCGTCCTGCTCGCGGAACTTGTCGCACACGGCATCCTTGATGCGCAGCGTGACGAACTCGAGACTGCGCAGCGGACTGCGGATCGCCGCCACGTTGACGCGGATGGTGCGGTCCACGTCGAACCAGCGTGGCCACGGCAGCGCATGCGCCATCCGGTAGATCTCGTCTTCGTTGCGGTAGCGCCCCCGGCCCACCCGCCACAGCACACGGCTCGCGATGCGGCTCATCAGGTTCGCGCGCTGGCAGTCGACCCATTCGCCGGTGAAGGCGACGCCGGCGTTGCCGACTTCCACGCCGCGCAAGCCCAGCTCGTTCAGTTCCGCGGCGAGGGCTTCCTCGAGTCCGCGGGGACAGGTCGCGAAGAAATGCTGAGCAGGTTCGACGCGTTCGCGGGATTCGCGACGCTGGATGCGATGCGTGGCCATCCAGCATTATCGCTCACGAACCCGCTCACATCTGGACGTAGATCTCGATCTCGAGTTTGCGGCGGTGGTTGCGATACTTCGCGCGCTTCAGTATGCGCGCCTTGAGCGATTGGCCACGATCGAGCTGGCGCGCGATGTCCAGGTTGTCGGCCTGCGGCAGATAGCCCAGGACGTGACCGCTCCAATCCACCCGCACGGCGTGGGGATCGTGAGGATTGTCCGCTTCGCGAACGAGGTCGAGCGGATCGCCGTCCTGCAGATCGTCCCACACGGCCTTGGCTTCGTGGTGGGCCAGGCCGGCGGTCAGCGTGGTCTGCACCATCACGCGGGCTTTCGCCGCCGGTTCCGCAAATGCCGGCGCCACGACCCACATCGCCACGAGCACCGTGGCGGCCCATTGGCTGAGTTTCGATGCCGGCGGTATCCTCATCGGCAGTTCTCGAACGGGAGTGGCACCCCCGCATCATGAGCGAAAGCCGGCAACCCTACCAGGTGAAGAGCGACAGCGACGTCGCGCGCGACTACCGGTTTCTCGACGCCGATCCGGTGCCGCTGAAGGTGTGGTTGCCTGAGACCGTGGAAGCGATGGTCGAGGACCTCGCGAAACAGCAGGATGTCGCCAAGGCCGCCCTGCTCGGCCGGCTGCTCTTCGCGCACCTGTACGGCTGGCACGATCTGGAAGTGCTGCTCGCGCGCACCGGCGGTCGGCTGGTGCATGCGCCGGTCGAAGCGGAATCGCGCTCGCCCGCCTACCGCACCGAGCTGGGCAAGAGCATCGCGGACATCCGCGTGTTCGTGGCACCGCGCATGAAGGAGGATCTCGAACGGCTCGCCGCTGCTCAGGGACTGAAGCTCTCGGCGTATGCGCGAAGAGTCGTCCTGGATCAGGTGCTCGGCCGGGCACCGCACCCTCTGGAGTTCGCGCCGGATGAGGATCCTATTTAGCTGGCGGCCCCCATCCTAACCTTCCCCCACCGATGGTGGGGGAAGGGACGTACACCCGCTCCCCCGGCTGCGCCGGGGGTTGGGGTGGGGGCAACGCTGGAAGTCGAAGCCTAGAACGGCTTCAACACCACCAGCAGCACCACCGCCAGCAGCACCAGCACCGGCACCTCGTTGAACCACCGGTACCACCGGTGCGACCGGGCATTGTGCCCCGCTTCGAACTTGCGCAGCAGGCTGCCGCAAGCGTGGTGGTAGCCGATCAGCACCACCACCAGCACCAGCTTCGCGTGCAGCCATCCGCCGCCGATCCCATAGCCGAGCCACAGCCACAGGCCGAACGCGAGCGCTGGCATCGCGAGGATGGTCATGAAGCGGTAGAGCTTGCGCGCCATCACGAGCAGACGCTGGCGCGCGACGTCGTTCTCCTCCATCGCCAGGTTGACGAAGATGCGCGGCAGATAGAACAGACCTGCGAACCACGAGGTCACGAAGACGATGTGCAGCGACTTGATCAGCAGCATGGGCTAGGAAGCATGGGTTGAGCGGGAACGACGCGCATCGTACCGGCGATAGAAGGCGCGTTTCACCACCTCCACCAGGAGCAGATAGGCGAACGCCATGACGACCACTGCCGCGTAGAACGCCGGCGGGGGTGCGACGAAGCCGAACCAGGCGCCCACCGGCGTCAGCGGCAGCACCGCCGCGGCCGCGACGATGGCCAGGGCCGTCACCGCCAGCCACAGGCTCGGCCGGCTCGCCAACGGATTGCCGCGGGTCCGGATGACGAAGACCACCAGCACCTGGGTCGCGAGCGACTCGATGAACCAGCCGGTCTGGAACAACCGCTCGTCCGCATGGAACCACGCGAGCAGCACGTAGAACGTCAGGAAGTCGAACAACGAGGAGACCGGCCCGACCACCCACATGAAGTTGCGGATGAAATCCATGTCCCATGCGCGGGGCCGCGCGAGTTCCGCTTCGTCCACGCGATCGGTCGGGATCGGAACTTCCGACAGATCGTAGAGCATGTTGTTGAGCAGGATCTGCGCCGGGCGCATGGGCAGGAACGGCAACAGCGCCGAGGCACCCGCCATGCTGAACATGTTCCCGAAGTTGGAGCTGGTCCCCATCATGATGTACTTCATGATGTTGCCGTAGGTCCGCCGACCTTCCAGCACGCCTTCGTGCAGCACGCCGAGATCGTGTTCGAGCAGGATCATGTCGGCGGCTTCGCGGGCGATGTCCACTGCCGTGTCCACGGACAGGCCCACGTCGGCGATGTGCAGCGGCGGCGCATCGTTGATGCCGTCGCCGAGATAGCCCACCACGTGGCCCGATGCCTTCAACGCCTGGATCACGCGGCCCTTCTGCGCCGGGTTCACGCGGCAGAACAGGTTCGCGCGCTCGGCCCGCGCCCGCAGCGACGCGTCGTCGAGCACCGCGATCTCGGCGCCCGTCAGTACGCCCGCGACCTCGATGTCCACCAGACGACAGACATGCTGCGTGACACGCTCGTTGTCGCCGGTCACGATCTTGACGGCCACCCCGCTCGCCGCGAGCACCCGCAAGGCCTGCGCCGCCTCGGTTTTGGGCGGATCGAGGAATGCGGCGAAACCAACGAACTCCAGTTCGCTCTCGTCGCCCACGACGGCGTGCGGATGATCGCGACCGACTTCCTTGCAGGCGATGCCCAGCACGCGATACCCATCGTCGGCCAGCGCATCGTGCATCGCCAGTAGCCGCTTCTGGTCGATCGGATCGACGGCGTCGGTTGCCACTGCGCCCTTGCAGGCCGCACACAGGCGGACGATCTCCTCGGCAGCACCTTTCACGACGAGCAACCGCCGCTCGCCGTCGTCCAGCAGCACCGACACGCGGCGCCGCTCGAAGTCGAACGGCACTTCGTCGATCTTGGTCCATCGGCTCACGTCGATGTCGGCGTGCGCGAGGATCGCGTCGTCCAGGGGACTCTTCACACCGGTTTCGAATCGGCTGTTGAGATAGGCCAGTTCGAGCACTCGCGCGCTGCTGCTGCCGTCGGGTGCGAGATGCTTCTCCAGCCGGATGCGCGCTTCGGTCAGCGTCCCGGTCTTGTCGGTACACAGGATGTCCATGCTGCCCAGGTTCTGGATCGCCGACAGGCGCCGCACGACCACTCGCCGTCTCGACATGCGCAACGCTCCAACGGCCAGCGTCACCGAAACCACCATCGGCAGCAGTTCGGGCGTGAGGCCCACCGCGAGAGCAATCGCGAACAGGAACGCCTCGGGCCAGGGCTTGCCGAGCACGCCGTTCAACAGCAGGACGAACAGAACCAACAGCAGCGTGAGCCGCATGATCAGCAGGCCGAAGCGGCGCGTGCCGATCTCGAACGCCGTGGGCGGCGGCGTGCGTGCGAGGCTGCCGGCGATGCCGCCCATGGCCGATCGGTTGCCGGTGCGGATCACGAGGCCGGTCGCGGAACCGCTGATCACCGAGCTGCCCATGAAGAGCGCATTCACCGCGCTCTCGAGACCGGCATCGGCGGGTACGACCCCGGCGTGTTTCTCGACCGGATAGGACTCGCCGGTCAGCAGGGACTGCTGCACGAAGCAGTCCTTCGCGTCGATGACCAGCGCATCGGCCGGCACGAGATCGCCCGCAGCCACGAGGATGACGTCACCCGGGACGACCTCCGTCACCGGAAGCTCATGGACCGTTCCGTCACGCCGCACCCGCGCGCGCAGCGCGACGGATTGACGCAGACGATCCGCGACCCGGCCCGCGCGGTACTCCTGCACGAAGTCGACGGACACCGACAGCAGGACCATGGCAAGGATGATGAGGAAGCCGGTCACATCGCCGGTCAGCGCCGACAGGGCGCTGGCGGCCACCAGCAGCAGCACGAGGGGGTTGCGGAACCGGGCGAGAAACTGCAGCCACGCCGGCCGTCGGCCCGAGTCGACGAAGCGGTTCGGGCCGATCGAGCGCAGCCGCGCTTCGGCTTCACTCTGCGTCAGGCCCTGCGCGGAACCGCCCGCATCACTCTCGATCTCGCCCCGGGGGGCCAGCCACCACGCATCGTCGCTGCGCGGGCTCGGCATGCCCGGTCAGCCCTCGCCGGGCCGTCCCAAGAGGGCTGGCCCCCTCGGGGGGAGGGGCCGCAGGCCCGTCGGGGGGGTCGTCACCTCAGCCCTCGCCGGGCCGCCCCAAGAGGGCTGGCCCCCTCGGGGGGAAGGGCCGCAGGCCCGTCGGGGGGGTCGTCACCTCAGCCCTCGCCGGGCCGTCCCAAGAGGGCTGGCCCCCTCGGGGGGAGGGGCCGCAGGCCCGTCGGGGGGGCGTCACCTCAGCCCTCGCCGGGCCGCCCCAAGAGGGCTGGCCCCCTCGGGGGGAGGGGTCGCAGGCCCGTCGGGGGGGAACTCATCTCAGACCAGCAACCGCCGGCGCGTGAGGGCCAGTGCCACGTAGAAGCCGGCGGCGGCGTAGACCAGCAGCACCGCGACATGGAGGGGAATGGCATCGGGGACCATCCCCGAGAGCAGCGGGCGCACGAGCGCGATCGCGTGATACAGCGGCAGGAACTCGGCGACCGCGCGCATCTCGACCGGGAGCTGGTCCACGGGGAAGAACACGCCGCACAGCAGCGTCATGGGCGTCATGACGAGCGTGAAGTAGTAGAGGAAGAAATCGTAACTCGGCGAGATGGCGTTCATCACCAGCGCCAGGCAGCCGAACGTGAGACCCGCGAGGAACGCGATCGGGATGATCCAGAGCGTGAGCGGCGAATGGGACAGGCCCAACACCCAGATGATGACGAGGATGGCACTGCCGGACAGCGTGGCCTTGCTCGCGGCCCACAGCGCCTCGGCCAGCACCACGTCGTCCAGGTCGAGCGGCGCGATCATGATCGCCTCCCACGTCTTCTGGATCTGCATGCGCGAGAAAGCGGAGTACAGCGCCTCGAACGTCGCGCTGTTCATGGTGCTGTAGGCGACGGTTCCCGCAGCGAGGAAGACGATGTAGCGCGTGCCATTGATCTCGGGCATCAACGCGCCGAGGCCGAAACCGAGCCCCAGCATGTACATCATCGGGTCGGCCAGATTGCCCAGGACCGAGGTGATGGCGAGCTTGCGCCACACCAGCAGATTACGGCGCCACACGTGCACGAACCGGATGGAGATCCGGGGCGGGCGCCAGTCCCTGCGACGCGGGATGCGCATCAGTCGCGCAGATCGCGGCCGGTCAGCTTGAGGAACACGTCCTCCAGATTGGCCGGTCGGTGCAGGTACTTGAGATCGCCGCGCGCCTCGAGGTCCTGCATGAGCGGCCGCGCGGCGCGCGTGTAGCAGAACACCGTCTCGCCGGTGCGTTCGCAGCGTTCGGACAAGCGGCGCCCGATCTCTTCGCCCCATTCGGCGGCGCCGTCACCGTAGACCTCGATCACCTCGGGTTCGATGTGATCGTCGATCAGTTCGCGCGGGCTACCCGATGCGACGATGCGTCCGGCGTCCATGACCGAAAGGCGATCGCACAGGCGTTCGGCTTCGTCCATGAAGTGCGTCGTGAGCAGCAGCGTCTTGCCCTGCCCCAGCAACTGCTTGAGACGCTCCCAGATCAGGTGGCGCGCCTGCGGATCGAGGCCGGTGGTCGGTTCGTCCAGGAACACGATATCGGGATCGTTCACCAGCGCCCGCGCCAACGAGAGGCGCCGCTTCATGCCGCCGGACAACGCCTGGATCGGTGCGTGTGCCTTGTTGCCGAGGCCGGCGAACTCGAGCAGCTCCGGCACGCGCGCCCGGATCGTGCGATCGGCCAGGCCGAAGTAGCGGCCGTAGACCACGAGATTCTCGGTGACGGTGAAGTCGGGGTCGAGGCTGTCCATCTGCGGCACGACACCCAGCCGCAAGCGGGCCTCGCGCGCGGCGCGCGGGACGGGCAATCCCGCCAGGGTGATCGAGCCGGCATCGGGATCGGTGAGGCCGAGGCACAGCCGCAGCGTCGTGGTCTTGCCCGCGCCGTTGGGGCCGAGCAGTCCGTAGCATTCGCCGCGTTCGAGCGCGAGCGAGATGCCCCGCACCACCTCCGTCGATCCATACGACTTCCGCAGGTCGCGGATGTCGAGTAGCGCACTCACACACCACCCGAGATACGTCGAGGGGCCGCGCGCCCCAGCCGCGCTGGGCGCTGCCCAATCATGGTTGGTGACATCTCACCCTGCACCGCAGGCGCAGGAGTTCGTCACGATGTGCTGCAGCTTGATGAGGTCGCCGTGGAAGAAGTGACCGGCGCCGGGCACGACGGTGATCGGCAGCTTCTGCGGCTTGGCCCAGGCGAACACGTCCTTCAACGCAACCACGTCGTCTTCCTCGCCATGGATGACCAGCGTGTGCTCCGGTACGTCCGCCACGGGAAACCGCCCGACCGCAGGCGCCACCAGCACCAGCTTCACGGGTTGCAATTCTTTCGCGAGATGGGACACGACGTAACCGCCGAAGGAGAAGCCGGCGAGCGTGAGCGGCAGGCCCGGACGCTCGGTAGCCGCGTGGCGGGCAAGCGCACGAAAGTCATCCAGCTCACCGCGGCCGTCGTCGAACACGCCCTCGCTCGCGCCGACCCCGCGGAAATTCATGCGCCAGACGACGTTGCCCATGGCAACGAAACTGCGCGCGAGCGTCTGCACCACCTTGTTGTCCATGGTGCCGCCGTAGAGCGGATGCGGATGCGCGATCAACGCCACACCGCGTACGTCACCGCGCGGCTGGGTCACCGCGATCTCGAGGTTGCCCGCGGGCCCGGCTATCCCGAGCTTCCCGGGAGCCGCCATCAGATGCGGAGCCGCTCGACCACGCGGCCGTTCTTGAGATGTTCCTCGATGATCTCGTCGACGTCGGCGCGGTCCACGTAGGTGTACCAGACCTCTTCGGGATACACGACCACCACGGGCCCTTCCTCGCAGCGGTCGAGACACCCGGCCATGTTGACCCGCACCTTGCCCGGGCCGGCGAGGCCCAGCGCCTTCACTTTCGCCTTGGCGTAGTCACGGATCTCGGCGGCGCCGTGGTTGTTGCAGCACGACCGGTTGGGATCGTCGCGCTGGTTGCAGCAGAAGAAGACGTGATGCTCGTAGTAGCTCATTGAACCACCTGGATACGACTGTCGCAGTAACTTCCCTCCCCCATCGGAGATGGGCGAGGGTCAGGGTGGGGGCCGCTCATGCGTCCCCTTGAGAAGCCCTCGATTATACGAAGCCCTTTTTACTTCGATGCCGGATACTTGACCGCGTTCTTCAGCATCTTCCTGCGCGCCGCCTCGATCGGATCGACATCGAGCACATCGGCGAGTCGGATCAGGTACAGCAGCACGTCGGCGATCTCTTCGCCGACCTCGCGACGGCTCTCGGCATCGAGGCCGGAGGACTGTTCCGACGTCAGCCATTGAAAGTGCTCCAGCAGTTCCGCGGCCTCGACGATCAGCGCCATGGCGAGATTCTTCGGTAAATGGAACTGCTCCCAATCGCGGGCGGCTGCGAAGTCGCGCAGCGCATCGCGCAGACCGACAAGGGAATCGCTGGACGGTGGAACAGAGGCGTTCAATGGGTTCGCTCCGAGGGCAGGCGCGACAGGGACCAGAGCAGGAAGATCGCGGCTGCGGCAGGCCACAGCATCGAGACGACGGCGGTGGTGCCGGTGAAGCTCCAGAAGTGTCCGTGGCGCCACACCTGCAGCGTCTCGTCCAGGTAGGGATTGTCGGGCGCCAGATTGAGGAGCAGGACCGCAACGGCGAGCGCAGAGAGACCGACGAACGCGCGCAGTCGCGGACGGCCGCGCAGCACCAGGATCGATGCGGCCGTCCCGATCAACAGGCCGATCCCGGCCCCGGGCGTGGCCCACAGGAACGGTTGTCCGGGATTGAACAGGAAGGCGCACGCGAGCGACTTCAGTATCAGCGCGATCGCGACGACCGGCACCAGGAGCGTCAATGCGCGACCGTGCGCGATGCTGCCGGCCAGCCCGGAAACGGCGAGCAGTCCGGCTCCGGTGACCGCCGCCTCGAGCGCGATGTACACCCTCGGCGAATAGCTGGCGGCGGGCGTGAGATCGAGCAGCGCTTTGACGTCGCCGGTGGCGAACAACCCTGGCGCTGCGTTCAGCTGCGTGAACAGCCACAGCCCCAACAGGGTCAACCCGACGTCGGCGCGTCCGCCGGCAACCAGCCGCGCATGGCGCCACCGCGACAGCACACCGTCTTCCAGGATCGGCTCGGCCACCGCGAGACCGATCCACGCCCCGATGAGGGCACCCACGCCGTTGCAGAAGATGTCCAGCGCCGACGGGACGCGGGCCGGGATCCAGGCCTGCAGGATCTCCATGCCGAAGCTCACGGCGAGACTCAGGAGGACCGCCAGCGTCGCCGCCCCCATGGCCGGCAGGCGCGTACGCAACATCAGCGTGAGCAGCAGACCGAGCGGCGCATACGCGAGGACGTTCAGGAACACGTCGCCGTAGGTGTAGTAGCGCGGCCACTCGCCGAGCCGCACCCACAGCAGCTCGTGGCTGGGCGTGCGCCAGCCGGTCAGCGGGTAGAGGCTGGCATAGAGCACGACCGCCACGTAAGCTACGGACGCGTATCGCACGAACGCCGAGCGGCGCGCGAAACGGGAGGTGGTGCGCATCGGGAATGCCTGCTCGGGCGGCGTCCAAACCGAAGAACGCCACGGCACGAGGATGGGAACGCTCCGATTCTATGACATCTTCAACGGCGACGCGGACGGACTTTGCGCGTTGCAGCAGCTGAGGCTCGCGGAGCCGCGCGAGGCCACGCTCGTCACGGGGACGAAACGCGACATCGCGCTGCTGGACCGGATCGATGCCGGACCGGACGACCGGCTCACCGTGCTGGACGTATCGATGCAGACGAACGCAGGCGGGCTCGCGCGGGCGCTGGCCGCCGGCGCGCACGTGCAATGGTTCGACCATCACCAGACCGGTACCGTCCCGAAGGACACGCGCCTGGATGCGCATCTCGATCTCGCGCCGGCGATCTGCACGTCGCTGATCGTCGATCGTCATCTGAGCGGCAGGTTCCGCGCGTGGGCTGTGGTCGGTGCCTTCGGCGACAACCTGACGGACAGTGCACGCGACGCAGCGCAGCCGTTGGGACTGTCGCACGATGCCGTGCAGAAGCTGAGGCGCCTGGGCGAATGCCTCAACTACAACGCCTACGGCTCGGCGGTGGAGGAACTGCTGTTCCACCCCGAGGAACTACATCGGCGCATGCGCTCGCATGTGGATCCGCTGGCCTTCGCGGAGCGTGATCCGGCGTTTCCGGCGCTCGACCGCGCCCGCACCGAAGATCTGATGCGCGCGCTGACCGTCGTGCCGGTCCTCGAGACATCGGGCGTCGCCGCGGTGATGTTGCCCGACGAACCGTGGAGCCGCCGCGTATCGGGCACGCTTGCCAACCGGCTGACAGCGGATCATCCGACCCGGGCGCACGCGGTGTTCGTGCCGGACGGCGGCCGCTACACCGTGAGCCTGCGCGCACCGCGCAGCCATCCGCTCGGGGCGGATCGCGTCGCATCGGAGTTCTCCGGCGGCGGCGGTCGCGCTGCCGCCGCGGGGATCAACGGATTGCCGGAATCGGAGGTGCCGCGGGTGCTGGCGACGCTGCAGCGGGCTTATCCGTAGTCGCGGTTCGCTAGTCTCTTTCCCCTCTTTGGAGGGAGACAGGATGTACTGCGGAGGCGTCGCAACTAGAGGCACTCCTTCCCCCACCGTCAGGTGGGGGAAGGTTGGGATGGGGGCCTTCCTAGCCGTCGACGATCGGATTCACCGATCGTCGCATTCTTCTCCTTCCTCCACCGCAAGGTGGGGGAAGGCTGGGATGGGGGCAAGCAGCATTCGCATCACTCGCGACCGCATGCCCCCACCCTAACCCTCCCCCATCTGCGATGGGGGAGGGGATGTACGGCAACGCGCCAGCCAGCCACGGTTTACTTGAGCTTCACCCACCACTCCGTTCAACCACAGAGGGCTCGTGCGCCCCAGCTTCGCTGGGCGCCAGCCTATCGCGGCTTACTTAAGCTTCACCTCCGTCCACAACTTCGACAGCGTCCGCAGCTCCTTCGCATTCAGGTCGCGCAGCATCTCGAGCTTCTTGGCCGCTTCCGCGTCGGGGAACACGGCCTTGTTGGCCTTGATCTCGGCCTTGATGTACTGCATGGCATCGTTGTTCGGGTTGCCCGAGCCGATGAGGTTCGTCAGGTCGGCGGAGTTCTTGCCGTCGAGCATGAAGTTGATGAACTGGAAGGCCAGGTCGGGACGCGGCGCGTTTTTCGGCACGACCATGGCGTCCAGCGATAGCGACGCGCCTTCCTTCGGCAGCAGATGCACGATGTTGAAGCCGCGCTTGGCGGCCTGGGCATCCAGGTTGGCCTGGAAGATGTCGTTCGAATAGCCGTGGGCGACCCAGATGTTGCCCACCGTGAGCTCCTTGATGTAGCTCTGGGCATTGAACGCGGCCCAGTAGGGCTTCGCCTTGCGGATGACGTCCTTGGCTTCCTTCAGCTTGGCCTCGTCGGTCTCGTTCGCGGAGTAGCCGAGGTACTTGAGCGCAGCGACGAACACTTCGCGCTGATCGTCGAGCACCGTCACCTTGCCCTTGATCTTCTCGAGGTTCTTCGGATCGAAGATCAGCGCCCAGGAATCGGTGGGCAGACCCAGTTCTTTGATCTTCTTGTCGTTGTAGCCGATCATCGTGATCGACATTGCGTACGGGGCGGAGAACTTGTTCTCCGGGTCGAACGTCGTGTTGAGGTACTGCGGCATGACGTTCTTGAGATTCGGCAGTTTCGACTTGTCCAACTCGAGCAGCGCCTTGCGCTTGATCAGCGCGTCCACCGCGTTCATGGTCGGGATCAGCACGTCGTAACCCTTGGCGCCCGCCTGGAGCTTGGCGAGAAGTTCGTCGTTCGAGCCGTAGTAGGACTGCTTCACCTTGCACTTGCACGACGCCTCGAACCGCTTGAGGGTGTCGTCGGACATGTAGTTGTTCCAGTTGTACAGGTGCAGCACGTCGTCCTTGGCCACGGCGGGCAGGGCGAGCAGCAGGGCGAGGACGGCGAAGAGTCTCTTCATGACGGTTCCCTCTGGAGCGGTCGGCAGGACGGTCGGGACTATGCGGCGGTCATTCGCCGCGGACGGCCCCCGGGGCAAGCCGGGTGGCGATGACGATCAGCACCAACGTGAGCAGCATGAGCAGCGTTGACACGGCGTTCACCTCGGGCGTCACCGCGATCTTGATCATGCTGTAGATCTGCAGCGGCAAGGTGACCGAATCGGGTCCGGCGGTGAAGAAGGTGATCACGAAATCGTCGATGGACAGCGTGAACGCCATCAGCGCGCCGGCCACGATGCCGGGCATGATGAGCGGCAGCGTGACCAGCCGGAACGCCTCCCAGGGCGTGGCGCCGAGATCCCGCGCGGCTTCGGTGAGGCTCTCGTCCAAACCGGTCAGGCGCGAGCGAACCACGATGGCCACGAATCCGATGCAGAACGCGATGTGGGACAGGACGATGGACACCATGCCGAGCGTCAGGTTGATCATCACGAAGAAGATGAGCAGGCTCACCCCCATCAGGATTTCCGGGATGGCGATGGGCGTCAGCACGAGCACCGGCAGCAGCCGCAGGCGATAGCGGTACATGGCGTAGCCCGCGAGAGTCCCCAGAACGGTCGAGATGAAGCTGGTGACCAGTCCGATCAGCAGCGAGTTCCAGGCGGCCTCGATCATCTGATCGTCGTTGAACAGCACGCCGTACCAGTGCCACGTGAAGCCGACCCACTCGGCGTTGAGGCGCGAATCGTTGAACGAGAAGACGACGACGATCACCAGCGGCAGGTACAAGAACAGATAGGCCGCGATGCCGGCCGTGTAAAGCCACCAGGAACTACGCTTCACAGCCGCTGCCTCCGGGCCACCCAGGCCGCGAGACCGGCGAACCCGATCGCCAGGACCGTGAGCACCATGGAGAGCACGCTGCCGAAGGGCCAGTCGCGCGCGTCCAGGAACTGCTGCTTGATGACGTTCCCGATGAGGATCCCGTCGGTACCGCCGAGGATGTCGGGGATGGCGAAGATCCCCAGCGCGGGGATGAACACCAGCGCCGCCCCGGCGTACACGCCGGGCAGCGACAAGGGGAACGTGACTCTCCAGAAACGCTGCCAGACCTTCGCGCCCAGGTCCTGGGCAGCGTCGAGCAATGCCGGGTCGTGCTTCTCCAGGTTCACGTACAGCGGCAGCACCATGAAGGGCAGGTGCACGTACACGAGTCCGATGATGACCGCGATCGGCGAGAACAGCAGCGGGATCGGCTCCGCGCCGAAGGTGCCGAGCACACCGTTGACCGCGCGGGCGAAACCCGACTGGGGGCCGAGGATGATCATCCAGGCGTACACCCGGATCAGGAAGTTGCTCCAGAACGGCAGGATCACCAGCAGCACCAGCAATTCGCGCCAGCGCTTGTCGCTGCGGGCGATCATGAGCGCCAGCGGATAGGCGACGGCGAGGCACAGCAGCGTCGTGACCGTCGCGTAGAGGAACGACTTCAAGAACAGCTCGAGGTAGATCGTGTCCTCGAAGAAGCGCTGGTAGCTCTCGAGCGTGAGCCCGGCCAACTCGTCGGGAGTGCCGCTGCCGACCAGCGGCGCCAGCCCACCCAGCTCGCCCACGTAGCGGAACGACGCGAGCACCATGATGAACGTCGGGATCGCGAAGAAGATCAGCAGATAACCCAGCGGCGGACCGCTGATGAGCCACTTCTGCGCGCGCGGCGACATTGGGGTGGCGCTAGTCGGGGAGGAAGCTGCCGGCGTCCTCGCGCCAGCCGATCTGCACCGCGTCGCCCGGTTCGAAGAACTTCGACGAGCGTCCGACCGCGTTGTTGGGCAGCATCACCTCGACTCTCCGCCCGTTCTCGACCTCGACGATGTAGAGGGTGACGTCGCCGGTGTAGAGATAGTCGAACACGTGACCGTTGAACCGGTTCGCGCAAGCATCGGGTGCGAGCTCGCGTGCGATGGAGACCTTCTCCGGACGCAGGGCCAGCGCACCCTTGGTGCCGGAGACCGTCCCGTTCGCGCCGATGGCCGTCACTCGGCCCAGCTGTTCCACGTCGAGAAACATGGTGCCGTCGGCCACTGCGCTCACGCTGCAGTCGAGCAGGTTGCATTCGCCGATGAAGTCGGCAACGAAGCGGTTCTTCGGAAAGCCGTAGATCTTCGCCGGCTCGTCGAGCTGCTCCACCTGCCCCTTGTTCATCACCGCGATGCGATGGGACAGCGCGAGCGCTTCCTCCTGGTCGTGGGTCACGTAGATGAACGTGACGCCGACTTCCTTCTGCAGCGTGATGAGTTCGAGCTGCATTCGCTCCTTCAGCTTCGCGTCGAGCGCGGCGAGCGGTTCATCGAGCAGCAGCAACTTGGGTCGGTTGATCAGCGCCCGCGCCAGTGCTACGCGCTGGCGCTGGCCGCCCGACAACTCGTTCGGGTAGCGCTTCTCCATGCCGAGCAGCGACACGTCCTCGAGCGCTTCGCGCACGCGCGGGCCGAGTTCGGTCTGCGGGACCTTGCTCATCCGCAACGGAAACGAGACGTTCTGCTCCACCGTCATGTGCGGGAACAGCGCGTAGCTCTGGAACACGGTGTGGACGTTGCGGTCCTCGGGCGGCACGCCCACCATGTCCTTGCCGTCGATCACGATGCTGCCGGCGTCGGGCTGGTCGAAGCCGGCGATCATCCGGAGCAGTGTGGTCTTGCCGCAGCCGGAGGGGCCGAGCAGGGTGAAGAACTCGCCCGCGCCGATGGAAAGGCTGACGCCCTCCACGGCGACGAAGTCGCCGAAGCGGCGGGTGACGTCCCGGATTTCCAGCAGGGCCATGGCTCGCGTTGCGCTGCAAAAAAAACGCGGCGGATTGTAGCGCACGGATTCCACCGGCGGCGCAGAAAGCGCCGGAAAATCTGGGGGTTCCTACTGGGTGCCGGTTACCGCCGCCTGGACCGTCTTGCGCCCTTCCCACCCGCCGCCGAGCGCTTTCACCAGGGAAACCGTCGAGGCGAGCTGGGCGCCTTTGACGGCCAGGGCTTCGCGCTCGGCCCGCAGGGCGGTGCGCTGGGCGTCGATCACCTCGATCACCATCACCAGTCCGGCGCGATAGCGGGTGTCCGCCAGCTTCACGGCGCGTGCCGCGTCCTGCTGGGCGGATGCCTGGAGGGTCGCCTGGGCGTCGAGGGTGCGCAGGGCCGACAGCGCGCTCTCCACTTCGCGGAAGGCGCGGAGCAGCCGCCCCTGGTAGATGGCGAGGTTCTCGTCGTACGTAGCCTTCGCGCGGTCCACCTGGAAGCCGATGCGGCCGCCGTTGAACACCGGCTGGAAGAGCGACGCGCCGAGGCTCCAGATCATGCTGCTGCTGTCGAGCAGTTCGGACAGCTCGGAACTTTCGAAGCCGATCGCGCCGGTCAGGCGGATGGCCGGGAAGTAGGCGGCCTTCGCGACCCCGATTTCCGCGTTGGTCGCGACGAGCCGCTTCTCGGCTTCGGCGATGTCGGGGCGCCGCTCCATCAGGGTCGCCGGGAGGTCCACCGGGATCGCCGGCGGGTCGGCGCGGAACGCACCTTCCTCGACCGCGAAGCTCTCGGGCAACCGCCCCACCAGGAATGCCAGAGCCAGACGCAGGTCCTCGCGGCGACGCTTCGCCTCCTCGACGCTCGCCTCGGTGAGCGCCAGTTCGGTGTCGGCGCGCGCCAGATCGAGCTCGCTGGCGAGGCCGCCGGCCTTGCGCCTGGCGACCAGATCGCGGGCACGGCGCTGCAGCTCGATGTTCTGCGCGAGGATGCGCCGTTCCTCGTCGGTCTGCCGCAGGCGGAAGTAGGTCGACGCGATCTCGCTCTCGAGCGTGAGCGCGACGGTCTGATACTCGGCGGCGGACGCATCGGCGCGCGCCACCGCGGCTTCGTTCAGGCGCCGCACGCGCCCCCAGACGTCCACTTCATAGCTGACCACCACCGGCACCCGGTACACGCCGGTGGTGTACTCGGTGTTCGAAGGCTTCTTGCTCGGCTGGTCGGGCCGATCTTCCGAGGCCCGATACCGGCCGACCTGAGCACCGATCCCCACCTCGGGATAACGGAACGAGTCGGCTATGCCCGCGGCCGCGCGCGCCTGATCGACGCGCGCCGCATACGCGGCCAACGTCGGATTGCGCTGCTTGGCCGAGCGCTGCAACTCGTCCAGCACCGGATCGTTGAACAGGGTCCACCACTCGCCGCGCGCGATCAGGTCGCCGGGTGCGGCCACCTTCCAGGGACCGGAGTTCTCGAAGGCGGCGGGAACGGCGGTCTCCGGTCGCTTGTAGTCGGGACCGACCGACGTGCACGCCGCGAGCAGGACTAGGCTCGCGGCGAGAGGCGAGCGCGCGCGCAGCCTGCTCATTTCTGCGCGGGTGCCGGCTTCGCGGCTTCCGCGGGCTTGGGCGCTTCGGCGGTCTTGGCGGGTGCAGCGGCGGGTTTGTCGTCCTTCTTCTTGTCGTCGTGCTTCGGCGCGGGCACGGCCTTCACCTTGGTGCCGTCCTCCACGTCGTCGCGCGGGTTGTTCACGACACGCTCGTTCTCGACGAGACCTTCGAGCACTTCCACTTCCTTGCCGAGGTCGCGCCCGAGCTTCACCTTGCGGATGCGCACGGTATCGGTGTCGTCGATGACCGCGAGGCGCAGGCCGTCGCCGCCCACCAGCAGCGCGTTGACCGGAACCACCACCGGGGGCTCGGCGTACTTCAGCTTGAAGCGCACCTGACCGTACATGCCCGGCAGGATCTTACCGTCGGGATTCGCCACCCGCAGCTCCACCAGCAGCGTGCGGGTCGCGGGATCGAAGGCGCCGGAGTTGCGGGCCACCGTGGCGGCGATGGGCTTGCCGCCCAGTTCGGCGATGGCGAGTTCGGCTTCGGAGCCGACCTTGGCGGCCTGCATGTGGCTCTGGGGCACGCTCACGAACACGCGCATCGTTTCGCTCTGCGCGAGCTTGTAGAGCCATGGCGTCGCGCTGGAGCTGCCGGCGCTCACCAGCGAACCGATCTCGATGTTGCGCGCAGTGATCATCCCAGTGAAGGGTGCCGTCACGCGCTGATACGCCTTGAGACTTTCCAACTGACGCAGCTTGGCCGAAGCCGCGGCGTAGTCGGCTTCGCGCGCGGCGTACGCGCCGATCTTCTCATCCGCTTCCTGCGGCGAGACGGCCTCGTCGTGGACCAGGTTGCGATAGCGATCGGCCGTAGTGCGCGCGAGATCGAGATTAGCCTTGACCTGGGCCTGGGCGGCGCGCAGTTGATCGATCTCCCGATCCAGTTCGGGCGCTTCGATCTCCGCCAGTACCTGCCCGGCCTTGACCTTTTCCCCCATCTCCACCAGCCAGCGTTTCACGTAGCCGTTGGTGCGTGCGTAGACGGTGGCTTCCTGGAGCGCCTGCAACGTCGCAGGCAACGTGATCTCGGCGGCTCCCTTGCCGCGGTGCGCCTGGACGAAAATTACCAGGGGCCGCTCGCTGACGCCCCCGGGCGGGGCCGCCGCGGAAACCGGGGACTTCGAACCAATGCCGATCGCTGCCACCGCGATGATGGCTACCAGGCCGACGGCGCCCAACAGAACGCCGCGACTGCGATGCCGGACCGCGTGGACCAGATCGGCCGCGAGTTGGGTTGCGCTCAAAGTGACTCCTCCACGGATGCCGCGCTCGGTGCGCGGATTCCTCTTCCCTTTTGTCATCATTCTGTAACATTATTGTCACAAAAGACAGTGCGACGAACCGCACGGGAGGGGATCGAAGATGTGGCTCGTCCGGCTTGCGTTGCTGCGGCCCTACACGGTGGTCGTGGCGGCGCTGGCGATCCTGCTGGGTGGGATCATCGCCGTCGTGGGTGCACCCGGCTTGAAGCCGATCCCGAAAGACATCTTTCCGGAGATCGCCGAGCCCATCGTCACGCTGATCTGGCAGTACGTGGGCATTCCGGCCGACGCCTACGAGAAGCAGGTGACGATCTTCTCCGAGCAGCAGATCAACACCACGGTGAGCAACGTGCGCCGGATCGAGTCCACCACGATCTACGGCAAGAACGTGATCCGCATCTACTTCCAGCCGAACGTGAAAATCGAGCAGGCGGTGGCGGAGATCACGGCCACGTCGCAGACCATCATCCGCCGGATGCCCCCCGGGCAGACGCCGCCGCAGATCGTGCAGTACAACGCCTCGAGCGTGCCGATTCTCCAGATCGCGCTGGGCAGCGACACCCTGACCGAGCAGGAGCTCTACGACAAGGGCCTCTGGCTGGTGCGCAACGAGGTGATCCCGGTCCCTGGCACCACGGTGCCGCTGCCCTACGGCGGCCGGCCGCGCCTCGTGATGATCGATGCCGAGCCGGACAAGATGCAGGCACGCGGCGTGACGGTGAAGGACATCAACGACGCGCTGATCCGGCAGAACGTGAACCTGCCGACCGGCTCGACCCAGATCGGTCCGCGCGAGTACATCCTGGCGCTCAACAACAGCCCGGAGAAGATCGACGAGATCGGCGACCTGCCGGTGCGCGTGAGCGGTGACCGTGTGACCTACATCCGCGACGTCGCCACGGTGCGCGACGGCTACAACGAGCAGACCAGCCTGGTGCGCCACGACGGCCGCAAGTCGAGCCTGCTCACGGTGCTGAAGAGCGGCAGCACCTCCACGCTCGACATCATCCGCGAAGCGCGCGAGCGCCTCGGCAAGGTCGAACTGCCGGAAGGCCTGAAGCTCTCGTTCCTGTTCGATCAGTCGGTGTTCGTGGTGAACGCCATGCATGCAGTGGTGGTCGAAGGCCTGATCGCCGCCGGCCTCACCGGACTGCTGGTGCTGCTGTTCCTCGGGAGCTGGCGCTCCACCCTGATCGTGGTCATCTCGATCCCGCTGGCGGTGATGCTGTCGATCCTCCTGCTCGGCGCCATGGGTCACACGCTCAACCTGATGACGTTGGGCGGGCTCGCACTCGCGGTCGGCATTCTCGTGGACGACGCGACGGTGAACGTGGAGAACATCCACCGCCATCTCTCCATGGGCAAGCCGATCACCACCGCCATCCTCGACGGCGCGCGCGAGATCGTGGTGCCCGCCCTCGTCTCGATGCTGTGCATCTGCGTAGTGTTCCTGCCCGTGATGCTGCTCACCGGCGCGGCCAAGTACCTGTTCACGCCGATGGCGCTGGCCGTGGTGTTCGCAGTGGTCGCGTCGTACATCCTCTCGCGCACCATCGTGTCGGTGATGGCGCGTGCGCTGCTGAAGGAACACGACGACAGTGCCCACTCCGGCTGGCACGCCAGCTTCGAGCGCGGCTTCGAAAAGCTGCGCCGCAGCTACCTCGGCCTGCTCGAAGCGACGCTCAAGCGTCCGCTCGCACTGTTCGTCGCCTTCGCCGCCCTGGTGGCTGCGACGGCCGTGATCCTGCCGCGCGTGGGTCAGGACTTCTTCCCCACCGTGGATGCCGGCCAGATGCGTCTGCACGTGAACGCGCCCACCGGTACGCGCATCGAGGAGACCGGCACGATCTTCTCGGCGGTGGAGGACGAGATCCGCCGCGTGGTGGGTCCGGAGGACCTCGACGTCATCATCGACAACATCGGCATCCCGCCGTCCACCAACCTCGCCTACAGCGACAACGTCACCATCACGTCGTCGGACGGCGAGGTCCTGATCTCGCTCAAGCCCGGCCACAAGGTGCCCACACCCGAGTACGTGCGGCGCCTGCGCGAGATCCTGCCGCAGAAGTTCCCCGACATCTCGTTCTACTTCCAGCCCGGGGACATGATGAACCAGATCCTGAACTTCGGGCTGCCTGCGCCCATCGACATCAAGATCCTCGGCGGCGACTACAAGAACTTCAAGCTGGCGCAGGAGATCGCCGCGAAGGTGAAGAACGTGCCCGGCGCGGCGGACGTGCACGTTCACCAGATCATGAACCAGCCATCGCTCAAGTTCGAGGTGGATCGCACGCGCGCGGCGCAGCTCGGCCTCACGCAACGCGAGATCGCCGAGAACTACCTGATCTCCGCCAGCTCGAGCGTGGTGCTGACGCCGAACTACTGGAACGATCCGAAGTCCGGCCGGCCGTACCAGGTGGTGGTGATCCAGCCGCACATCACGGCACTGGACTCGATCGATGCGGTGCTGGGCATCCAGTTGCCCGGCAGGGGTCAGTCCCCCACCGTCCCGCTCGGCAACGTTGCCACGGTCAAACGCGCGGTTACGCCGGCGATCATCAATCACGTCAATACCGAGCTCGCCTTCGACGTGTACGCCAACGTGCAGGGACGCGATCTCGGCGGCGTGGTCGCGGACATCGAGAAGATCGTCGAGGAGTTCCGTCCCAGGGCCGAGGCCCAGAAGAACAACACCCGCATCGAGATCAGCGGTCAGGCGCAGAGCATGACCGACGCCTTCACCCGCATGGGCGCAGGGCTGATCTTCGCCGTGGTGCTGGTCTACTTCATCATGGTGATGAACTTCCAGTCCTGGGTGGACCCGCTCATCATCATCACGGCGTTGCCGCTGGCACTGTGCGGCATCGTGTGGATGCTGTTCCTCACCGGCACGACGTTCAGCGTACCGTCACTCATGGGCGCGATCATGGCCATGGGGGTGGCGACGGCCAACAGCATTCTGATGATCTCGTTCGCCAACGAGCGGCTGGCTGACGGTCAACCGTCGATGCAGGCGGCGCTGGAAGCCGGTGCGACGCGACTGCGTCCGGTGCTGATGACCGCGTTCGCGATGATCGTGGGCATGCTGCCCATGGCGAGCGGCCTCGGTCACGGCGGCGAGCAGAACGCGCCGCTCGGCCGCGCGGTGATCGGCGGTCTGCTGTTCGCGACGGTGGCCACGCTGCTGCTGGTACCCGTGGCTTTCAGCATGGTGCGACACCGCTTCATCCGGACCATGCCGCTCGCCGAATTGCCGGCCTGATCTCGCAATCGGCACCTGTGCCGAGATGGTAGATTCGCGCCCATGCATGACCGGGCGCGAGATCGCTTCTCTCGATGGGTGCTGGGCTGCGCGGCAGCGTTGCCGACGCTGAGCGCGCATGCGCAACGGATCGAACCGCGTTCCTACGCCAACGCGCCGATCGGCGTGAACTTCCTCACGGTCGGCTACGGCTATTCGTCCGGCAACGTCCTGGTGGACCCGAGCATCCCCGTCGAAGATGCAACGGCACGGATCCAGACCATCGTGGTGGGGTACGGCCGCAGCATCTCGATGTTCGGCCAATCCGGCGTCATCGGGCTGGTGGTCCCCTGGGCCACAGTCGATGCCCAGGGTCGGCTCGAAGGTTCGACCCGCGAAGCCCACCGCGTCGGCTTCGGCGACCCGGTGTTCCGGCTCGCCGTGAATCTGTATGGCGCACCTGCGATGGATCTCGAGGAGTTCCAGGGTTGGCGTCAGGACACCATTGTCGGCGTCAGTCTCACCGCCGGCGCGCCGTGGGGGCACTATGATCCGCAGAGGCTGGTGAACGTGGGGACCAATCGCTGGTTCGTCACGCCCGAGGTCGGGGCATCGAAGGCCTTCGGCCGGCTCACGCTCGAAGGCGCGCTGGGGGTCACCGTGTTCGGCGACAACGATCAGTACCTGGGCCGTTCGCGCAAGGAACAGGAGCCGGTCGTCTCGGTCCAGTTGCATGGCATCTTCGACGTGCGCCCGGGTATCTGGCTGTCGCTCGGCGGCACCCACTACATCGGTGGGCGCACGACGATCAACGGCGTCGAGCACAACGACCTGCAGCAGAACTGGCGCTGGGGCGCGACGCTGAGTCTCGCCGTCAATCGCCGCAATGCGCTCAAGCTCTACGGGAGCACCGGCGTCCAGACCCGGACCGGTGCCGCATTCGACACGGTCGGCGTGGCCTGGCAATACCGCTTCGGCGGCGGCCTGTGACGCCGGTCCGATCACCCCGACGGGGCGATCGGACCGCCGAACATCAGAAGTCGAACGCAGCGCGCATGGTAAGCGCGCGTTCGCGATCGGTGGTGAAGCGTTCGACCGGACCCGAGGTCGTGATGGTGACCGGCGAGTCGAACTTGGTGTCGATGTAGTTGAAGTAGATCTTGAAGTTGGGTGTCCAGATCCACTTGGCGCCGAGCGTGAGCGCCTGGGCCTTGGTGACCAGCGTCGGCGCCGAGAGCGAGGTCACCACCTGCACACCGGTGCCGTTGTTGGCGGAGGCGAGCTGGAAGTCGGAGCCATCCCACATGCTGTAGCGCAGACCCAGTTCCCACGCGCCCCAGCTGTCGCCACCCGGTACGTAATTCTGGATCGGCACCAGGCGGCCGAACACGCCGTTGCGGTAGGACTCGGCATAGCGCTCGCCGGTGACCATCCACATCAGTTCGCCGTACCAGGACTGGATGCTCTTGTCGTAGGACGTGGTGCCGTTCTTGCCCTCGTAGTTCACCTGCACCCACTGACCCTGCGCCTTGACCGGCCCGTAGGCGACGGCGCCTTCGATGCCGTAGCGCGTGCGATGCACGTTGTCGCCCGCAAAGGCGGCCGGCGCGAAGAACTGGTAGCCGCGCGCTTCGGTGGTGCCTGCCTGCCCTGACGAGTTGAAGGGCAGATAGCCCTCCGATCCCGAGAAGCCCAGGTGGTACACCGCCTTGGTCTGCTGATTCAGCATCTCGGCGAAGTTGAACGTGACGCGGCCGATGATGTCGGGCTGGTCGGCGCGCGGGTTGCTCTCATTCCCGTTCTTGCCCTGGCCGTTCGAGAGCGCGAGGCCGTAGGTGAAACCGAGGAACGGGGCACCGTGGATCATCGCGCCGCGCTCCTTCGCCGGAATCAGGGCGTCGAGCATCGCGCGCTCCTGGAAGTCGAGGAAGCGGGAGCTGACGAGCTGCTCCAGGCTGAACGGCATCTTGAACTGACCGGCGCGGAACTGCAGCCCGTCGCTATAGGCCGCGTTCACCCAGGCGACGTCCAGCATGGACCCGCCGTTGGACTGCCCGCCCGAAGAAGAGGTAGTTGGCTGTGCGAAGTCGCCGGTGATGTCCCAAGTCAGCCATTCGTTCCACTTGCCCGACAACGTCAGGTAGGCGCGTCGCACGTCGAAGCCGCTCGGCGCGATGTTCTCGTCGAAATAGCGGTAGTCAGCATGCACCCGGCCGCTGATGTTGAACGAGTTACGGTTGTCGGGCGTCGCGAACGTGATGCCGTTGTTCCAGCGCCCGTTGTAGCGCTCCTTGGCGCCTTCCGCCTTCTGCGCCTCGGTGGCTTCGCGCACCGCCTGTTTGCGGCGTTCAGCGCGGGCCTCGGCGCGGGCCTCCGGAGTGTTGCCGGACAGCTCGTCGTACTCCTCGTCGCTGATGATGCCCTTGGCCTTCAGCTTGTCGAGCAGTTCTATCATCTTGTCTTTCTTCGGCGCCGGCGCGGCGTCGTCTTCGGCGTGGACGGGCGCGGCGCCGATTCCGAGTGCCACTACCAAGGCAGCGGCCATCGGCGTGAAACGAAAGCATGCGACGGTCCTGCGCGCGTTACCCATGTGACTCTCCCGGTCTGATGCGGATGTTTGGTCGATGCCTAGCAGCGGCGGCGTGAGCCGGACTGCCGGGACCGGCCGGGATTGTGTTCAGGAAACATGACGCTTTAATGACACTCCCGGCCGTCCACAGGGCTATCGCGTCAGTGGCGCGCGGCGAACACGACCAGGAGAACGATCAGGAACACCAGGGCGGCGATGACCACCACCAGCAGCTGCGACTGCTGGCGTTGCTCGCGCACGAGCTGTTTGAGCGCGGTCTCGAGCTGATGCGGTTGCGGGTTCCGCAGCGCTCGGTAGATGAGCCGCGGCAGCTGGGGCAGCGTGACGCCCCATTGCGGCGCCTCCTCCCGCAACGAGTGCAGCAGTCCGCGCCAGCCGATCTGCTCGGACATCCAGCGCTCCAGATAGGGCTTGGCGGTCTTCCAGAGGTCGAGGTCCGGGTCGAGTTCGCGCCCCAGGCCCTCGATGTTGAGCAGCGTCTTCTGCAGCAGCACGAGCTGCGGCTGCACCTCCAGGTTGAAGCGGCGTGCGGTCTGGAAGAGGCGCAGCAGCACGCGACCGAACGAGATCTCCTTGAGCGGCTTGTCGAAGATCGGTTCGCACACGGCACGGATGGCGGACTCGAATTCGTCGATGCGCGTCTCCGGCGGTACCCACCCGGCTTCGAGATGCGCCTGGGCCACGCGCCGATAGTCGCGGCGGAAGAACGCGAGGAAGTTCTGCGCGAGATAGCTCTTGTCCACCTCGGTCAGCGTTCCCATGATCCCGAAGTCGAGCGCGATGTAGCGCCCGTCGGCCCCCACGAAGATGTTGCCAGGGTGCATGTCAGCGTGGAAGAAGCCGTCGCGGAACACCTGCGTGAAGAAGATCTCGACGCCCATCCGCGACAGCTTGGGAATATCGATGCCCTGCTCGCGCAGTGCCGCGACCTGCGAGATCGGCGTGCCGATGACACGCTCCATCACCATCACCTCGGACGTGCACCAGTCCCAATGGATCTCGGGCACCACCAGCAGCGGCGAATCGCGGAAATTGCGCCGCAGCTGGCTGCCATTGGCAGCCTCGCGCATGAGGTCGAGTTCATCGCGCAGATGATTGCGGAACTCGCCGATGACCTCCTTGGGCTTCAGCCGTTTGCCGTCCTTCCACACCAGTTCGACCAGCCCGGCCGCGGTTTCGAGCAGTGCGATATCGCGACCAATTACGGGTTCGATGCCGGGCCGCAGGATCTTCACCGCGACTTCGCGGCCATCGGGCAGCGTCGCGAAGTGGACCTGCGCCACCGAGGCCGATGCGACCGCGACGCGATCGAACGTTGCGAAGACTTCGTCCACCTTGCGGCCGTAGGCCTTCTCGATCACCGCCACGGCCTGCTCGACGGGGAACGGCGGCACGCGATCCTGCAGGCGCGCGAGCTCGTCGGCGATATCGAGCGGGATCAGATCACGCCGCGTCGACAGCACCTGGCCGAACTTGACGAAGATCGGTCCGAGATCCTCCAGCGCACGACGCAACCGCTCGCCGCGCGGCCGGTCGAGCCGGCGCCAGAAGAACACCACGCGGATGAGCGGCCGCAACCAGCGCACGCGCTCGTGACCGAGGGCGAACTCGTCCAGGCCGAACCGGAAGACGACCGCGAGAATCTTCGCGAGGCGCAACAGCCGCAGCATGACCCGGTCCTCGCCGGGACTACCGCCCGGCTTCGAGCCGCGCGATGCGCTTCTCGAGGCGCTCGGCGTCGTCGCGCAGGCGGTCCACGTCGGCGAGCCAGGCTTCGAACTCGTGGCGCGAGGGCAGCAGCTGCGCTTCCTCCGTCGCGAACTCGGCGGCGGCTTGCCCGAGCCTGTCGCCAGCAGTCCCGGGCCAGGCCGCAAGGGACCGCAGCATGCCGGCGGCCCGATGGGCCGCGATGTCGCCGACAACCTTCGAGAGATCTTCCTCGTAGTCCCAGCGCAGGTTGGCTGCGAGCTGCCGCAGCGTCGCACCGAAAGCCGCGTCGCCGTCGATGCGCGCGACTTCCGCCACGGACGCCTGTCCCGTCACAACGCGCACGGCTTCGCCCGGCGTGAGTTCGACGCGAAGGTCGGGCTCCGCACCATCGGCTGCGGTCTGGAAGGTGCCGGTCGCATCGACACGAAGCGCGAACTCGAACGGCACCACGGCAAAGGCAGCGGTGCTGCCGGTGTGCTTGAGCAAAGCTTCCTGCGCCCACGGCGCCTGCGCCACGACGTGGTTCAGTGCGGCGGCGACGACGCGATCGAGCGGTCCGTTCAAGGTGCCCAGCCCCGATGCACGGCAACCACGCCGGCACTCAGATTGAAGTACTCGGCGCGCTCGAGGCCGGCGGCTTCGAGCATCGCCTTCAGCGTCTCCTGGTCCGGATGCATACGGATCGACTCCGCGAGATAGCGGTACGAATCCGCATCCTTGGCGACGACGCGGCCCAGGAAGGGCAGCACACGGAACGAGTAGAGATCGTAGAGCTTCTCGAGCGGCTTCCACACGCGCGAGAACTCGAGCACGATCAATCGGCCCGCGGGCTTGAGCACGCGCCGGAACTCGGCGAGCGCGCGGTCCTTGTGGGTCATGTTGCGCAGGCCGAAGGCCACTGAGACGCAATCGAAATACCGATCGGGAAACGGCAGGCGCTCGGCATCGCAGCGGATCACCGGCACCGCGAGTCCGACATCGGCGAGCCGATCGCGTCCGGCGGCCAGCATCGGCCCGTTGATGTCGGTCAGCCACACCTCGCCGGTCGGCCCGACCCGCTCGCTGAAGAGACGCGTCATGTCGCCGGTGCCGCCCGCCACGTCCAGCACGCGCTGCCCCGAATGCACCAGGGCCGCATCCACGGCGAAGCGCTTCCACAGCCGATGCAGCCCGGCGGACATCAGGTCGTTCATCGCATCATAGTTCGACGCGACCGAGTCGAAGACGCCAGCCACTTTTGCGGCCTTCTCGTCCTCCTCGACCTGGGTGTAGCCGAAGTCGGTCTTACTCATCGGTGGGCGGCTTGGCGAAACGCGGGGGATCCATGCGCTTCAGCTTGTGCACCTTCACGCCACCGGCAGGATCGCGGCTGGCACCGGCGGCTTCGAGACGCTCGAGGTAGCGCGTCCACAGCTTGTCCTGGTCGCGCGCCAGTTCGTGCAGGTATTCCCACGAATACAGACCGGTGTCGTGGCCGTCGGTGAAGACGAGCTTCACCGCATAGGTGCCCACCGGTTCGATGGCGTCGATGTTGACCTCGCGCTTGCCGGCCTGGAGCACCTCCTGGCCAGGGCCATGGCCCCGGACTTCGGCCGACGGGCTGTAGACACGCAGGTATTCGCACGGCAGCCGGGCACGCAGGCCGTCGTCGAAGGCGATCTCCAGCACTTTGGATTGCCGGTGCAGCACGATGTCGGTCGGCTGCGGGCTGCTGCGAGATGCGGCCAAGAAACTCTGTCTCCGGGATGATCGATCCGGTCGCGAAGCGACCGGCCGGATCATAACCGATGCCGCCACCCCCGCCATGCGGGGGCACGTCCGACCGCGGCGGTCAGTTGTCGGGGTAGCTGTAGCGCAACTCGTGGCGAACGGCCGTCACGCGTTCGGCTTCCGCCAGACGGCGCTGGCGCGCGATGAGGCGTTTGCCTTCCGCTTCGGTCAGGTCACCGGCCGCGACGCTCTCGCGGATGGACGTTGCGTAGGCGGCGTACTCCGCCAGCCACGCATCGTCGCTCGCGAGGGCACGGTACCGGGCTGCCTGACCGCTGTCGTACACCGCCGTCGCTGGCCGGCCGGGCGCCTGTTCCACCCGCGACCCGCTCTGGCGGGCTGCCCACTCGCGGGCCCCCGGATCGGACCCCGTAGCGCAGCCGCCCAGCACGACCACCCCGAACAACACCCATCCGAACTTGTTCTTCACAGCGCTCCTCCGTCCCTTTCGACCCGGCGCGCCCTTCTCGTGCGGCGCGGCATCGTCCGTTCGGCATATTACAGATTTGTGACAGTCTGGTTAACATGGGCTCACCGAAACTTCGGAAGTCACGGAGACCATGAAAAACCACATCCCTTCCCTTTCCCTGGCGGCCGCCATGACGCTCGCCGGCTGCGCTGGCATGCCCGGTGAAGCCGAACGGGTAACCAAGGACGTCCGGGCCGAGTGCGCCAAGCTGTACGCCGACCCGAAGATCGACCCGATCCGCAGCCACATCCTGCTGCCCATCTCCTTCGAGGCGCCGCAGCCCATCGAGATGCTGTTCAACAAGACCCGACCGACCGAGGCGGAAAAGCCAGCCATCAAGGCGTTGGCCGAGGCAATGCACGAATGCCAGCGCATCTCCGAGGAGAAACTGGGACCGGTGCCGATCTATCGGATGAAGAGCGAAGGCCGGGTGCTGGAAGCCCTGGCCGATCTGTACGAGGGCGTCACCACCTATGGTCAGTTTGCCCGCGAGGTGCTCTACATCGGCGAACGCGACAAGATCGCCCGCGAGACGCTCGACGAGGAAATCCGCGGCCGCGAGAAGTGGCGGGCACTGCACGACAACGGCGGCTAGCGAGCCGAAGCCCGTCTTCGGCCGATCCGTGTCACGGCGCTGTAACAATCGTTACATAGGATCGCAAGGCATTGATAAGCCGAGGAGTGACGTATGGCCGCCACCATTCTGGTGATCGAAGACGAGCCGGCTATCCAGGAACTGATTTCGTACAACCTGAAGCAGGCGGGTCATCAAGCGCTGAAGGCCGACAACGCCGAGCAGGCGCTGAATCTCGTGCAGAACGCGCTGCCCGACCTGATCCTGCTCGACTGGATGTTGCCCGGCATCTCCGGCGTGGAGTTCGCCCGGCGCCTGCGCTCCGACAAGCGCACCAAGGCCATTCCGATCATCATGCTGACGGCCCGCTCCGAAGAGCAGGACAAGCTGACCGGCCTCGAAACCGGCGCCGACGACTACATCACCAAGCCGTTCTCCCCGCGGGAGTTGAATGCCCGCGTGAAGGCGGTCCTGCGGCGCCGCGCTCCCCAGATGACGGACGATCTGGTCCAGGTGGGCGGCCTCAAACTCGATCCGGCGAGCCATCGAGTCACCGGCAACGCCACGCCCGTGGATCTCGGTCCCACCGAGTTCCGTCTGCTGCATTTCCTGATGACGCACCCGGAACGCGTCCATTCGCGCACCCAGCTGCTCGATCAGGTGTGGGGCGACCACGTCTTCGTGGAAGAACGCACCGTCGACGTCCACATCCGCCGCCTGCGCAAGGCGCTCGAGCCCACCGCGCTCGATTCGCTGATCCAGACGGTCCGCGGCACCGGCTACCGCCTCTCACCGAACTGATCGCGGGCGCATGCCCGGCGCTGGGCCGGCATCTGCAATAATCCGGCACCCGTCCCGCTCGGAGCCTTCGTGAACCCGCATTGGCGCAAGCCGCTGCTGACCCTGGGGATCGTCGCAGCGGTCGTTTTGCCGATCTGGCCGATCGCCGGCAAGACGGCGGCGCTGCTCGCGGCATGCGCCGTCCTCGCATTGCTCCTGGTGCAGCACCTCTACAACTTTTCGCTGTTCCACGACTGGCTCCTGGACCCGCGCCAGGATGGGGTTCCCAACGGAACCGGATCCTGGGAGCAGCTGTTCTCCTACCTGCATCGCATGGTCCGCCGCCAGGGCCAGACCGAAGCGCGTCTGCAGGAAGCCCTGCTCCGCTTCCAGAAGGCCGGTGCCGCGCTGCCCGAGGCCGTCATCCTTCTGGACGCCGACAACCGCATCGACCAGTGCAACCCGAAGGCCGAGAAGTACTTCGGCCTGCGTGCCTCGCGCGACCGCGGCCAGCAGATCACCTATCTGGTGCGCCAGCCGCAGTTCGTCGAATACCTGCAGACCGGCGATTTCACGACGCCGCTCAACCTGAAGCTCGTGACCGGGTCCGGTTCCGAAGCGATCCTGTCGATCCAGATCGTCGCCTACGGCGACAGTGACAAACTGGTGCTCGGCCGCGACATCACGCGCTGGGAGCGTCTCGAGACCACGCGCCGCGATTTCGTCGCCAACGTGTCGCACGAGTTGCGCACCCCGCTCACGGTGCTGAACGGGTTCCTCGAAACCCTGACCGACATGGAACAGCCAGACCCGGTGATGGCGCGGCGCTCGCTCGAGTTGATGCTGCAGCAGTGCGTCCGCATGAACAATCTGGTGGAGGACCTGCTGACGCTCTCGCGCCTGGAAAGCGCCGTCACACCGCTGCGCGACGACCCGGTCCACGTTTGTGATCTGGTGCAACACCTCTATCAGGACGCGCTCGCCCTGTCGGGCGGCCGGCACGACATCCGCCTCCGGTTGGAAACGTCCATCGGCTTGCGCGGCAGCGCGGAGGAGCTGCGCAGCGCCCTCGGCAATCTCGTGAACAACGCGATCCGCTACACGCCCGACGGCGGCCGCATCGAACTGCACTGGGAACTGCACGGCGACGCACCGATGTTCTCCGTGACCGACACGGGCATCGGCATCGAAGCCCATCACATCGACCGCCTGACCGAACGCTTCTATCGCGTCGACCGCAGCCGCTCGCGCGAGACCGGCGGGACCGGCCTGGGCCTCGCGATCGTGAAGCACGTGCTGTCACGCCACCACGCGCGGCTCGACATCCTGAGCGAACCGGGCAAGGGCAGCACCTTCGCTGCCGTGTTTCCGCCGGACCGCGCCGTGGTGATGGATGAACCGGCGGAAGCGCCCGCCGCCGCAGTACGCGCCGTCGAAGACGCTACGGCAGCAGCGTCCTGAGTCGCGCGGTGATCTGCGCGCGGTAGTCCTGCGGGACCGGCACCGGACCTTCGCGCAGGCGCTGGCCCCATACGGGGTTCGGAAAGTGCGGATCACCGGTGAACCGCGGGATCACGTGCCAGTGCAGGTGCGGCACGACGTTGCCGAGACTCGCCACGTTGACCTTGTGCGGATTCAGCAGCTCGCGCATCGCCGCTTCCGTGGCGAATACCACGCGCATGAAATACTCGCGGTCGGACGCGGGCAGGCTGGTCATCTCGGCCACATGTTCGCGCCACACCACGCGCAGGAAACCCGGGTGGTCCTTCTCATCGGGCGCGATCACCCGCAACCGCTCATTGCGCCAGAGAACCTGCCCGCCGTCGGATTCGCAGAAGACGCAGCCGGTCGCGCTCACAGCAGCACGCGCTCGATGCCGCCGCTGTTGGCCTTGTCCACGTATTCCTGGAGCCAGTTGCCGCCCAGCTTGTGCTTCGCGATCTCGACCACGATGTAGTCGGCGGCGGTTCCCGAATCGTCGTCGTAGCGGGACAGCCCCTGCAGGCAGGAAGGACACGCGGTCAGCACCTTCACCGGCCCGTTGAATCCGTCCTTGCGCAGCGCCTCCGCGCCCTGGCGCATCTCCTCTTCCTTGCGGAAGCGCACTTGCGTGGAGATGTCGGGCCGCGTGGCCGCGAGCGTGCCGGACTCGCCGCAGCAGCGATCGTTGAGCTTCACGCTGGTGCCCATGAGTTGGTTCACCACCTTGAGCGGCTGGTGCGTCTTCATGGGCGTGTGACACGGGTCGTGGTACAGGTAACGAACGCCTTCGATGCCGTCCAGCTTCACGCCCTTCTCCATCAGGTACTCGTGGATGTCGAGCAGGCGGCAGCCCGGAAAGATGCGATCGAACTCGTACTTCGCGAGTTGATCCATGCAGGTGCCGCACGACACGATCACGGTCTTGATGTCGAGGTAGTTGAGCGTGTTAGCCATGCGATGGAACAGCACCCGGTTCTCCGTGGAGATGGCCTGTCCCTTCTCGGCTTCGCCGGCGGAGGTCTGCGGATAGCCGCAGCACAGATAGCCCGGCGGCAGCACCGTGATCGCGCCGACGTGATAGAGCATCGCCTGGGTCGCGAGCCCCACCTGACTGAACAGCCGCTCGGATCCGCAGCCCGGGAAGTAGAACACCGCGTCGGAGTCGTCGTTGACCCGGCTTGCGTCGCGGATCACCGGCACGATGTGCTTGTCCTCGATGTCGAGCAGCGCCCGCGCGGTGCGGCGCGGCACCGATTTCGGCATCGGCTTGTTGATGAAGTGGATCACCTGCGCCTTGATGGCCGGTTTGCCGAGCGTCGCCGGCGGCTGGCGCACCTGGGGTTGGGTCAACCCGAGACGCTTGGCCACCGTGTGCGCCGTACGCTGCGCCTTGTAACCCCAACCGATCATGACCTGGCGTACGAGCTTGATCGTCGCCGGGTCCGTGGCGTTGAGGAACAGCATCGATGCTGCCGTGCCGGGATTGAACTTCTTGCGCCCCTGCTTGCGCAGGAAGTTGCGCATCGCCATGGAAACATCGCCGAAGTCGATGTCCACCGGACAGGGGTTCGCGCACTTGTGACAGACGGTGCAGTGATCGGCGACGTCGGAGAACTCGTCGAAGTGCTGCAGCGAGATGCCGCGCCGCGTCTGCTCCTCGTACAGGAATGCTTCGATCAGCAGCGATGTCGCGAGGATCTTGTTGCGCGGCGAATACAACAGGTTCGCGCGCGGCACATGGGTCGCACACACCGGCTTGCACTTGCCGCAGCGCAGGCAGTCCTTGATGGAATCGGAGATGTGGCCGATTTCGCTCTGCTCGAGGATCAGGCTTTCGAGTTCCAGCAGGCCGAACGAGGGCGTATAGGCCTGATCGAGGTTCGCTCCGGCCAGCAGCTTGCCGCGATTGAAATGGCCCTCCGGATCCACGTCCGCCTTGTAGCGGCGGAACGCCTCCACTTCGCCCGGCTCCAGATAGTCGAGCTTGGTGATGCCGATGCCGTGCTCACCGGAGATCACACCGCCCAGCGACTTCGCGAGTTTCATGATGCGCGCGACCGCGGCGTTGGCCCGCTGCAGCATCGCGTAATCGTCGGAGTTGACGGGGATGTTGGTGTGCACGTTGCCGTCGCCGGCATGCATGTGCAGCGCGACGAACACACGTCCCTTCAGCACGCGGGCGTGGATCGCATCGATGGCGGCCCGGATCGGATCGAACGGTCGCCCGTCGAAGAGCTGCATCAGCGGCTCGCGCACCTCGGTCTTCCACGACACGCGCTGCGAGTAATTCTGAAGCGTGGCCAATACCGTGCTCCCGCCCTCGGCGCGATCATCCAGGTGATCGAGCAACCGCTGCCAGCGCTCCCGTGCTGCCCGCAGCACTTCGCGTGCATTCTCGGGCCGGCCGGCGAGCATCTCCGTCGCAGCCAGGGCCTCTCCATGCACGCTGACCGCGAGCTCGCCGGCGAAGTAGGCGTCCAGTTCGTCGAGCAACGCGAGTTTGTTCGTGAGCGACAGTTCGATGTTGATGCGCTCGATCCCGTCGGAGTACTCGCCCAGGCGCTCGAGCGGGATCACCACGTCCTCGTTGATCTTGAACGCATTGGTATGTTTCGCGATCGCGGCGGTGCGGGCGCGGTCGAGCCAGAATTTGCGCCGCGATTCCGCCGACACGGCGATGAATCCTTCCGCACCGCGTGCGTTGGCGATGCGCACCACCTGCGACGCCGCTTCGCCCGCGGACCGCTCGTCGTCGGATGCGATGTCCGCCAGCAGAACCATCTTCGGCCGCGCGCCGCGCTTCGCCTTGGTCGCGTAGCCCACCGCCTTCACGTAGCGCTCGTCGAGATGCTCCAGACCCGCGAGCACGGCGCCGCCATGCTGGTCCATGAACGACTTGATCTCGACGATGGACGGCACGGCGTCACGCACCTGCCCGAAGAACTCCAGACATACCGTTCGCACGTGCGTCGGCAAGCGGTGCAGGATGAACGTGGCGCTGGTGATGAGCCCGTCGCAACCTTCCTTCTGCACGCCCGGCAGTCCCGCGAGAAACTTGTCGGTGACGTCCTTGCCGAGACCCTGCTTGCGGAAGCTGCGCCCAGGGATCTCCAGCAAGGTTGCGTCGCCGTCGGGCGTGCGCGCGTCGTTCCGGAAGCGCTGCACCGAGAAGCGTGCGACGTCCACGTCGTGGATCTTGCCGCGGTTGTGATCGAGCCTGGTGACCTCGATCGGTGCGCCGTTCGCATCCACCATCCGCCACGACGCGAGATTGTCGAGGGCCGTGCCCCAAAGCACGGCCTTCTTGCCGCCGGCGTTCATCGCCACGTTGCCGCCGATGCACGACGCATCGGCCGACGTCGGGTCGACCGCAAACACGAGATCGGCGGCCTCGGCCGCTTCCATCACCCGCCGCGTGACCACACCCGCACCGCAACGGATCACGGGAACGGTCCCGTCGACGCCGGGTAGCTTCACCTGCTCCACCGCGCCGAGGCGATCGAGCTTTTCGGTGTTGATGACCGCCGACAACGGCGTCAACGGCACGGCGCCGCCGGTGTAGCCGGTGCCGCCACCGCGGGGAATGATCGTGAGACCCAGATCGATGCACGCCCGCACCATCGGCGCGACTTCGTCCTCGACATCGGGGTACAGCACGACGAACGGATACTCCACCCGCCAGTCCGTCGCGTCGGTCACGTGCGACACGCGCGCCAGGCCATCGAAGGCGATGTTGTCACGGCGAGTCACGCGACCGAGCCGGCGCAGCACCCGGCGGCGAAGCTCCAGCGTGCGGTCGAAGTCGACGGCGAAGGCATTCACCGCCTCGTGGGCCGCCGCGAGCAGCTCTTCGACCCGCGCATCCTCCCCGGCGCGACGCGCCTCGATCTGCCGCAGCCGGTGCCGCAGCGCCTCGATCAACGCGTTGCGGCGTTTGCGGTTGCCGAGCAGGTCGTCCTGCAGGTAGGGGTTGCGGTTGACGACCCAGATGTCGCCCAGCACCTCGTAGAGCATGCGGGCCGAGCGACCGGTGCGGCGTTCCGCACGGAGCTGCTCGACCAGGGCCCAGCAGCGGGCCCCCAGCAGCCGGATGACGATCTCGCGATCGGAATAGGACGTGTAGTTGTAGGGGATTTCGCGCAGCCGCGGAACGGTGGCGGGCGCGAGGTCGAACGGATTCATGCGGGCAGCGTCAACGATCGGGAGCCGAGTGTACCGGACCTCCCGCTCACGGTGACTATGGAACGACGGACCCGAACACCTTCTTGATGAGGCGCTTGCCCGTTTCCATCGGGTCGGCGCGGATCGCGCGTTCCTCGTCCGCGACCACCAGGAACAGCCCGTCGAGCGCCTTGCGCGTCACGTACTCGTCCAGGTTGGCGTCCTCCTCGCGCACCAGACCGAGCGCGACACCCCGATTGGCGAAGCGGTTGTAGTAGTCCGCGAGCTTCAGCTTCCTGGTCTCGCGCGCGACGATGGGCAGGAAGCGCTGCGCCAGCTGCTCGCCGCTCTGGGCCCGGAAATACTGGGTCGCCGCATCGTCCGGCCCGGTCAGGATCTTCTTCGCGTCATCGATGGTGAGCTTGCGCGTGGTGTTGATGAGAAGCATCCGCGCTTCCGGCACAGCCTGCTCCGCCGCCCGGTTCATGGTGGCGATCAGTTCATCGGCCTGCTTGCTCATGCCGAGCTTGCGCATGCCCGATTCCACCTTCTGCAGGCTTTCGGGCATCGGGATCCGTACCGCTTCGTTGTCCATGAAGCCGTTCTCGTGGCCCAGCTTGGTGACGGCATTGGCGACACCGAGCTCGAGCGCCTCCCGCAGGCCCTTGGCCACGTCCGCGTCGCGCAACTCGGACAGGTTCGCGGCCTGCAATGCAGGGGCTGCGAGCAGGAAGGCGAAGAGCGCGGCGGTGCGAAGATTCATGCGGACTGGTGCAGGAGGGGATGCTCGAAAGGATAGACCGCGCTCACGGGGCCGGCAAATGGCACGTGGCGCACCCGCCGTGAGATACTTTCGACCGTATGAACCGGCAGCACAATCGCCCTTCGATGCACGTCACCTTGCGGCAGCTCAAGGTCTTCGAGTGCGTCGCGCGCGCCGGCAGCTTCACCCGTGCCGCAGAAGAGCTCTACCTGTCGCAATCCACGGTCTCGATGCAGATGAAGCAGCTCGCCGAGGCCGTCGGGCAACCGCTGCTGGAGCAGCTGGGCAAACGGATCGAACTGACCGATGCCGGCGCCGAGCTGCTGCGCACCTGCGACGAGATGTTCGAGCGCTGGTCACGGTTCGAGGCGACCGTTGCCGACCTCAAGGCGCTGCGACGGGGTCGGCTGCGGATCGCCTGCGTGTCCACGGCCGAGTACTTCATGCCGCAGCTGATGGCGCCGTTTCGCGAGCGCTCGCCGGAACTGGATGTGTCCATCGAGGTGGGGCATCGCGACGCGATCGTCGAGCGCCTGGCGCGCGGCGACGACGACCTGTACATCATGGGGACTCCGCCCCAGCACTTCGACATCGTGCAGTACGCCTTTCTCGACAATCCGTTGGTCGCGGTGGCGTCCCCGAAGCACGCGCTCGCGGGGCAGAAGCGTGTTCCGCTGCGGCGGTTCAGCGACGAGAATGTGCTGCTGAGGGAGCGCGGCTCCGGCACGCGCCTCGCCACCGAACGACTGTTCCGTGAGCACGGCATCGAACTCAGGCACAAGACGGAACTGGATTCGAACGAATCGATCAAGGAAGCGGTGGTGAAGGGCCTGGGTGTGGCGATCCTGTCGCAGCACGCGCTGGATCGCTCCGGCGAGCGCATCGCCGTGCTGGACATCGAAGGCTTTCCGCTCGCGCAGCGCTGGCACGTGGTGCATCTGGGCGGGCAACAGCTCTCGGCGGCGGCGCAGGCTTTTCTCGACTATCTGCTGCAGGAAGGCCGCGAGCGGTTGCAGTCCGCCACGCCCGACCCGCTGCCGGCGTACGCGACGGCCGGCTAACTTCGCTTCTACCCGAAGCGTGCGTTAAGCTCGCACGCATCCGTCGACTCCGGCGCGAAAGGCCGTTCAAGTTTTTCGTTTCTTCGAATCCTTCGTCCGCGGGACCGCCGTTCCTCCGGGAGCGGTGACGCCTCCCTCCGGCCCGCCCGCCACGCTGTGGGGGTTCTACCGGCACTTCCTGCGGCAGCACCCGCGCGTATACGCGGGCATGCTCGCGGCGAGCCTGTGCGTGGCGCTGCTCGACACGATCGTGCCGATCTTCATCGGCCGTCTGGTGGGGCTGATGACGGCCCCCGATCCGGTCGCGGCCGTTGCTGCCGGAGGCGGCACGCTTCTGCTCCTGGCTGCGCTTTACCTGATCGCCAGGCCGGTGGCGGTCTTCTTCGACTGTCTGATGCGGTTGAATGCAGTGCTGCCGGGCATCACCACCGAGATCCGCTGGCAGAACCACTGGCACGTGGTGCGCCAGTCGTGGAGCTTCTTCCAGAACGACTTCGCCGGTCGCATCGCCAACCGTGTGATGAACACGGCCAACTCGCTGCGCGAGAGCGTGGTCTCGAGCGTCCGTGCCATCTGGTACATCGCGATCTACGGCATCTCGGCGCTGGTGGTCATGCTGTCGTCGCATCCTGTGCTCGCCATTCCCACCCTAGTGTGGATGGTGGCCTACGCGACCTTCCTGCGTATCTTCGTGCCGCGCATGCGCGACCTGTCGCGCGCAAGTTCGGAAGCACGCTCCCAGGTGATGGGGCGGGTCGTCGACAGCTACACCAACATCCTCACGGTGAAGCTGTTCGCCCGCGCCCGCGACGAGGACGCCCACGTGCGCGAGAGCCTGGACGAGCACGAGCACCGCATGTCGCGCCACATGCGCTGGAGCACGCTCTTCGTCGGGACGCTCGCCGTGATGAACACGCTGCTCGTCACCAGCACGGCTATCCTCGGCGGCTGGCTCTGGTATCACGGGCAGGCGAGCCCGGCGATCGTGGCCACCGCGATCCCGCTCGCGTGGCAGATCTCGAACATGGCCGGCTGGGTGAGCTGGGAAGTCAGCGGCATCTTCGAGAACGTGGGCGTGGTGCAGGAGGGCATGGACAGCATCGCCCGCCCGCTGGCGCTGGTGGATGCGCCGGACGCCGCGCCGCTTGCGGTCACGAGGGGCGAAGTGCGCTTCGAGGCAGTGCGCTTCAGCTACGGTCGCCCGGGCGATCCGAAGGCGATCGTGCTGCACGATCTCGATCTGGTGGTGCGCCCAGGGGAGCGCGTCGGCCTGGTGGGCCGCAGCGGCGCCGGCAAGTCGACGCTGGTGAATCTGCTGCTGCGCTTTCATGACGTCGAAGGCGGTGCGATTCGCGTCGACGGTCAGGATATCCGCACCGTCACCCAGGAAAGCCTCCGCGGCGCCATCGGCGTCGTGACCCAGGACACGTCGCTGCTGCACCGTTCCATCGCCGACAACATCCGCTACGGGCGGCCCGATGCGACGGCGGCGCAGATCGAGGCCGCCGCCAGACGTGCCCATGCGCACGAGTTCATCCTGGCGCTGCGCGACTGGAAGGACCGCACCGGCTACGACGCCCACGCCGGCGAGCGTGGCGTGAAACTCTCCGGCGGCCAGCGCCAGCGCGTGGCTCTCGCACGGGTGATCCTCAAGGATGCGCCGATCCTGGTGCTCGACGAAGCCACCTCTGCGCTCGACAGCGAGATCGAAGCCGCCATCCAGGAGCAGCTCGACGCCATCATGGAAGGCAAGACCGTGATCGCCATCGCACACCGCCTGAGCACCATCGTGCGCATGGACCGGCTGGTGGTACTGGATCGCGGCCGCGTGGTGGAGAGCGGGGCGCACGCACAGTTGCTCGCGGCGAATGGCCTCTACGCCAAGTTGTGGGCCCGGCAGTCGGGGGGGTTCCTTGGGGAGGAGGTCGAGGAGGGGGCAGTGGAGGTGACTGCTTAGTTGGGCCCCCATCCCAGCCTTCCCCCACGCTGGCACGTGGAGGAAGGAGTGCCTGTTGTTCGTGATTTGCCGACTGGATGCACTCCTTCCCCCGCCAGCGGCGCGGGAAGACTGGGATGGGGGCCAGGCGAGCGTGCTGCGACTCCGCACGCCAAGTCGCCCCGACGAATCGCCGTTGCCGTTCAGCGACGGCCCGCCCCGCCCGAAAACCGCAAATGCGGCCGGCCTGCTAAGTCGCCTGGAGTCTGCGTCAAGTCTGGATGTCCTTTCGGCGGAGACAATGGCGTCCATGCTAGTCACCGCTCATGCCCTCGATTCCTTTCTGCGCGCCGCCGGCGATCCCATGGCGGAGCTGCGTCATATCGGACCCGGTCACGCCGAGTTCGAACAGGCGCAGATCATCCGGATCGCCGTGGGCGTGCTCGCGAAGAATCCCGCCGCTTTTCCTGCCATCAAAGCAACGATCGCAGCTTTCGACGGTATGCCGCTCGCCGCACGCACCGAGGCCCACGTGCAGGCGGCGCAAGCGTGGTGCTCCGGCGACCCCGTAGGCGCGCCCGAAGCCTACGTGTCCATCGCAGACCGCTGGCCTCACGATCTGGTCGCGCTGCGGCTCCTTCCGTCGTGCTTCTTCTTTCTCGGCTGGCACGAGCGCCTGTGCAGGATCATGGACGAGCACCTCGCTGCCTGGGGCGGCGATCAGATCGGCTTTGCTTTCGTGCTCGCCATGACGTGCTTCGCCCATGCCGAGGGCGGCAACAGCGACTATGCCGAGTCACTGGGGCGACAAGCACTCATGATGGATCCTTCCTGTCCCATGGGCGTCCATGCGGTCGCGCATGCCATTGCCGCTTCCGGCCGATCGGACCACGGTGCGAAATGGATGCGCGAACAGCGCGCGCACTGGGAAAGCGACAGCCGCATGCGGACCCACAATGCGTGGCATCTCGCGATGTTCCATGTGGAGCAGGGCAACTACGCCTCCGCCATGGGCATTCTCGACGGATGGCTGATGCCTGCCAGCGCCCAATCCGCCCTCGATGCGTGCGACGCGACGGCGCTGCTATGGCATCTGCACGAAGAAGGCGGTGACGACGAAGGCCGCTGGCTGCGACTGTCCGACGCGTTCGAGCGGGCGGTGACACCGGGGTTCTGGCCGTTCGTGGATCTGCATGCGGCGATTGCGCATGCCGCGGCAGGGCAGCACGCCCGGTTTCAGCAGCTCACACGCGCAGTCGATCGTTACGCCGAGGGCCGAGACTTCGCCGCGTCGCGCGCGCGCAGCATCACGCAGCCGGGCCTGCGGGTGCTGCAAGCCTGGGCGGAAGGCCGGTACGGGCAGGCACGGGAGCAATGGAACGCGCTGCGCGCAACGCTGAGCGAGTGCGGGGGCAGCCACGTGCAGCTGGAGCTGTTCGACGCGATTGCGCGAGGCAATGATCAACGCCTGCGCTGGGCGATCAACGGTGGCCGCGCAAACACCGTCGTCCTGACGCCCGTCGGCCTGCGCCGGGCCGCATGACGACGACACGGCGCCGTCGAGTCACGTAGACGCTGGGCAGACAAGCAACGGGATCCGTAAGAGCGCAGTAAGCGGCGCGGCAGCACACTCTGCATGGGTGGCGTCGACCGGGTGAGGAATCGGATTGCAGCAACCGCCGCCCGCCGCTGCCTGCTTGGGGCACCACCATGCCTGCGCGAAACCTCGCCGGCCTTGGGCGGAATCCAATCGGGCGCTGACACCAAGACCAGCCCGGAATGACGTCACCGCCGTTTCCAGCGGAAACAAAGGCGGGGGCTCACATCTTCAACTTGGGCATCGCTCCGCCACAGCCACGAACTCGGGGCGAGGAAATTCGCGAAGGCCCACGCGACCACGCTGAGTAGCAAGGTCCGATCGTCACGCGGGCACCCGGGAACGAGGGCGATCCCGACGCCGCCGCGATCGCCCGCAGCTGCGAGTCGACGCAGCGACGCGCCCCACCGCGCGCCTGATCACGCCACTCGTCCGATCTCGGGCACCTCGCACTCGGCCCCTTCGACGTTTCGTCGCTATTCGCCCGACATGGAGCGGAACATGACCGAGATCAATGGTGAACTGGACCTGAGCGGAATCGCGCAGAACGACTTCGATTCCGCCATGGAGCTGCGTGCCGTAGTCGTGCGTGAGGGCGTGGTTCTGGGGTCGACCGTATTGAAGGCCGCCGATCCGAGGAAGAAGCTGCCGTTCGCGGTGCCGTTCGACCCACCGATCCTGCCGGGCGGACGCTTGCCTTGTCCGGTCCGGCTCCTCGTCGGCCCCAACATCGCCGACATCGAACTGCTCAGCCTCGACACGCTCAGCCTCGAGATCGATCTGGCACCCCGCGGGCAGACCCAGACGGCCGCCAAACGCGCTCAAGAGAACGCGAAGATCTCCGTTGGCACGCTCACGCTGAACCCGGACATCTACATCAACTGGCTGCATCTTTGCCGTGTGTACACGATCCGCGGCCGCGTCGTTTGCCGGCACTGGCAGTACGACCCGGCAACCGGGCGCTTCCATTTTTGCGATGCGCCCGTACCAGGCGCAACGGTGGAAGCCTACGACGTCGATCGCTTCTTCATCTGGTACCACCGCGACCTCATCAAGTCGGCAACGACCGACATCAACGGCAACTTCGTGATCCAGTTCCGCTGGTGCTGCCTGCCCTGGCTTCCGTGGCTTGTCCGGAATTGGGCGCTCGACCCCGATCTGTACGGTCGTGTCCAAGAGCTTCTCGGCCGCAACGGGATCCCCTTGCCCCCGGTGCCGCCCGGACCGGATCCGGACCCCCATTTCCTGCAGCAACTCATGGCGCAGGCAAGTCGATCTCCGGGTGCCGCGCGATCTGCAGCCCCAGGAGTCATCGACGCACCCGTATCGAGCGAGGCGCTCCTGGCCCTGCTGCCGGCTTCACCCGAGCTGGCGGCGCTGCATGTCTGGCCGTGGTGGGACTGGCCCGACTGCGCCCCGGACGTGGTGTTCCGCGTCACCCAACAATGCGACGGCCAATTGCGTGTGATCCACACCGAGACCAACGCCCAGACCCGGTGGGACATTCCGACCGCGCTCAACGTCACGCTGTTCGCCAACGATCAGGCTTGCTGCCTCCCGGTGTGCCGCGATCCGGAATGCCCGGAATGCCTGAAGGTGACCTTCGTCGGTTGCACGCCGACGGACCATATCGGCTCGACGGCAGGACCACCCGATCTGCGCGGCTACGGCTATTCCGACGTCAACTACGATCGTCCGTTCTTCGGTTCGCTGCAGATCCGAGGCGGGGTCGGCAGCGACGTCGACTACTTCAAGGTACAGGTTTCGCGCAACGGTGGGCCCTGGACCGATTTGCCCGTGCCGGCTTTCGGTGGCTTTTCCCGCAGCTACTGGGACGGCGCCAATGCGGTCGTCGCACCGGCCCCGGCTTTCACACCTCTCCTGAAGAACGGGCAGACCGTGATGATCACCCGCCGTCACTATGAGGCGCTGCATCCCGCGATTCCGCGATTCGGGGGGAGTGTGATCTGGTACGACTACGACACGCTGTTCTACTTCGACACGCTGACCAATCCGGGGCTCACACCCGACGCTCTGTACCAGTTGCGCTTCGTCGGATACACGGCCGATGCCGCGGACAACCTGATCGCCGCGAGCGAACGGATCCTGCCCACCTGCGGCCAGACGACCACCGAGACGTTCTACGTGCGGATCGACAACCAGGCCATGGTTCATCCGGTGCCGACCGCTCTGCATCCGTGTGGCCTGGGTACCGTGCACATCTGCACCAATGAGCCCGACTGCTACATCCGCAAGATCTGCGTCAACGAAGGTACGGTCGGCGAGCACTGCATCTCGGCCTGCGACATCGTGAAGCTGGCGGCCACGGATACGCTCACGGTCCACTTCTCCGCGACCTGCCCGCCGACCACGCAGGACGGTCATCTGGGCGGATACACGCTGGAAGCCCGCTACGGCGTCGCACAGTCGTTCGCCATCGGCACCGGAGTACATGGGACCTTCACCGCCGACCCGACTTTCGAGGTCGGGCCCGACTACGCGAGCGCGCTGCTGCAGGGAGCCCCACGACCACACTGGTACGGCGGTGATTACAAGGTGACACTGCGCGGTACGGATTTTCCGGAGTGCTGTGCCTACCTGCTGCACCTGGAAGCGTGGACGCGAACGACCAACGGGTGTGCCGATCCGAGCACAGTTCACGTCAACCGGTTCGAGATCGCCTTCACGATCCTGCGGCCCGAGCTGTGTCCGGACGTCTGCCCGGATCAGCAGAGAGAGCAGAGAGTCGTCGCATAGCACGCTCCCGTGGAGCACGAGCTGTTCGAGTTGGCGGTGGGCGTGCTGGTCGTCTGGCGCATCACGCATCTCATTCAGGCCGAGGACGGCCCCTGGGATGTGGTGGTGCGCCTGCGCGCCCGCGCGGGCAATGGTTGGGTGGGTCAGGCCATGGACTGCTTCTTCTGCCTGAGCCTGTGGATCGCCCTGCCGCTTGCCGCACTGCTCGGCGCGAACTGGTTGCAGCAACTCCTGCTGTGGCCGGCGTTGTCTGGAGGCGCGATCCTGCTCGAACGCGCCACCGGCGGCCTCGCCATGGCATCGACAAACCGTGATCGAAAGGAGGAACCCTGAATGTCGTGCTGCGGAAGCAAACGCCAGCAGGTCGTCGCCAGCGCATTGGGGTCGGCGGGGACTGCGTCGACTGCAGTGCCGAACCCCAACGCCGCGCGCGGGCCTGGACCTCTGGGTGTGACGTTCGTCTACGACGGCGTCGCGGGTCTGATCGTCTCGGGTCCCGTGACCGGACGCAGATATCGATTCGCCGAGCGTGGGGCGCGACTGGTCGTCGACGCGCTGGACGCGCCCCACTTTGACGGGATGCCGAAGCTGCGGCGCGCCTGACCGAATGCCCAGCGGCGCCAAGACCGCTGGCCCCCTGGAGACCCAACCTTCCCTGAATGCGAGGTGTCCGAAATGGCTGAACCCAACACGCTGGAAGTCCCCTGCTGCCCGCCGCTGTCGAAGGACGCAGTGTGCGACGTGCTCGACTTCCACTATCGCCTCACCCACCCTACCACGGTCGTCTCCAGCAATCGGCGCGTGGTGGTCGAAGTGCTCATCCACGCTCGCTTCGAGCGGTGTCCCGGCCCCATGTCGCTGGGTGACCTGGTCTACAGCACCACGCTGCTGCCCGGGGAGAAGGTCAAACTCTTCACTGCCGATCGACGCAGCCGCTTCAGCTTCGACAGCAGCACCAAGGTGAGCTACCGCAACGAGCAGACGAGCGAAGAGCGCTACTACTCGGCGAGCCTGCACGACTTCATGTCGGACGTCTCGGTTCGCGATTCCGGCTCTGCGTCATCTTCGAGCCGTGGTTCGGCCAAGGGTCATGCCGGCACCAGCGGCGCGATCCAGAGTTTCTTCGGCGGTGCCAGCGTCGACGTCAGCGGTTCGTACGACGCCTCGTCCACCAATTCGTTCCTGCGCGAACTTTCCCAACACGCCTCCAGCAGCGACCGACGCGCGGAAATGGGAACTCGGGCGGCAAGTTCGGTCTCGGTGGGCGAGGTATCGACCCGCACCCACTCGGAGGGTGAATCGTCGGATCACTTCGAATCGGCTTCGCGGGAGTTCTCCAATCCCAACAAGTGCCATGCAGTGACCTTCTACTTCTACCAGATCAACAAGACCCAGACCGTGCGGTTCAAGATCATCGCGATCCAGCGCCGCGTGATCGATCCGGCCGCCGACACGCGTGTCACGAACAACGCGTTCCTGGCCGACGGCGACGTCTCCGCGATTCCGAACGCGGTGTTGGCCACCGACACCAACCGCCTGCAGGTGGAGGAGATCGGGCGTGCCAGCGAGCTGGCCCGGTTGCGTGCGAGCGCATCGGTGGCAGGCGATGCGCTTCGCGCGAATAGCGGCGTCGCGATCGGGAAGCTCGCCGCTGCCGAGGCGACGCCCATCCCGGAAGCGCTCAAGGCCCGCGCGCTGGCCCAAGTCGATCAGTCGTTGCAGAAGCAGGGGCTGATCGACAGGCAAGGCAAGGTCACCGACCAGACCGTGACTGAACTGTCGTTCGAGCGCGTCAGCTCGCTGCCCACGCCAGGCCTGCTCGTCAAAGGCTGCCTCGACGAATGCGATATCTGCGAGCCGTCCGTGGACCGTGCCATCGAACTGGACCTCGAACGCAAGGCTCTCGAGAACGAGCTGCTCAAGAAGCAGATCCAGCTGCTGGAGAAATCCCAGGAATATCGGTGCTGCCCGGTGGGAGAGGCGGAGGAAACCGCAGATTCGTGAGAATGAGGGAGGCTGGATGGATCGTGTCGACGATCCGTCCGGCCAGGGCTGCGGGTTCTCAAACCTGGAAACTGCGACAATCGGCGCTCATCGAGTTTCACGGAGCGCCGAAGATGGAATACCGACAATTGGGCGGTGCAGGGTTCATGGTCCCGGCGCTGAGTATGGGCACAGGCACGTTCGGCGGCGGAAACGAGTTCTTCAAATCTTGGGGCAGCACCGATGTGGCAGCGGCCACGCGGCTAGTGGACGTGTGCCTGGACGCGGGGCTCACCATGTTCGACTCCGCCGACGTCTACTCCGGTGGTCTCGCCGAGGAAATCCTAGGGCAGGCGATCAAGGGCCGCCGCAATCAGCTGCTGATCTCCACCAAGGGCTCGTTCCGACTCGGCACCGGGCCGAACGACATCGGTTCGTCGCGCTTTCATCTGCTGCAGGCGGTCGACGCGAGCCTGCGGCGGCTCGGCACTGATTACATCGATCTATACCAGTTGCACGGCTTCGACGCCAAGTCGCCGGTCGAGGAAGTGCTCGGAACGCTGGGCGATCTCGTCCGTGCCGGCAAGATTCGCTATATCGGCTGCTCGAACTTCTCGGGCTGGCATCTGATGAAGTCGCTGGCAGCGTCGGACCGCCATGGCTGGCCCCGCTATGTCGCCCATCAGGCCTACTACAGTCTCGTAGGGCGCGATTACGAATGGGAGCTGATGCCGCTCGCGCTCGACCAGAAGGTCGGCACCGTGGTGTGGAGCCCGCTTGGCTGGGGGCGCCTTGGCGGAAAGATCCGTCGCGGTCAGTCACTGCCGGAAACGACACGCCTGCAGAGCAAGATCTCCAACGACAAGGCGCCGCCGGTTCCGATCGAACATGTCTACAAGGTCATGGATGCGCTCGACGCGGTGGCGGTGGAGACCGGCAAGACCGTGCCGCAGATCGCGCTCAACTGGCTGCTGCAACGGCCTTCGGTCGCGACGGTCATCATCGGCGCGCGCGACGAAGCGCAACTCAAGCAGAATCTCGGCGCCGTCGATTGGAAGCTCACCGCGGAACAAATAGCGAAGCTGGATGCCGCGAGTGCGACGACACCCGCGTATCCGTACTGGCATCAGCGCAACGTCTTTGGCGAGCGGAATCCGCCGCCGGTTTGATTCCCATCGGAAGCCCGACGGCGCGCGATCCGTAAGCTCCATGTAATACGTCCGGCCGTAGCATCCGCACCGAGGGAGTGGACAACACCCGTCGCACCGAGTCGAGCAGCTTCCGCCCGAGGTAGGCCGGAAGACGCTGCGCAGTGGGCAGCGAGACTTGACCGGATCGGCGTCGCGGCGCGGGACGGCGCCAGAGGAACGACCACGCACGAGGCCGCCGGCGGCAGCGCCTGCGTCCGTAGGGCACACGGCCTTGCCGCGTGACGGGAGCGCTTCGGCCCCCGGCCAGACCCTGCACGGCGATCGCTTCGCCGGCAGCCCCCGACCTTTCCGTTCGCACAATCCGAGGAGATGGAACCATGAACCATTCGTTCGGCCGCACGCGTCCTAGCAAGAGTCACGGACACGATCTGCACATCGATCAGGGACAGCCGCACCGGGACACGCATTTTCGCCCGCTGCCACCGCCGAGCGGGCGCCCGCCCTTTCAGCTGGATCTCGCCACGATCCTGCCGGCCGACGATCTCGCCACCGTCAACGAACACGGCAAGCTGGTATTCCACCTCAACGGGGACATGGGAGGCATCAAGGATGACCGACCCCAGACACTCGTCGCCGCGGGCATGGAAGGCGATCTCGAGGCCGCACCGAAGGGCAGTCCCGATCGGCCGTCGTTCCTGTACATACTGGGCGACTGCGTCTACTTCAACGGCGAAGTCGAGGAGTACTACAACCAGTTCTACGAACCCTACGTGCACTACAACGCACCGATCTTCGCCGTCCCCGGCAATCACGACGGCGAGAACCTGCCCGGCAAGCACTCGCTCGACGGCTTCATCCGGAACTTCTGTGCCGAACATCCGGGCATCATGCAGCCCGAGGCGAAGGACTCCAACCGGACGGCGATGGTGCAGCCCAACGTCTACTGGACCTTGCTGACGCCGCTCGCCAACTTCATCGGCCTGTACAGCAACGTTCCGGAAGGCGGCGACATCCGTGGGGACCAGGACCAATGGTTCGTCGGTCAACTCAAGACGCTGCCCAAGGATCGCCCGCTCTTCGTTTCCCTGCATCACCCGATCTACTCGGGCGACAACTTCCATTCGGGCAGCACGAAGATGAAGCAGATCCTCGAGGATGCCTTCCGCAAGGCGAACCGGATTCCGGAAATGGTATTCGCCGGCCATGTGCACAACTACCAGCGGTTCACCAAGATGCATGCAAACGGTGCGGCCACGCCGTACATCGTCGCCGGCGCTGGCGGCTACCACAACCTGCACACCATGAAGAAGGTGAACGGTGAAGCGATCATCGCGCCGGTCGAGTTCGAACGCGACGGCGGCGAGCCGATCACGCTCGAGAGCTACAACGACGACCATCACGGCTTTATGCGCCTGGAGGTCACGCGCACCACGATCACCGGCAAGTACTACACCGTCCCGCGTCCGCACGAGCCGTACTCGAAACCGCGCAAGCTGATCGACTACTTCGAGTTCGACTGGAAGGCACGTCGGGTGCGCAGGAACGCGTTGTAGGCAACTTCCCGCCCCCGGCGCGAACCATCGTCGGCAAGCAGGGTCGTGGGTCGCGTCCGCAGGAGCCGAAGTATCGGCGCGCCAAACAGGATGAATCTGGGCACCGGCTACAAGTCGTTTCCCTGGCCTGACTGCCCTCGGAGTTTCCCTCGGGCCTGCGTACCCGACTGCGTACTCTAGAGAATCTCTGACTAACCAGCTATGAGACGAGCTGCTTCGGGTGATTCGACGCGAGGATCCAAGTTTGCGACCTCCGCAAGGACGATTTGCGGACCTTTCCGGCCTCCGCCTGCCGTTCTACCCCAACTGCGGACGCACCACTCCCGCAAGCGCCATCAATCGCTTTCGAACCGTGTACGGATTCGTCAGCGCGAACAACGTCACGATCTGCGCGGTGTTCTTCGCCAGCCCCTTGAAGCGCGTCTTGGTGTGGCCAATCTCGCGCTTCACCACCCGGATCAGGTGCACCCTCAGCATGACCGCCAGCGGGTAGGGGCGGCGTCCGTTACCGGCCACCGGGTAGCAGGGTTCGATCAACGCGACCAACGGACCCCATGGCACTACCGCGTCCATCTCGGTAAGGAAGATCTCGCGCTTGGTCCGCTTCTTCTTGCCAGCGTACTACGCATCGCAAAAGCTGCGCTGCGCCATATTCGACATGCCTCCGGTTCGCCTAGTGTGAATCAGATCACAGTTCGACCGGCTTGTTCAGAAATTCCATAGAGGACCTGGCGGAGCGCGGATATCAACTGATCGTGCAGCGCCGGTTCAGCGACGGCACTGAGATCCCTCAGAAGTCGAATAGCGACGAGATGCCGCGATGCTGGTAGGTTCAAACCGGCGGAAAAATGATCCGCTCCTTTGGTGCCGGCGTGGCGACCGGCTGTGCGTGCGCCGTGGTTCCTCCTATCAGAGCACTGACCCCGCTGATAGTCGCGACTGCTGCTAGCACCGGTAGTAACCACCGCCCGCCTGACTCCATGAAGATCAGGAATGTCACCAACCAGGGCTCACGGCTTAGCGTACCGGCCTGCTCCCGTTGCATCACGAGCACCAGCTCGAGCTGACCCGCAAGGAACAGCGACGTCGACAGTAGTACCAGGATCGTAGTGACCGGTATTGCTAGCGCGAGTCGTCCGACCCACTCCTGCTTGCGCCGCGCCGGCCAAGCCAGGAGGGCTGAAAGATAGAGCGCCGAGGGCAGCAGTTGGTGCACTAGCTCGGTTGTGGCGCGCTCGACCAAGACCCCGCCAGGTGGGTAGAAGCCATCACCGATGCGTATCGGATGGACGATCAACGGGCGCATCTCGATCACTCCATCATGACCGTAGTGCACCAGCCGCAGCGATGCATCCAACTCCGGCTGCATCAGATCGACCAGGAACTTGAGTAGCGGCAGCAGCGCTTCGAAGAGTGCGGGTCCGATAACAAAGAGCGCCAACGACAGCCCAACCCATGCGACGGCTAATCGAACGACCACTGCTCTGACCATAGCTGGCGTGAGGCTCATGTGCAGTCCCTGGCCCTCAGCTGACGCCAACCCGCCCGGAGGAGACTCGTCACCGCAAGCCAGGCTCGGTGGGAGTCACCGCCTCGATCGCGACAGCTACCCGCTCTGAGTCAGAGGCCCACCACAAGAAGAACACGCTGCTCAGGACGATCAGCAAACCTGGAACGAAGTAGCTGTGCAACAAAACAAACCAGTCAGGGCGGTGCGCCGCTACGAAATACATGGCAATGATGCGTGTCTGATTAAGTAGGTAGATAAGTCCCAGCCCCATGACGAGCCCGGTGGCACGTCGTTTCCAGGGGACTGGGAAGGACACGATCGCGGCGGTCAGTAAGAAGGCCATGCCTGAGCCATCGCAGCCGCGCACGATCTCAAGCTTCGCGGTGTCAGAGCGCAGCGAGCCCTTCAAGGGAACGACGTGCTCCTCAGGTGCCACCCGATGGATCACTGCGGCCGCGGGCCGCACGATGGCGTGGTAGTGGATGTAATTGCGCAGCACGTGGTCTGGGACGGCCATGAAATAGAACGCGTGCAGCGCGGCGAACACCGAAGCGAACATCAACAAAAAACCGATGATGGCGAAGGGCGCACTTTGTACTTGCGGATCGTCGTTTGCCATTGCGTTGCTCGTGCGTCGCAGATTGATGAACCGCCCGCAATTACTCCGGCACGCGCTCTACCATGACCAACCTTCCCAGCGCGACGCGTTCTACTGCGCCAGTGCAGTGGGTCGCCAGAGATTAAGCTTCGGACGCCGGGCTAGCACAGCCCATAGTTACGGTACATCAAAGGCAGCGCGAAGCCAGCATATGCGAAAGCGGCTTAGAGAAGTATCCACGCAGGGATCTTGCATCGGTCGTACTACCATTCGCAACTCGAGGTCGGGGCTGAAACATGCTTGTAACGTATTGCGCGCAGCGTTGATTGGGTCTAGTCAGAGACGCATGCGTGACGATGTCGCGCGTTTGGACGATTCACGCAAAATGACTTTCCATCACCTCATTCGATCGGGCTGCCATTTGCCGGGTGCGTTCTGCATCGCAACCCTCCTCGCTCCTGCGTGCGTCGCGGCCGAGGACGTACCCGAGATGGGATCGCCTGGAAAGCGAAGCGTCCCTCCTCCTCCAAGTATTCCCGAAGAGGAGATCCCCATTGAGACGATCGCCGTTGCGTTTACAGACCGCGATCCGGAAAGCAGCAAGCCCCTGTCTCGGAAACGCATCGATGCGATCCGTCGAGCTTCCCCAGTTGCACTGCGGTACATGGGCTCCACGAGTGGCGACGTGCACCGTTTTCATCTGCCTCGCACGATGAAGTACGCGGATGCCAAACCAGTCCTGGCGCGCATTCGAGCCGTCAAGGGTTTGCTGTTCTGCGAAGCGGACATCGAAGGTTTCAGTCTTTTCGCGGAGCCTACTGATCCACTCTACCAAGACGTCCAGTGGAATCTGTGGAATCTGAAGCGTGGGCCCGGGGGCGCCAACCTTCCTGGCGCATGGAACATCTCAACGGGCAGCGACGGCGTCGTCATCGCGATCATCGATTCCGGCATTAGAGGTCCCACGGAGACTTGCAAGGACGTTTCCTCCCCGAATAGGACTTTGTATCGGACCCTGAAATGTCCAACGATGGCGACGGTCGCGGCGAAACTGTCTACTTCCGATCTGTCTACTTGACGGGGAAGCTTACGGACGGGTGCGGCAGCCATAACCTGCTTAGGGAACGTACGGACGCTCTAGTCCTCTCCACACTCGCTGAGAAGGTCTTCACAGAGAAGCGCGTCAAGTTGATGTTGGAGCAGATGGCCAAGCGCCAGCGCGCGTCCCGCACCGTCGAAGACCAGCAGCTACTGGTGCTCCGGAAGGAAGAGGATGAGATCGACGCTGGGTTGGGGCCGTTTGTATGAGGCCGTAGAGAAAGGCCTGCTCGATCTCGACGACACCTTGCGGGGTCGGGCGCAGAAACTCAGAGCGCGGAAGGAAGAGGTGGGGCTCGAACGGGCCAAGCTGAAGACGCGCAAGCAGATGGCAATCCAGAAGTTCGACGATCGCTCGATCGAAGCGTTCTGCCGTGAGCTGAAGGAGAAGCTCGCGGATCCAGCTTCCCGCTTCGGGAAGGCCTACTTGCGGCTCGTAGTGGACGAAATCCGCTTGGACGGTCGCGAGCTGAGGATCCGGGGCAGCTTCGGCAAACTTGCCGACGCGGTCGGAAGCCTGGAAAAAAAGAAGCTGGGACTAGTGCCCAGCTCCGTATCTGATTGGCGCGCCCGACACGATTCGAACGTGCGACCCCTGCCTTCGGAGGGCAGTACTCTATCCAACTGAGCTACGGGCGCGCTGCGGGGCGAATTATAGCCGGTTGCCCTGAACCCCTCCATGCGCGCGGCTTTCTTAGGAAGGGGGCGGTCCCCTATAATTCAGGCCTTTCCGAGACCTGCAATGCGCAGGAGGCCACCATGACCGAAGAACTCCACGTCGAAGCCCACCAATCGTTCATCAAGACGCCAGCGCAACTGGTGGTCGTCATATTGGCGTCGTTCCTGGTTCCCATCTCCATCATCGTGTCGATCTCGCAGTACGTGACCAGCGGTCTGGACACCAGCCCGTCCAACCCGCTGATGGCGGAGGATGCGGTGGCCAAGCGGATCAAGCCTGCGGGCGAGGTGGTCCTGGGCGAAGCACCGCCGCCCGCGCCGGCACCAGCGCCTGCCGCCGTCGCGGCGGCAGGTCCTGTGGACGGCAAGGCCGTCTACGACAAGGCCTGTGCCGCCTGTCATGGCGCCGGCGTGATGAACTCGCCCAAGGCCGGCGACAAGGCCGCTTGGGGTCCGCGCATCGCGCAGGGCAAGCCGACGCTGTACGAGCACGCGATCAAGGGCATTCGCATGATGCCGGCCAAGGGCGGCAACGCGTCGCTGTCGGACAACGAGGTCAAGGCCGCCGTGGACCACATGGTCGGCCTCGCGAAATAGTCGATCCCATGCAAAACGAAGGCGCAGCAACACGCTGCGCCTTTTTTTCGTCCTGACGATGGCCACCTACGCGATCGGCGATCTGCAGGGCTGCTTCGCCCCGCTGGAGCAGTTGCTGGACGTCTGCTCGTTCTCGCCGTCGCGGGATCGCCTGTGGTTCGTGGGCGATCTGGTCAATCGTGGCCCGGCTTCGCTCGAAACGTTGCGGTTCGTTCGCGACCTGGGCGATCGCGCCGTGGTCGTGCTCGGCAATCACGATCTGCATCTGCTGGTGGCCGCTGCCGGTCACGCGAAGATCCATCGGGGCGACACGATCGACGACATCCTGGCCGCACCGGATCGCCAGGAGTTGCTCGACTGGCTGCGTGCACAACCCCTGATGCACGTGGAAGACGAGTACGCGATGGTGCATGCGGGCCTGCTGCCGCAATGGACCATCGAAGAGTCCATGGCGCTCGCGCACGAAGCCGAGGCCGCTCTGCGCAAGAAGGATCCGACCAGGTTCTATCGCCACATGTACGGCAACCAGCCGGCACGGTGGCACGACGATCTCGAAGGCTGGGATCGCCTGCGCGTGATCGTGAATGCGATGACGCGCCTGCGCATCTGCACCGCCGACGGGGAAATGGAATTCAGCCACAAAGGCGAACTCGACGACATTCCCACGGGCTACATGCCCTGGTTCGACGTGCCGGGTCGGCGCAGCCACACGCACACGGTGGTGTGCGGCCACTGGTCCGCACTGGCCCTCAGGGTCGAACCGCGGCTTCTGGCCCTGGATACGGGCTGCGTGTGGGGTCGTGAGCTGGCGGCGGTGCGGCTCGAGGATCGGAAGCTGTTCCGCGTCTCCTGCCGGGGGGTGTGAGCGACAGTGCCTCGGCGACGAGTCGCGCGGTGTGCTCGGCCAGATCGCGACGGTGCTTGCCGACCGCGGGCACGGCCGGCAGGAAATGGATCTCGGCGTGCAGTTCACGCTGGGATGCAATGAGCTTCAGCGAATCCCACAGCGTGCGCTCCTGCGTGTAGGCAGGCGCATCGTCGATGCCACCGTCGGCGGTGACGTAGCGCAACGCCACCGGCACCGCAACACCATGGGTCTGAACGATGGGCTGCAGCAGCGAGGCGTGGAAAGGTCTCACCTCCGTGCCGTCAGAGGTCGTGCCCTCGGGGAAGACGACTGCGCAATATCCCTTCTCCAGCGCTTCGTTCACGGAGCTGTTGATGCGCGCGGTGTCGTGGCGCCGCGCACGCTCAACAAAGAGCGTCCCCTGGCGCGAGATCAGCCAGCCCACCACAGGCCAGCGACGGATCTCGGACTTCGCGACGAAACGCGACGGCACCTGGCCGGCGATCAGGAAGATGTCCAGCCACGACACGTGGTTGGCCAGCATCATGGTGGGCCCGGTGCGGGAGATAGGCGGCGTGCCGTACACGCTCACGCGCACATGCAGGATACGCAGGAGCGTCTTCGACCAGCGGCGGAAGATGGCGAGCCGGCCGTTGCGGCCCACCAGGGGGAACACCACTGCCGAGGCTGAGAGCCCCGCCAGCAGGTGCAGAAACATCCGGAAGATACGGTAGTTTCGGGTGAGTGCGTCAGTGATCATGCTTCATGAAGTGCCGCGCGTACCGGCGGTCGAGCCGGGACATGGGCAACAGCATGAGCAGATCGGCCGTGTTGAAGTCCGGATCCCACGCGGGATCACCGCAGACGTAAGCACCGCAACGCACGTATCCCTTGATGAGCGGGGGGATCGACGCATCCACCGCACCCTCGATGCGATCGAGCGGTAGCGGATGACGCGGGAACACCCGGTACTCGATCGGGCTCAGGCTGGATTGCCGGAGCCTATTGTAGATGCTGACCGCCCCATGTCCACCGTCGGCCATGGAGACGGAGGCGCACCCGATCATGAACTCGTAGTGGTGCGCCTGCATGAACTGCGCGAGGCCCTGCCACAGCAGCGCGATGGTGGCGCCGTTGCGGTGATCCGGATGCACGCACGAACGGCCCACTTCCACGGTTCGGTCGCGCAGATGGTCGATGCGAGCCAGGTCGAACTCGCCGTCGGAATAGAAGCCGCCCAGCGTGCGTGCCTGCGCACCGGGGAGGATGCGGTAGGTGCCGATCACCTCGCCGTTGTCGTGCTCGCGCACGATCAGGTGCTCGCACCAGGGATCGAAGACGTCGATGTCGACGCCGGTTTCGCGCGTGTCGAGTCGCGCGCCCATCTCGTCGGCGAAGATGCGCCAGCGCAGCTTCTGCGCCTCGCGCACTTCGGCGTCGCTGCGCGCCAGATGCACCGAAAGGCCGACCCGTTCGCGCCCGCGTGCTTCGATTTCGTTTCTCAGCATATGCACCCCCACGATCAATTGAGACGGCGCACATGGTCGTCACCGCTGGTGACAGCGGGGTTACGGCGGATTGAAGTTTGTGTTAAATCAAGGCGATGTGACGTTGTTCGTCATCAGGCGCCGAGCCTCGTCACCAGGGTCGCATGCCGAACGACGCATGGAACTGCGCTTCGATGTCGTTGCGCGTGAAGCTGTGGTTCTGCGCCCCGCGTTGCGCGATCTTGATCGCGCCGATGAGCGAGGCGAGGCGTCCGGCCAGGGGCCAGTCGATGCCGTTCGCGATACCGTAGAGCAGGCCGGCGCGATACGCGTCGCCGCAGCCGGTCGGGTCCATGACGGCGGTCGGCTTGGCGGTGGGAATGTCGATCTGCTTGCCGTCCTTGAAGATGGTGGAGCCATCACCGCCACGCGTGATGATGAAGGCCTTCACCTTCTTCGCAAGCGCTTCGGCGGTCTCGCCGGTGCGTTCCTGCACCAGCCGCGCTTCGTAGTCGTTCAGCGTGACGTAGGTCGCCATGTCGATGAAACGCTTCAGGTCGGCGCCGTCGAACATCGGCAGACCCTGGCCCGGATCGAAGATGAACGGGATGCCGGCCTCGTGAAATTCGCGCGCGTGCTGCAGCATGCCGTCGCGGCCGTCCGGCGCGACGATGCCCAACGTCACGTCCTTCGCGTCCGAAATGTGGTTCAGGTGCGAATGCGACATCGCACCCGGATGGAAGGCGGTGATCTGGTTGTCATCGAGATCGGTGGTGATGAAGGCCTGCGCGGTGAAGCTGCCCGGCACTTCCTTCACATGCGCGCGCGAGAGACCCAGGCTGTCGAAGCGCTTCTCGTACGCTGCGAAATCCTCCGACCCCACGGTCGCCATCGCGAGCGGCTTGCCGCCCAGCATCGCCAGCGAGTACGCGATGTTCCCCGCGCAACCGCCGAACTCGCGGCGCATGTCGGGCACGAGGAACGACACGTTCAGGATGTGGATCTGGTCAGGGAGGATGTGCTGCTTGAACCGATCGTGGAAGACCATGATCGTGTCGTAGGCGACGGAGCCGCAGATGAGTGTGTTCATTTTGGAAATCGGTGGGGGTTGAGTCGGAATCAGCGCACGACGACGAAGGGCTTCAGGCCCAACCGCTCGTCGATGCGTGCGGCTTCCCGCGAGGCGGCCTCGCGATCGGCATAGGGGCCGGCGTGGACGCGGAAGAGATTGTCCTTGGCAAAGACCTGCAAGGGTGCGGCGAGCGCATCGAGTTCGATGCGCATCTTGTTGATGAAATCGTCGGCGTTCTCGCGGTTCGCGAAGGCACCGAGCTGGAGGAACACGCCGGTCGTCTGCACCGGTGCCGGCAACGGCTCCTCGACGGTCATTGCAACCGGGACCGTCTTCGGAGGTTCAGCGGCGACCGTCTCGGTACCGGGCAGGATCGATTCGACGTCCACCAGCCCGCTGCCTTCGCCGACGAAGCCCAGCTTCCACGCAGCGACGTAGGACAGATCGATCAGGCGGTCGGAATGGAACGGCCCGCGATCGTTCACTCGCACGACGACGGCGCGCCCGTTCTTCACCGACGTCACGCGCACGTAGCTCGGGATCGGCAGCGTCGGGTGCGCGGCGGTCATCGCGTACATGTCGTAGACCTCGCCGCTCGACGTGGGCTTGCCGTGATAGCGCTTGCCGTACCACGAGGCCAGCCCACGCGCCTTGTACGGGGTGACTTCGCGCATCGGCGCGTAGGTCTTGCCCATGGCCGTGTAGGGCCGCGTGGTGGAGACTTTCACCGGTTCGGCGCGCGGGACGGCATCCGGAACGGACGCGAGATCCGCCGGCGGATTGGCGCCGGGACCATCGTCCAGGTAGTAGCCGCCGGGCTTCCGCCCCGGGACCGTGGTGGTCTCGGGCGGACGCGGTTGCGCAGTGCTGCCGGTAGCTGGCGACGGCACCGGCACGCCGCGTTCGTTCTCCTGAATCGGTGTTCCCGCGCACGCAGCGAGCAACACACAGCTCCCGACCGTCGGCCACCCCAGCCCGCGCCTCACGCTTCGCGCCTCCCCGATTTCACGTCGTCACCAGCCGCTTGTGCGTGTGGATGCTCATGAGGATGCCGATGCCGAAGAGGATGGTCACCGCCGACGTGCCGCCGTAGCTGATCAAGGGCAGCGGCACGCCCACCACCGGCAGGATGCCGGCCACCATGCCCATGTTCACGAAGGCGTAGGTGAAGAACGTCAGCGTGACCGCGCCGCCCAACAGCCGCGAGAACAGCATCGAGGCATTGGCCGAGATGTACAGGCCACGCCCGATGACCAGCAGGAACAGCACGAGCAGGATCATGTTGCCGAACAGTCCGAACTCTTCCGAATAGACCGCGAAGATGAAGTCGGTGGTGCGCTCGGGCAGGAAGTCGAGGCGCGCCTGCGTGCCGTTCAGCCAGCCCTTGCCGAACACGCCGCCGGAACCGAGCGCGATGGTGGACTGGATCGTGTGATAGCCGCGACCGAGCGGATCCTGGGAAGGATCGAGCAAGGTCAGCACGCGCTGGCGCTGGTAGTCGTGCATCATCCCCCACAGCACCGGCAGGCTGCCGGCAGCGGCGATTCCGAGTGCCGCCAGCACTTTCCACGACAGCCCCGCGAGAAACAGCACGTAGAAGCCGGCGGCGGCCACCAGAATGGCCGTGCCCAGATCGGGTTGCATGGCGATCAGCAGCACGGGGACCGCCAGCACGATGCTGCCGATCACGTAGTCCTTCAGCTTGAGGATGGCCTCGTAGCGGTCGAAATACCACGCGAGCATCAGCGGCACGCCGATCTTCATCAGCTCGGAGGGTTGGATGCGCGTGACACCGAGGTCCAGCCAGCGCTTGGCGCCCTTGGCCTCGTCGCCGAACAGCGGCACGCAAATCAGCAGCACTAAGCCCACCACGTACACCGGGACGGCAAAGCGCAACAGATGCTGCGGAGCAACGTTGGCCGCGATCCACATCACGGTGATCGCGATCATGATGTTCACGAGCTGATTGCCGATGCGGCTGAAGCTCTCGCCCGACGCGCTGAACAGCACCACGAGGCCGAGCGACAGCAGCACACCCACCACCGTGGCGAGGAAGGGATCGAGGTGTCGGGTCAGGTACGCGATCAGACGATCAATCACCTTCCGCCTCCTCCTTGCCGTCGTCCTTGGGGATCTTGGGCTCCTTGCCGAGCAGCAGAAAATCGAACACGGCGCGTGCGATCGGCGCCGCGGCGGAACCGCCATGCCCGCCGTTCTCCACGAGGATGGCTAGTGCGATGCGCGGAGCATCGGCCGGGGCGTAGGCGATATACAGCGCGTGGTCGCGATGATGCTCGAGCACCTTGGATTCGTCGTACTTCTCGTTCTGCTTCATCGCCACCACCTGCGCGGTGCCGGTCTTGCCGGCGACGCCGTAAGGGACGCCCGAGAACGCGAGGGCGGCCGTACCGCCGGGCTTGTTCACGTCGATCATGGCATCGCGCACGCGGATCAGGTTCTCGGTCTTGATGGCGAACTTGTTGTACGGCTCGGCTTCGATGGTACGGCGGTCGCCGGTCTGGCTGTCCTCGATCTGGCGCACCAGGTGCGGGCGATACACGACCCCGCTGTTGGCCAGGATAGCCGTGGCAAAGGCCAGTTGAATGGGCGTGGCGAGGTTGTAGCCCTGGCCGATGCCCACCGAGATGGTATCGCCGCCGAACCACTTCTGGCCGAAGCGCTTCTGCTTCCATTCCTGCGAGGGCAGCAGCCCGCCAGACTCGCCGCTGATGTCGATGCCGGTCTGCTTGCCGAAGCCGAACTGGCCGATGAACTGGTGGATCGCGTCGATGCCGAGGTCCTGCGCGAGCCCGTAGTAGTAGGTGTCGCACGAGATCACGATGGAGCGGTGCAGATCCACCATGCCGTGGCCGCCCTGCTTCCAGTCGCGGAACCGGTGCGCGGCCCCACCGAGGATGAAGTAGCCGGGGTCGTAGATGGTGTAGCTCGGCGAGCGCTTGCCCAACTCGAGCCCGGTGAGCGCCATGAACGGCTTGAAGGTCGACCCGGGCGGATACACGCCCTGCAGGGCTCGGTTGTTGAGCGGCTTGTCGGTCGCCGTGTTGAGCGCTTCCCAGTTCTGCGGATCGATGCCTTCCACGAACTGGTTCGGATCGAAGCCGGGCTTCGACACCAGCGCCAGCACGCCCCCGGTGGACGGTTCGATGGCAACCAATGCACCGCGCCGGGAGCCGAACACGCGCTCGGCCACCTCCTGCAGCCGCAGATCGAGCGCCAGGTGCAGGTTGTCGCCCGAGACTGGGAGGATGCGGCGCAAGGTGCGCACCGCACGACCACCCGCGTCGGTCTCCACCTGCTCGAAGCCGGTCACGCCGTGCAGTTCCTTCTCGTACTTCTCCTCCAGGCCCACCTTGCCGATGTAGTCGGAACCGCTGTAGTTGGCGGCGATGCCCTTGCGTTCGAGTGCCGCCTTGTCGCGATCGCTGATGCGCCCGATGTAGCCCAGCACGTGCGAGGCGATCTCGCCGTTGGGATAGTGGCGGAACAGCCGCGCGTTGATCTGCACGCCCGGGAAGCGATAGCGGTTGACCGAGAAGCGCGCCACCTCCTCGTCGGACAGCCGGGTGCGGATCGGCAGCGAATCGAGATCGTGGCGTTCCTCGAGCAGCTTGCGGAAGCGCTTCCGGTCCTTCGGCTGGATGTCGATGATCTCGGCGAGCGCGTCGATCACGGGGTCGACCGCGCCGACTTCCTTGGGCGTGATCTCGAGCGTGTACGCGGAATAGTTGTGGGCGATGACCACGCCGTTGCGATCGAGGATCAGCCCGCGGTTCGGGATCACCGGCAGCACCGAGATGCGGTTGTTCTCGGCGAGCGTCAGGTAGTACTCGTGCTGCACCACCTGCAGATACACGTACCGCAGCAGCAGCACGAAGAACGCGAACAGGACGCCGCCGGCGCAGATAGCGAGCCGCAGTTGAAAGCGCTGCAGGTCGCGCACCAGATCGCGCATCTCGATGCCACGCCCACGCGGCCGGAAGCCGGTGCGCGAACGCCGGAACAGGCCGATCTTCATGGGCAAGCGCAGCAGCATCGCGATGACGCCCGGTGCGCGCTCAGCCCGCGCCGGGCCGCCCCAAGCGGGCTGGCCCCCTTGGGGGGAAGGGCCGAAGGCCCATCGGGAGAACCATCATCTTAGACGTCGTCCGGCCCGGATCGCCGACGCAACGGTGCGTTGAAGGCGGCCATCACGGCCGGCCACAGCACCGTTGCCGTCAGGCTCGATACGAAATAGGTGAGGCCGGGAAACTCCGAATCGTCGGCGATGCGCACCAGCAACTGGATCGCCTGCTGCGCCAGCAGCAACGCCCCGACGTGTGCCATCTGATACGGCAGCGGAAACATCTGGATGCGCCGGTGCAGGAAGATCGCCGCGAACATGAGCGCCGAGTAGGCGAGCGCGTGCTGGCCGAACAGGGTCGCATCGGCCACGTCCATCAGCAGGCCGAGCAGCCAGGCCGGCAGCAGACCGAGGCGGCGCGGCTGGTAGATGCCCCAGTAGAGCAGTGTCAGCGCGACGAAGTCCGGGCGTACCCAGGCGATCCATTTCGGCAACGGCACCAGATCGAGCAGCACCGCAGCGAGGATGGTGAGCAGGATGTAGCCGGTCCTGACCGGCAGCAGGATCTCACCGCCCTGGATGTTGTCGCCTAGGCTGGAGCGGCTCATGGCTTGGCGGGAGCCTTCTTGAGTTTGTCCTGCACCGGATCCTTGAGCGGATTCGGGGGCCGCGCGGGCGCGTCGGACAGCACCACGACGCGATTGAAGCTGGAAACACCCGCCGACGGCGTGCAGGTGATGCGCGCAAAGGCGAACGCAGCGTTGCGTTCGATGTTGGCCACGGTGGCCACCGGCAACCCCGCGGGATAGGTGCCGTCTATGCCGGAAGTCACCAGCACGTCACCGATCTGCATGTCGGCGTTGACCGGAATGAAGCGCAGCTCCAGCGCACCGTCATGACCGGTGCCGAACGTGACCGACCGCAGGCCGCTGCGCGCGTTCTGCACCGGCACCGATTGCGTCTTGTCGGTGATCAGCGTGACTTCGGACACGAAGGGGAACACGCGCGTTATCTGCCCGATGACGCCGACGTGATCGATGACCGCCTGGCCTTCGTGCAGTCCGTCATTCGAACCGTGATCGATCACCACGCGCCGCGTGAACGCATCGCGGCTCTCGTACAGGATCTCGGCGATGATGGTGGTGCGTTCCGGCGCGGGCTTCGCGTCGATCAGGCGCAGGAGCTGGGCGTTCTCCGCTTCGAGCACCTGGAGCCGCTGCAGCTTCGGTGCGTTCATCAGGCTTTCGCGATGCAGCTGCTCGTTCTCGCGGTACAGCGCCGCCTGGGTCACGAAGAACTCGCCGGCGCGCGCGAGCAGGATGCCGGGCATGGCGGCCGCCTGCTGCAGCGGGTACAGGACCACCGAGACGACGCTGCGGATGCCCTCGAGATAGCGGAAGCGCGAGTCCGACACCATCAGAACCAGCGACAACAGCGTGAAGAACGCGAGCCGGACAAGGAGGCTCGGACCACGCTTGAATATGGGTTGCCCCGAGGCTTGCATCAGGCGGGAGGAAGAATCCGTCGGCGCGTAGCGCCGGCACCCGCTCGGGGCTCGCCGCCGCTACGCAAGGGAACCGGTCAGTCGTTGGTGAAGATGCCGGTCCACTTGTCCATGTTCTCGAGCGCCTTGCCGGATCCGAGCACCACGCAGGTCAGCGGATCCTCGGCCACGATCACCGGGAGTCCGGTTTCTTCCATCAGCAGACGATCGATATCGCGCAGCAACGCTCCGCCGCCGGTCAGCACCATGCCCTTCTCGGCGATGTCGGCGCCGAGTTCCGGCGGTGTCTGCTCCAGCGCCGACTTGACCGCGCTCACGATGGAGTTGAGCGGATCGGTGAGCGCTTCGAGGATCTCGTTGGACGAGATGGTGAAGCTGCGCGGGATGCCTTCGGCCAGGTTGCGGCCTTTCACTTCCTTCTCGCGCACTTCGGAGCCCGGGAACGCTGAGCCGATCTCCTTCTTGATCTCTTCCGCGGTAGTCTCGCCGATCAGCATGCCGTAGTTGCGGCGGATGTAGTTGATGATCGCCTCATCGAACTTGTCCCCGCCGACCCGCACCGACGCGGAGTAGACGATGCCGCCCAGCGAGATCACGCCCACTTCCGTGGTGCCGCCGCCGATGTCGACCACCATGGAGCCGGTCGCCTCGGAAACCGGCAGGCCGGCGCCGATCGCGGCGGCCATGGGTTCCTCGATCAGTTCCACCTTGCGGGCGCCGGCGCCGAAGGCCGATTCGCGGATCGCACGGCGCTCCACCTGCGTGGAGCCACAGGGGACGCAGATCACGATGCGCGGTTGCGGGCTGAACAGCCGCGCGTCGTGCACCTTCTTGATGAACTGCTTCAGCATCTGCTCGGTGACGGTGAAGTCGGCAATGACGCCGTCCTTCATCGGGCGGATGGCGGTGATGTTGCCGGGCGTGCGGCCGAGCATCTGCTTGGCGGCGAGACCCACCTGCTCGATCACCTTCTTGCCGTTCGGGCCGTCCTGGCGGATCGCGACCACCGAGGGTTCGTTGAGAACGATGCCCTGGCCGCGGGCGTAGATGAGGGTGTTGGCGGTGCCGAGGTCGATCGCGAGATCGTTGGAGAAATACCCGGAGAGAAAACCGAACATGTGAGATGAGCCCTTATCGGGGGAGCCCGTTTGTACCGCGTGGAGAGAAGCGCCGTGAAGTGGTGCCGAATCAGTCGGATATGGTACCTTACGGAGCTTGGTTGAACAAAGTTCTCGCCGTTGTTTTCGTCCGTTTTTCCCCGCGATTGAGCCCATTCGAGCCGCCTTTGGCCCGGATCCCGGCACCCCTCGTTTCATGGCCCTTACCCTCGACGACGTCGCCCGCATCGCCCATCTCGCCCGCATCGAGATCACGGACGAGGAAGCCCGTCGCACCTTGTCACAACTGAACGACATCTTCGCGCTCATCGAGAAGATGCAGGCGGTCGACACCTCGGACGTGGAACCCATGGCGCACCCGCTCGGGGGCGCCCAGCGTCTCCGGGCCGACGAGGCCACCGAGGTCATCGACCGCGCTGCCGCGCTGCGCAATGCGCCGGCGCAGCAGGATGGCCTGTTCCTGGTTCCCAAGGTGATCGAGTGACCGCCCACCTGGTGTCGCTCGCCGAATTGTCCCGGCAGCTCCAGTCGAAGCAGGTCTCCGCGGTCGAACTCGCCCAGGCCTATCTCGCGCGGATCGAGGCTCACCGCGACCTGAACGCGTTCCTCGACGTGCGGCCCGAAGTCACCCTCGCCCAGGCACGCGCCGCCGACACCCGTATCGCCGCCGGCGGAGCACATCCCCTGACCGGCGTTCCGATCGCGCACAAGGACATCTTCGTCACCAAGGACTTCTTCTCGACCGCCTCGAGCCGCATGTTGGAGGGCTACATGAGCCCCTTCGACGCGACGGTGGTCCGGAACCTGGGGGAGGCCGGCATGGTGACGCTCGGCAAGCTGAACTGCGACGAGTTCGCCATGGGATCGTCGAACGAGAACAGCGCCTACGGCAACGTGCTGAACCCTTGGGACAAGGGCGCCGTGCCCGGGGGCAGCTCGGGCGGGTCGTCGGCTGTGGTCGCGGCACGCATCGCGCCGGTCGCCACGGCCACGGACACCGGCGGCTCGATCCGCGAGCCGGCCGCCTTCACCGGCGTCACCGGCACCAAGCCCACCTACGGTCGCCCGTCACGCTGGGGCATGATCGCCTTCGCCTCCAGCCTGGACACCGCCGGGCTCATGACCAACTCGGCCGAGGACGCCGCGCTGGTGCTGGGATCCATGGTCGGCTTCGACCCCAAGGATTCCACCAGTGTGGATCGCCCGGGCGAAGACTTCACCCGCGACCTTGCGAAGCCGGTGAAGGGCCTGCGGATCGGCGTGCCCAAGGAGTTCTTCGGTGCCGGCCTGCAGCCGGACGTGGAAGCCGCCGTGCGCGCGGCCCTGGAGGAGTATCGCCGCCTCGGCGCGACCCTCGTCGACATCTCGCTGCCCAGCGCCGAACTGGGCATCCCGGTCTACTACGTGGTGGCACCGGCCGAGTGCTCGAGCAACCTGTCGCGGTTCGACGGCGTCCGCTACGGCCATCGGGCCCGGTCCTACGGTGACCTGAACGACATGATCGCCAAGTCGCGGGCCGAAGGTCTCGGGGCGGAACCCAAGCGCCGGATCCTGATCGGAACCTATGTGCTGTCCCACGGCTACTACGACGCCTATTACATCCAGGCGCAGAAGGTCCGCCGGCTGATCGCGGACGAGTTCCGCCGCGCCTTCGAGCAGTGCGACCTGATCGCCGGCCCGGTCACCACCAGCGTGGCGTTCGGCTTCGGCGAGAAGGCGGCCGATCCGGTGGCGATGTACATGTCCGACCTGTACACGATCCCCGGCAGCCTGGCGGGCATCCCCAGCATGAGCATCCCCTGCGGCTTCGGCGCCAAGGGGCGTCCGGTGGGCCTGCAGCTCATGGCGAACTACTTCGAGGAAGCGAAGATGCTGGGCGCGGCGCACCAGTACCAGCTCGCGACCGACTGGCACACGCGCATTCCGGAGGGCTTCCGGTGAGCACTTCGCTCGCGCGCGGCTGGGAGACGGTGATCGGCCTGGAGACCCACGCACAGCTTTCGACCCGCTCGAAGATCTTCTCGAGCGCGTCCACAGCCTTCGGCGCGCCACCCAACACCCAAGCGAGCGTGATCGACCTGGCGCTTCCCGGCGTGCTGCCGGTGCTGAACCGCGGCGCCGTGGAACGCGCGATCCGCTTCGGTCTCGCAATCGGCGCGAAGATCAGTCCGCGGTCCATCTTCGCGCGCAAGAACTACTTCTACCCCGACCTCCCGAAGAACTACCAGATCAGCTAGTACGAGATCCCGGTGGTGCAGGGCGGGACGGTGGCCATCCGCATCGGCGAGACCGAGAAGGTCGTGAATCTGACGCGCGCGCACCTGGAAGAAGATGCCGGCAAGTCGCTGCACGAAGACTTCCAGGGCATGAGCGGCATCGACCTCAACCGCGCCGGGACACCGCTGCTGGAGATCGTGTCGGAACCGGAGCTGCGCTCCTCGGCCGAGGCCGTGGCGTACGCGAAGACGCTGCACGCGCTGGTGCGCTGGATCGGCATCTGCGACGGCAACATGCAGGAGGGCTCGTTTCGCTGCGACGCCAACGTCTCGGTGCGCCGCATCGGCGACCCGAAGCTCGGCACGCGCTGCGAGATCAAGAACCTCAACTCGTTCCGCTTCCTCGAACGCGCGATCGAGTACGAGATCGCCCGCCAGATCGACCTGATCGAGGATGGCGGCCACGTCATCCAGGAAACGCGCCTCTACGATCCCGACCGCGACGAGACGCGGCCGATGCGTTCGAAGGAAGACGCGCAGGACTACCGCTACTTCCCCGATCCGGATCTGCTGCCGCTGGAGATCCAGCCGGCCTGGATCGAGGAAGTGAAGCGCGCCATGCCGGAGTTGCCGCAAGCCATGCGCGAGCGGTTCGTCTCGCAGTACGGACTGACGCCGTACGATGCCGCGACGCTGACCGCGTCGCGCGAGATGGCCGACTACTTCGAAGCGATGGTCGCGACGCTGCCGCAGGAACCGAAGCTCTGCGCCAACTGGCTGATGGGCGAAGTCTCGGCACGACTCAATCGCGAAGATGTCGAGCTGGAAGCCGCCCCGGTCAAGCCGCAATCCCTGGCCGGCCTGCTCGCGCGCATCGCGGACGGGACTCTCTCGGGCAAGATGGCCCGCGAAGTCTTCGACGCCATGTGGGCCGGCGCGGGCGAGGCCGACGCCATCATCGAAGCGCGCGGACTCAAGCAGATCTCGGATGCCGGTGCCATCGAGAAGATCATCGACGAGGTGCTGGCCGCCAACCCGAAGTCGGTGGAGGAGTTCCGCGCCGGCAAGGAGAAGGCGTTCAACGCGCTGGTGGGCCAAGCCATGAAGGCCACCAAGGGCAAGGCCAACCCGGCCCAGGTGAACGAGATCCTCAAAAAGAAACTGGCCGGCTAAGGGCCGGCCAGTTCCCGCCAGGTTCTAAGCCGATCGGGCGGCTGGGACTTCGTCGGGCTGTCGTTAGTTTACTGCCGAGCTTCAGCGACGGAAGACAATTCGCGAAAACGCGCCTTGTCGGCGTCATATTTCTCGCGGATGTGGGTGGCCTCGGCCTGCTTGGCGCGCAGTTCCGCCTCGAACAGGGCCACTTCCTTCTCCTGGAGGGCGATGTCCTCCTTGAGACCGTCGGGTACCGGCTTGCCGGCCTTGGTGTAAGGCTCGGTCTGCTTCTTGAGCGCTTCCAGTCGCGCCCACGAGTGCTTCAACCGCGGCTCGATGCCCTTGATCGCCTGTATCGGCAGCTGAAGGTTGCGGTCGCGGGCGATATCGATCTCGGCCTCGGTGGTGTAGGTGTTGATGAGCGCATGGTCGCGCCGGCGCTGCTCGGCGAGACGCTTGTCCTCGGCCTTCTTGCGCGCGATTTCCTCATCGGTGATCTTGCTCGGGTCCACCGGCGCGACGGCGTCGTTCTTCTTGAGAACGCGACCACGCTTGTCCATCTCGGTGTTGCCCTTATTGTTGTGCTCGGGTGGCATGCTCTCCGTGTAGTGGACCTGACCCTTCTCGTCCACCCACTTGTAGAGCTTGGCCGCACCCGATGCCCCGCTGGTCGCCAGAGCCAGCGTAGCAGCTAACATGATGAATATCGGGGACTTCATGGGGAATGCACTCCGTAGCGTTGCCGGTACGCCCGCACAGTTTGCAAGTGGTGTGCCAAATCCTCCCGTCCTGTGAGGTAAGCCACGATGTCGTCCAGGGTGCAGATGCTCAGTACCGGGATGCCGTAGAGCTGCCGGACCTCCTGGCCTGCCGAAAGGTCGCCTTTTCCCTTCTCCTGGCGGTCGACAGCGATGATCACCCCCGCCGGTTCGGCTCCCGCCGCCCGGATCAGGTCGACCGATTCCCGGACCGAGGTTCCGGCCGAAATCACGTCGTCGATGATGCAGATACGTCCCTTCAAAGGGGCCCCGATCACGGTGCCGCCCTCCCCATGATCCTTGGCCTCCTTGCGGTTGAACGCGAACGGCACATTGCGCCCAAATTCGGCAAGGGCCACCGCCGTGGCCGATGCCAGGGGAATACCCTTGTAGGCAGGGCCGAACAGCACGTCATAGGCGAGGCCCGAAGCGTTCAGGGCCTGCGCGTAGAATTGCCCCAGGCGCCGCAGGCTGGCGCCGTCGTTGAACAACCCCGCGTTGAAGAAATAGGGCGATTGCCGCCCGGCCTTGGTGGTGAACTCGCCGAAGAGCAGCACGCCCTTCTCGATCGCGAACTCGACGAACTCCCCGTGAAACTTCTGCTTCTCATCCATGTTGCGCATCGTCTCCGTCAATGTGAACGGCATCCGCTCCGCGGTTGCCAAGGGTTTCCTGCCGTGGCTCGAACAGCACGGCGCCGATGTGGTGTGCCTCCAGGAGATCAAGGCGCAAGCCGGCGATCTCACCGATGCCATGCGCGCTCCGAAAGGCTTGAAGGGTTGGTTCCATCACGCCGAGCGCAAAGGGTACAGCGGCGTGGGGCTGTACTGCCGGCGCGAACCCGATCGCATCGTCGAAGGACTCGGCATCACCGACATCGATGCCGAGGGCCGCTATCTGCAGGCCGATTTCGGCAACCTCTCCGTGATCTCGTTCTACCTGCCCTCGGGCTCGACCTCGGAGGAGCGGCTCGGCATCAAGTTCCGTTTCATGGAACGGGTCATCCCGCGGTTGCACGAGCTTTCGACGAGCGGGCGCGACGTCGTCATCTGCGGCGATTGGAACATCGCGCACCGCGAGATCGATCTCGCGAACTGGCGCTCCAACCAGAAGAACTCCGGATTCCTGCCGGAAGAGCGGGCCTGGCTCTCCGGCGTGTTCGATCATCTCGGTTACGTCGACGTGCACCGGCAACTCGACCCGAACCCGGGCGTGTACACGTGGTGGTCGAATCGCGGCCAGGCGCGCGCGAAGAACGTGGGCTGGCGCATCGACTATCAGATCGCCACGCCGGCCTTCGCGAAACGGGCACGCGCAGCGTCGGTGTACACCGCGCAATGGTTCTCCGATCACGCCCCGCTCACGATCGACTACGAGATAAGTTGACGTCCCCCCCGACAGGCCTGCGGCCTCTCCCCCCGAGGGGGCCAGCCCGCTTGGGACGGCCCGCCGCGGACCGAGGCCCTTCGGTCTACGCGCTCTTGGTGTCAGCACGCCATGGCGCGACCTTGAACAGCAGCAGCATCCCGGGCGCGGCCAGCAGCACGCACAGCCAGTAGAAGCCGAACCAGCCCATGCGCTCCACCAGCCAGCCGGTGGTCGCGTTCATGAACGTGCGCGGGACGGCGGCAAGGCTGGTGAAGAGCGCGAACTGGGTCGCGGTGTAGGCCCGGTTGGTGGTGCGGGCGATGAACGCGACGAATGCCGCGGTGCCGAGCCCGACACCGAGCGCTTCCAGGCCGATCACGACGGCGAGCGCGACGCGTTCCTCGGCGCCGATAGCGGGGTACGGACCGGCCTGCGCCAGCCACGCGAAGCCCAGGATGGTGACCCATTGCGCGACGCCGAACACCCACAGCGCGCGATTGATGCCGAGCTTCACCATCCACAGGCCACCCAGCAGCCCGCCGATCACGCTGGGCCACAGGCCGGCATGCTTGGCGATCAGGCCGATGTCCGACTTGGAGTAGCCCATGTCGAGATAGAACGGCGTGGCGAGCGCGGTCGCCATGCTGTCGCCCAGCTTGTAGAGGAAGATGAAGGCGAGGATCAGGGCGGCGCCCTGCCAGCCCGCGTCGCGGCTCACGAACTCGCGGAACGGTTCGACCACCGCCTGACGCAGCGTCTTCGGCGCGGCGATGCGCATCAGCGGTTCGCGCACCGACAGCGCCATGGCGAGACCCGGCAGCATGAAGGCTGCGGTCACGACGAACACCGCGGACCACGGCAGGTGATCGGCCAGGATCAGCGAGAGCGACCCCGGCACCAGTCCGGCGACGCGATACGCGTTGACGTGCACCGAGTTGCCGAGCCCGAGTTCCTGTTCCTCCAGCAGCTCGCGGCGATAGGCATCGAGCACGATGTCCTGGGTCGCACTCAGGAACGCGAGCAATGTCGCGGCGTAGACGATCAACGTGAGATCGTCGTTGGGCGACAGCGAACCCAGCCAGGCAATCACGGCGAGCAGCCCCGCCTGCGTCACGATCATCCAGCCGCGGCGGCGGCCGAGCACCGGGATCACGTAGCGGTCGAGCAGCGGCGACCACAGGAACTTCCACGTGTACGGAAACTGGATCAGCGCGAACGCGCCGATCGCCTTCAGGCTGATGCCTTCCGTGCGCAACCACGCCGGCACCAGGTTGAGCAGGATGTACAGCGGCAGGCCGGAACTGAAACCGGTGAAGATGCAGATCAGCATGCGCCGCGTGAGCAGCGCGGACCAGATCGACGGGCGGTCGCTCGTCACGAAGCGGCGATCAGGCGGACACCGGAACGGCACCGCCGGCGCGATCGAGCCGGTAGACCGCAAGCGCACCCAGCATGTTGGGCCAGGTCGTCACCGGTCGGCCGCCGGCCAGCACGACGCGCTCGAGGATGCGCACACCGTGACCGCGGCAGAATTTCTCGAAGTCGGCGAGCGTGAAGAGGTGGATGTTGGGCGTGTCGTACCACTGGTACGGCAGCTCCTTCGAGACCGGCATGTGGCCCGCCATCAGCTGCAACCGGGTGCGCCAGTAGGCGAAGTTGGGGAAACTCACGATGCCCTCGCGCCCCACGCGCAGGATCTCCTTCAGCAACCGCTCGGTGTGCTTCATCGCCTGCAGCGTCTGCGACAGCACCACGCAGTCGAAGGAGCCCGAATCGAACCCCGAGAGACCGGCCTCCAGATCGCTCTGGATCACGTTGATCCCGTTCTTCACGCACGCGAGCACGTTGTCGTCGGCGATGTCGACGCCGTAACCCGTGGCGCCGCGGGTCTCCTTGAGGAAGCGCAGCAGCGAGCCGTCGCCGCAACCCAGGTCGAGCACGTGGGCGCCGGGCTTGATCCAGCCGGCGATCGCGCTGAAGTCCGAACGTGCGGGCAGGGCTGCAATCACAGGGGTAGGGATTCCATCGTCGCGCGGATCAGCGAGTGGTACCGGGGATCGTCCATCAGGAACGCGTCGTGACCATGGGGCGCGTCGATCTCGGCATAGGTCACGTCGAGACGGTTGTCGAGCAGTGCCTTCACGATCTCGCGCGAGCGTGCCGGCGAGAAGCGCCAGTCGGACGTGAACGACACCACCAGGTAGCGCGCCTTAGCGCCCTTGACCGCCGCGGAGAGGTTGCCGCCGTGCTCGAGCGCCGGATCGAAGTAGTCGAGCGCCTTGGTGATACGCAGGTAGGTGTTCGCGTCGAAATAGGTGGAGAACTTGTCGCCCTGGTACCGGAGGTAGGACTCGATCTCGAACTCCACGTCGAACCCGAACTTGATCTCGCCGCCACGCAGCTCGCGGCCGAACTTCTCCGCCATCGCGTCGTCGGACAGGTAGGTGATGTGGCCCAGCATGCGCGCGAGCCGCAGACCGCGCCGCGGCACCACGCCGTGGGCGTAGTAGTTGCCGCCGTGGAAATCGGGGTCCGTGGTGATCGCCTGACGCGCCACTTCGTTGAACGCGATGTTCTGCGCCGAGAGCTTCGGCGCGGCGGCACTGACCAGCGCGAGCCCGACGCGATCGGGATGGCTCATGGTCCATTGGAGCGCCTGCATGGCGCCGAGACTGCCGCCGATCACGGCCGCAAAGCGTTCGATGCCCAGGTGCGTGGCGAGTCGCGCCTGAGCCTCGACCCAGTCTTCCACCGTCACCACCGGAAAGTCCGCGCCCCACGGACGTCCCGTCGCAGGATTGATGCTCGCCGGGCCGGTCGATCCGTGGCAGCCGCCGAGATTGTTGACGCCGATGACGAAGAACCGGTTGGTATCCACCGGTTTGCCGGGTCCGATCAGGTTGTCCCACCAGCCGACATCGCGTGGGTCGTTCGCGTACCAACCCGCCACATGGTGTGAGGCGTTCAACGCATGGCAGACGAGAACCGCGTTCGAGCGCCGCTCGTTCAGCGTGCCGTAGATCTCGTAGCGCAGGTCGTACTGCGGCATGACGGCGCCGCTCTTCAGGCGCAGCGGCACATCGAAGTGCACATCGATCGGGACCACCACGCCGACGGAGTCGGCGATGTTCGGGGCGGCGGCGTTCATGCCGTGGGCACGCGGCGGAGCGCTTCAGGGAGAGATTGCCCCTCGGCAAGGAGCGGCTGCATTCCTTTCGGGCAGATCCGCATGCTAGCTGTCGAGCGTCGAAGCGGCGCGGATCGCCTGGATGCGGCGCAGGACCTGGCTCACGGCATCGGACTGCATGTCCTTGAAGAGGAGCTGCGCTTCCGCCTCCTTCGCGAGCACCTGGGTATCGTCGTAGGTCAGGTCGCGGCGCAGGACCACTTCGTTCGCGGGCAGCCACTCCTTGCCCTTGCCGTCGTGCACGCGAAAGCTCACGCGGTAGCGCAGCTGGAACTCGCGAACGCGACCGCCGCCGGACAGCGCCAGGATGGTGCGCTCCTGCGACTCGCCGATCAGCGTGAGGATCGCCTGGGCCTTGTCGGCGTCCTCCGCGAGTTTGGTGCTGCTCGCAGTCTCGATGGCGCGGCGCAGCTGCCCGGTGAACGGCGAGTACTCCATGCCTTCCACGAAGATGGTGTCGAAGGGCAGATCGGTGCGGCCGCGCAGCTGGAACCCGCACGAAGTCGTGAACGCAACGGCCGCGAGCGCGAGCAAGGCGCGACGTCGCGTCGGCCTTTGCGCCTCACGCCTCACGCGCCGCGCCTCGCGCTCAGCCAGCGCCGGGCCGCCCCAAGCGGCTGGCCCCTCGGGGGGAGAGCCCGCAGGCCTGTCGAGGGGGAGCTCATTTCAGACCACCACATTGACGAGCTTCCCGGGCACGACGATGACCTTCTTCACCGCCTGGCCGGCGATGAACTTCTGCACGTTCGGGTTCTCGATCGCGAGGCGCTCGATCGCTTCCTTCGCCGCGTCCTTGGCCACCGTGATGTTGCCGCGCAGCTTGCCGTTCACCTGCAGCACCAGTTCGATCTCGTCGCGATTGAGCGCCTTCTCGTCGACCTCGGGCCAGGGCGCGACGGTGATGTCGGCGCCGTAGCCGAGCTCGGACCAGAGCACGTGGGACAGATGCGGCGTGACCGGGTAGATGACACGCAGCAGGATGCCCATGCTCTCGCGCAACGCTGCCGCGCCGGCCTTGGCGGCGTGCTTCTCCAGGGCGTTGAGCATCTTCATCGAGGCCGACGCCACGGTGTTGAACTGTTTGCGTCCGATATCGTAGGTCGCCTGCTGGAGCACGGAATGTATCTCGCGCCGGAGATCACCGTCGGCTGCGGTGTAGCCGTTGGCACCCGCGCCGCGCAGCAGATCCGCCTTTTCCTGGGCGAAGACCCACAGCCGCCGCAGGAACCGGTACGAGCCTTCGACGCCGCTGTCGGACCACTCGAGCGTCTGCTCCGGCGGGCTGGTGAACATCATGAAGAAGCGCGCGGTGTCGGCGCCGAACTTCTCGATCAGCGCCTGCGGATCGACCCCGTTGTTCTTCGACTTCGACATCGTGCCGATGCCGCCGTATTCCACTGCCGAGCCGTCCGACTTGAGCACGGCGCCGACGCGCTGTCCCTTGTCGTCGTACTGCACTTCCACCTCGGCCGGGTTGAAGTACTGCACCCGCGGGCCGTTGCGCCGCGAGTAGATGTCGTTCAGCACCATGCCCTGGGTGAGCAGATTGGCGAACGGCTCGTCCTGCTGCACGAGCCCGAGATCGCGCATGGCCTTGGTCCAGAAGCGTGAGTAGAGCAGGTGCAGGATCGCGTGCTCGATGCCGCCGATGTACTGGTCCACCGGCAGCCAGTAGTGCGTGCGCGCATCGACCATGGCCTGGTCGTTGTCGGCGCACGCATAGCGCAGGTAGTACCAGGACGAATCGACGAACGTGTCCATGGTGTCGGTTTCGCGCCGCGCCGCTTTGCCGCACTTAGGGCAATCCACGTCGAGAAAGTCGTGACGCTTGTTGAGCGGGTTGCCGCTGCCATCCGGCACGCAGTCCTCCGGCAGCACCACCGGCAGCTGGTCGTCGGGCACCGGAACGTCGCCGCAGCTCTCGCAGTGGATGAGCGGGATCGGCGTGCCCCAGTAGCGCTGGCGCGAGATGCCCCAGTCGTGCAGGCGCCAGGTGGTCTGCTTCTCGCCGAGACCCTTCGACTTCAGATCCGCCGCGATGGCGTCCACCGCCGCGCGGAAATCGAGGCCGTCGTACTTGCCGGAATTCACGCAGCGGCCCCGGGTCTTGTCGGCGTACCACTCGGCCCACGCGTCGGTCGAATACGTCTGGCCGGCGACGTCGATCACCTGCACGATCGGCAGACCGTACTTCTTCGCAAAGGCGAAGTCGCGCTCGTCGTGCCCGGGCACGCCCATCACGGCGCCTTCGCCGTAGCCCATCAGCACGTAGTTGCCGACCCACACCGGCACCCTGGCTCCGGTGAGCGGATGCGTGACTTCGAGGCCGGTCGGCACGCCCTTCTTCTCCATCGTGGCGATGTCGGCTTCCTGCACGCTGCCGTGCCGGCACTCCTCGATGAACGCGGCGACACGCGTATTGGACTTCGCGGCGTGCTGCGCGAGCGGATGCTCGGCCGCCACCGCGCAGAACGTCACGCCCATCAACGTGTCGGCGCGCGTGGTGAAGACGCGCAACTGGCGCTTCTCACCGTCCAGTTCGTAGGGGAACGCGATGTTCACGCCCTCGCTCTTGCCGATCCAGTTGGCCTGCATCAGCTTGACGCGCTCGGGCCACCCGGTCAGCCCGTCGAGGGCAGCGAGCAGTTCTTCCGCGTACGCCGTGATCCGCATGTAGTACATGGGGATCTCGCGCTTCTCCACCACGGCGCCGGTGCGCCAGCCGCGACCGTCGATCACCTGTTCGTTGGCGAGCACGGTCTGGTCGACCGGGTCCCAGTTCACCACCCCGGTCTTGCGGTAGACGATGCCGCGCTCCAGCAGGCGCAGGAACAGCCATTGGTTCCAGCGGTAGTAATCAGGCTTGCAGGTCGTCACCTCGCGCTCCCAGTCGAGCGCGAAGCCGAGCGCCTGCAGCTGCTTCTTCATGTACGCGATGTTGTCGTACGTCCACTTGGCCGGCGGGACCCCGTTGGCCATGGCAGCGTTCTCGGCGGGCAGACCGAAGGCATCCCAGCCCATCGGCTGAAGGACATTGAACCCGCGCATGCGGTGGTAGCGCGCCAGCACGTCGCCGATGGTGTAGTTGCGCACGTGCCCCATGTGCAGCTTGCCCGAGGGGTACGGAAACATCGACAGGCAGTAATACTTGGGCCGGTCCTTGGCGTCGTCCCGGGCGCGGGCGCTCTCGTTCCGGCGCCAGGCGTCCTGGGCGGCGCGCTCCACGTCCGCCGGGTGGTATTGCACTTGCATCGTGGTCTTGTTCGGTCTGCGGTAGAAGCGGTCGATTATAACCGGGACCCCTCATCCGACCCCGGTCCGCACCCGTATCTCCGCCCGGGCTGGTGGGGAGCGCGGCCTTCAGGGAAATCAGGAGAACGTCATGTTTTCGAAGTGGTTCATGGTCGCGGCGGCGGCGGCGGCGTGCTGTGCCGCCAACGCGCTCGCCGCACCCGATGTGCTCGTCGAGGGTGTGAACATGCCCGCCTGGGTGACGCGGGGTGGATTGAAGCAGCCGCTCGGTGCCGGAGATGCGCTGCAAGCGGCCGACGAGATCACCACCGCTGCCGGCTCGCGCGTGCTGCTGCGCCTGGGTGACGGCAGCGCCGTCAAGCTGGGTGAGAACGCGCGGTTCGTCGTCGCGGCCGCTGCGCCGTCACCGGAGAATCGTTCCCTGTTCCAGGCCACACTGCAGGTGCTGACCGGCGCCTTCCGGTTCACCACGTCCGCCGTGGCGAAAGTGCGTACGCAGCGCGAGGTGACGATTCGACTGCCCACCGTCACGGTGGGGATCCGCGGCACCGATCTGTGGGGCAAAGCCCAGACCGATCGCGAGTTCGTCGTGCTGATCGAGGGTCACATCGCGGTCAAGCGCGGCGACGGTGCCGAGGTCGACATGACCGAGCCGCTGTCGGTCTTCGACGCGCCGAAGGATATGTCGTCACCGCCGCTGGCTAGGACGACGCTCGATGTGCTCGGCAAATACGCCGCCGAGACCGAGATCGCGAGCGGCACGGGAGCGGCTCGCGCCGGCGGCAAATGGAAAGTCACCGTCGGCACGTTCAGCAGTCAGGAAGACGCTCTCGGTACCTACGACCGACTGCGGGCGGCCGGCTATCCGGCGGTGATCCGTCCGGTCTCTTCCGACACGGGGACGATCTACCGTGTCCGCATCCTCGGTCTGCCGTCGCGCGCCGAAGCGCTGGCGCTCGGCCGCCGCCTCAAGACCGAACTGGAGATCGCCGAGCCGTCGGTCTCGATGTAGACGACACGGGACCGGTGCGGAAGCCGCGCCGGTCCGATCCGCTGCGCGTTACTCCGCGGGCGGCTTGCAGAAGCGCGACCACTCCACCATCTGCTTCACCGCGTCCTTGCGGCGCGCACCGTACATCATGGCGCGCATCATGGTGGCCTCGCCGGTGGCCTCCTTCACGACGCGGCCGGTGAAGTTGATGGTGGACAGCTTGCCGACGATCACGTCGCCCGGCGCGAGCGGGATGATCGGATCCATCTTGAGGACGATGCCGTAGCCTTCCTCGTCCTTCGTCAGCATGAACTCGCAGCGGTTCGTGGCCAGCCATTCGATGGTGACGGCCACCGGTCCGGGCGCTTCGGCTGCGGCGACGACGCCTGCGCACGACGAGAACATCACTGCAGCGAGGCAGCGGCTGACGAAGTTCGACGCGGCCACGGCGGCGGGAAAAGCGTTCGGTTTCAAGGCGTGCTCCTGACGAAACGGATGGACGTGCGCCTGCCGGCGCAGATCGGACCGGAAAGATACCAGATGCTTCGCGGGCAAATTGCCTCGGACCCCGGGCAGCGGCCTCTATAATTCGGACACTACCCGAATCGCTCCATGAACTCTTCCCTACTCGACGGCCTGAATCCGCAGCAGCTCGAGGCCGTCACGCTGCCGCGCATGTCGGCGCTGATCCTCGCCGGAGCCGGCAGCGGCAAGACCCGCGTCCTCACCACCCGCATCGCCTGGCTGATCCAGACCGGTCAGGTCAGCCCCATGGCGCTCCTGGCCGTGACGTTCACCAACAAGGCCGCGCGCGAGATGCTGACGCGCATCTCGGCGATGCTGCCCATCAATACGCGCGGCATGTGGGTCGGCACTTTCCACGGCCTGTGCAACCGCCTGTTGCGCGCCCATCACCGCGATGCGGCATTGCCGGCGGCGTTCCAGATTCTCGACTCGGCGGACCAGCTCGCGATCATCAAGCGTGTGATGCGCACGCTCAATGTCGATGACGAGAAGTATCCGCCGCGCCACGCGCAGTGGTTCATCAACAACAGGAAGGAAGCGGGCGAACGCGCCTCCCAGGTGAATCCGGCCGATGACTTCGAGCGCCGCTACAAGGATATCTACGAAGCCTATGACCGGCAGTGCCAGCAGGAAGGTGTGGTGGACTTCGCCGAGCTGCTGCTGCGCAGCTACGAACTGTTGAAGCGCAACGAAGTGCTGCGTGCCCACTACCAGGCGCGTTTCCAGTACATCCTGGTGGACGAGTTTCAGGACACCAACAAGCTGCAGTACGCGTGGCTGAAGCTCCTGGCCGGCAAGAACGCCGCGGTCTTCGCGGTCGGTGATGACGACCAGTCCATCTACCGGTTCCGCGGCGCGGAGGCCGGCAACATGCTGGCGTTCGAACGGGACTTCGCCGCCGGCAAGGTCATCAAGCTGGAGCAGAACTACCGCTCGCACGGCAACATCCTCGAAGCCGCGAACGCGCTCATCGCCAACAACCGCGTGCGGCTCGGCAAGAACCTGTGGACCGACGAGGGCAGCGGCGAGCCGTTGCGCGTGTTCGAAGCCGCCACCGACACCGAGGAAGCGGGATTCATCGTCGACGAGGTCAAGAGCCTGCAGCGCGAGGGCGTGCGGCTGTCGGACATTGCGTTGCTGTATCGCTCGAACGCCCAGTCGCGCGTGCTGGAGCACGCCCTGTTCGGCGCCGCCATTCCCTACCGCGTGTACGGCGGCCTGCGCTTCTTCGAGCGGCAGGAGGTCAAGCACGCGCTCGCGTATCTGCGCCTGGTGGCGAACGCGGAGGACGACGGCGCGCTGTTGCGGGTCGTCAACTTCCCGGCGCGCGGCATCGGGGCACGCAGCATCGAACAGCTCCAGGAGGCGGGCAGATTGCGCGGCACCAGCCTCTGGCAGGCCGCATGCAGCGGTGCGCTCGCGGGGAAGGCCGGCAGCAGCATCGCGACCTTCGTGCAGATGATCGAAGGGCTGCGCCGGCAGGTGGCGGGATTACCGCTCGCGGAGATCGTCGAGCACGTCGTCGAAGGCAGCGGCTTGAAGCAGCACTACCAGACCGAGAAGGAGGGTGCCGAGCGCCTGGAGAACCTCGACGAACTGGTGAACGCCGCGGCAGCGTTCGTCGTGGAGGAGATCTACGATCCGAGCGCCGAGGAAGGCGGCACCGCCGATCCGAACGATCCGCTCGCGGCGCTCAATTCGTTCCTCGCGCATGCGGCTCTGGAGGCGGGCGAGCATCAGGCCGGCGCGGGCGCCGACGCATTGCAGCTCATGACCGTGCACTCGGCCAAGGGGCTCGAATTCCACACCGTGTTCGTGGGCGGGCTAGAGGAAGGTCTGTTTCCGCACGAGAACAGCCTGAACGAGGACGACGGACTCGAAGAGGAACGCCGCCTCATGTACGTGGCGATCACCCGGGCGCGCCGCCGCCTCTATCTCTCCTACGCGCAATCGCGCCTGCTGCACGGACAGACGCGGTACAACGTCGCATCGCGCTTCCTCGAGGAGCTGCCGCCGCAGCTCATGAAGCGGCTGAACGCCGCGCCCGTACGCGGGTGGGCACCGCCGGCGTTCCGCTTATCGGCGCCGCCTGCGTTCACGGCGCTGTCGACGACCGACTCGGGGTGGCGCGTCGGCCAGAATGTCGTGCATCCGAAATTCGGCGCCGGCGTGATCGTCAGCGCCGAAGGCCGCGGATCGGACGCGCGGGTCCAGGTGAACTTCCGCAACGCCGGGCTCAAGTGGCTCGCGCTGGAGTACGCGAAGCTGACGGCGGCCTGACCGAGTGTTGCCCCCACCCTAGCCCTCCCCCGGCAAAGCCGGGGGAGGGGAGGTACACCCCTTCCCCCGACGCGGTCGGGGGAAGGTTGGGATGGGGGCGGCTGTCGATCAGCCTCCGTCACCCACTCGAAAAATGTCGCGATAGCTCACATACACGCTGGGCACCAGTACCGGCATCATCAGCCAGACACTGATCCCCAACGCGGCGCGCGCACCGAATATCGCGCTCCCGAGGCTGAACAACGCTACGCCGATCGCCAGCCAGACCAGGCTGTAGAGCAGGAACGGCAGCGTGTTGCGGATCATGGCGCGCAGCGACGCGACCAGGGCATTCAACGGGCGGATACCGTCGAGCATCACGGCAAATGGCGCGAACCACACCGCCATCGCCACCGGAAGACCCACGAGAACACCGAGCAGCAAAGCCTGCGTGATGCGTGCGGACGCTTCCGCCAGCGCCGCAGGATCCACGGCCGCGGGATCACTCATCAGCTTGCCGAGCATATCGCCGCCGACGGCGAAGACCACCATCAGCACCAGCAGGTTCGCCACGACATTGAAGCCGCCGATCGCGCCCAGTTCGGTGGTGCGCCGCCGGAACCCCTCGAAGAACATGGTGACCGGCACGGGCTCGCCGCGGGCAATGGTGTCGCATGCGGCCACCCATCCGCCGAGGAACACGGGCAACAGCACCGCCACTGCGGCAGCGAGCAATCCGTGCAGCCCGCTCACCTGGATGATGAACCAGAGCGCGATGGTGAAGACGATGGCGGTGAGCGGCTTGCGCAGGAACAGCCGCCAGCCCTCCAGGACCCAGAACCACCCGCGGATGAAGGGAACGCTCTTGATCTCGGGCATGGTCACGCCACCAGTCGCAGATGAGGGCCGGATCGTCCGGCGCTTTGGATGTGATGTCGCAGGATACGTTCGAACCGCGACGGGTCGTGCGCGTGGGTCAGGTCACCCGGGCGCGGCAGATGGAAATCGTACAGCCGCGAGACCCAGAAGCGCAGCGCGCCGGCGCGCAGCATGACCGGCCACGCCTTCTTCTCGCCCTCGGTGAAATCGCGCGTGCCGCGATAGGCATCGAGCAGTGCGCGTGTGCGCGCCGGATCGAGTTCGCAGTCTTCCGTCGTACACCAGTCGTTCACGGTGATGGCCACGTCGTAGAGCAGCACGTCGATGCAGGCGAAGTAGAAATCGATGACGCCGCCGATGGCGTCGCCGTGCATCAGGACGTTGTCGCGGAAGAGATCGGCGTGGACCACGCCCCGCGGCAGATCGTCCAGCCGATGGCTCGCCTGGAACGCGACCTCGTCCGTAAGCATGGCCTTGTTCGCCTCGGACAGGAACGGCAGCAACTCGGGCGCCGTGGCAGTCCACCATTTCGGCCCGCGCAGGTTGTCGAGCTGGCCGCGATAGGAACGCCCTGCGAGGTGCAGGTCGGCCAGCACTTCACCGACGCGCGCGCATTGGTCCGGGCCCGGATTCATGACCGGTGCGCCTTCGAGGCACGTGACCAGCGCCGCCGGCTTGCCGTTGAGGTGGCCGAGGAACTCGTTGTCGAGATTGGCGATCGGCTTGGGGCACGGCAGTCCGTGATTGGACAGATGCGCCATCAGGTTGAGGTAGAACGGCAGCTCGGCCGGCTTCAGCTTCTCGAACAGCGTCAGCACGTAGCGGCCGCCGGTGGTCGTCACGAAGTAGTTGGTGTTCTCGATGCCGGCGAGGATGCCTTTCAGCTCGGTCAGATGACCGATCGAGTAGCTCTTGAGCCACTCGGTCAACTGCTCGGCGGTGACGCGCGTGAAGACGGACATCAGTGCCGCCGGGCCGCCCCAAGGCACTGCTGCGCCCCCTTGGAGGGCAGCGAAAGGAGATCGCGTGGGAGTGGTCTCACTTAGAGATTGAGCAAGGCCTCGCGCTCGGCCGCGGAGGGCTCGAAGCCACGCTTCTCGTAGTGGCTGAAGATGGCACGCACCACCTCGCTCGGCTCGTCGATCACCTGGATCAAGTCCATGTCCTCGGGGTCGATCATCTTCTCGGTGACGAGGGTCGAGCGGAACCAGTCGAGCATGCCCTTCCAGAACGACCCCTGCACCAGGATGATGGGGATGCGGCGCGTCTTGCGGGTCTGCACCAGCGTGAGCGCCTCCATCAGCTCGTCGAGCGTGCCGAAACCGCCGGGCATCACCACGTAGGCGGAAGCGAACTTCACGAACATCACCTTGCGTGCGAAGAAATGGCGGAAGGTCTGGCTGATGTCCTGATAGCGGTTGGAGATCTGCTCGTGCGGCAACTGGATGTTGAGGCCCACCGACGGCGACCGGCCGAAGAACGCGCCCTTGTTAGCCGCCTCCATGATGCCGGGGCCGCCGCCGGAGATCACCGTGAAGCCCGCGTCGGACAGTTCGCGCGCGATGCGCTCGGTGAGCGCGTAGTAGGGATGATCGGACGGAGTGCGCGCGCTGCCGAAGATGGAGACCGCGGGGCGCACGGCGTTGAGACGCTCGGTCGCCTCGACGAACTCTGCCATAATCGCGAGTACCCGCCACGACTCGCGCGCCGACCACGATTTCTCCAGGAGCTCGGGCGCAAGCGGAACAGGAATCTTGTTCCCGATCGTCATGGATTTCCTCGAGCGGTGATTCGAACGAACACGTGAAGACGCTTCTGCTGGTGGACGGCTCGTCCTATCTGTACCGCGCATTCCACGCGATGCCGGACCTGAGGAACCGGGCCGGGGAGCCGACCGGCGCGGTGTACGGCGTGGCGAACATGCTGCGCCGTCTCCGTCGGGAAGTGCCGGCGGATTATATCGCCTGCGTTTTCGACGCGAAAGGAAAGACCTTCCGCGACGACTGGTATCCCGAATACAAGGCCAACCGCCCGTCGATGCCCGAGGATCTCGCGCGCCAGATCGAACCGATCCACGAACTGGTCCGCGCGCTCGGCTGGCCGCTGCTCATGGTGGACCGCGTGGAGGCGGATGACGTCATCGGCACGCTTGCGGCGCGGGCGGAGAAGGCCGGCATCGGTACCGTGATCTCCACCGGGGACAAGGATCTCGCGCAACTGGTCACGCCGCACGTCAGCCTGGTCAACACCATGACGAACGAGGTGCTCGACGTAGCCGGTGTCCAGTCCAAGTTCGGCGTGCCGCCGGAGCGTCTCCTCGACTACTTCACGCTGGTGGGCGACAGCGTCGACAACGTGCCCGGCGTCGAGAAGGTCGGCCCGAAGACCGCCGTCAAATGGTTGCAGCAATACGGCACGCTGGACGAGATCGTGGCCCGCGCCGACGAGATCGGCGGCGCGGTCGGCGACAACCTGCGCAAGGCCCTCGATTGGCTGCCGCAGGGCCGCAGACTGCTGACGGTGAAGTGCGACGTGGACCTGCCGCTCACCCCGGAGCAGCTCGCGGCACAGCCCGAGGACCGCGAACAGCTCGCGAAGCTGTACGAGCGCTTCGACTTCAAGACCTGGCTGCGTGAACTCAAGGATGCGAATGCGGCGGACCCGCAGCCCTCGGCCGTACCGGCACTCGATGCGCCTCCGCCGGAGCGGCACTACGAAACCATTCTCCATGCCGAGGCGCTCGACCGGTGGCTGAAGAAGCTGAACGACGCGCCCGTCACGGCGTTCGACACCGAGACCACGAGCCTCGATCCGATGGCGGCGCGGATCGTGGGCTTGTCGTTTGCGATCACGCCCCACGAGGCGGCCTATCTGCCGCTCGCACACCGCTACCCGGGTGCGCCGGATCAGCTCGATTTCGACGCGACACTGGCGAAGGTGAAACCCTGGATCGAGAGCGACGACAAGCCGAAGCTCGGCCAGAACGCCAAGTACGACGCGCACGTGCTGCTGAACCACGGCATCCGTTTCGGCGGCATCGTGCACGACACGCTGCTCGAGTCCTACGTCCTCGAGAGCCACAAGCCGCACGACATGGATTCGATGGCCATGCGCCACCTGGGCGTGAAGACCATCCTTTTCGAGGAGGTGGCCGGCAAGGGCGCGAACCAGATCGGGTTCGATCAGGTGAGCGTGGAGCGCGCGACGGAGTACTCGGCCGAGGATGCGGACATCACGCTGCAGCTGCATCGGGCCCTGTTTCCGCAACTCGAGAAGGAGCCGGCGCTGGCGCGCGTGTATGCCGATATCGAGATGCCGGTCATGCAGGTGCTGCTCAAGATCGAGCGGCAGGGCGTGCTGATCGATGCCCGTCTGCTGGAATCGCAGAGCACGGCGCTCGGCCAGCGCATGCTGGAACTCGAGCGCGAGGCGCACGAGCTTGCCGGGCAGCCGTTCAACCTCGGATCGACCAAGCAACTGCAGGAGATCCTGTTCGAGAAGCACAAGCTGCCGGTGGTCAAGAAGACCCCGAGCGGAGCGCCGTCCACGGACGAGGACGTGCTGGAGCAGCTCGCGCTCGACCATCCGCTCCCGCGGCGCATCCTCGACTGGCGCAGCGTCTCCAAGCTCAAGTCCACCTACACCGACAAGCTGCCACGCATGGTGAACCCGCGGACCGGGCGGGTGCATACCAACTACGGTCAGGCCACTGCGGTGACCGGGCGATTGTCCAGCACCGACCCGAATCTGCAGAACATCCCCGTGCGCACTGCCGAAGGCCGGCGCATCCGCGAAGCGTTCATCGCGCCGCCCGGGTCGCACATCGTCTCGGCCGACTACTCGCAGATCGAGCTGCGCATCATGGCGCACCTGTCGGGCGACGCTTCGCTCCTGAAGGCCTTCGCCGAGGGCATGGACGTGCACCGCGCGACGGCATCCGAGGTGTTCGGCGTACCCGCAGCCGACGTCACGTCGGAACAGCGCCGTTACGCCAAGGTGATCAACTTCGGCCTGATATACGGCATGTCGGCGTTCGGGCTCGCGTCGCAGCTCGGCATCGAGCGCTCGGCGGCGCAGCAGTACATGGACCGCTACTTCTCGCGCTATCCCGGCGTGGCCGACTACATGCAGCGCACGCGCAACGCGGCGCGCGATTCGGGCTACGTGGAGACCGTGTTCGGGCGCCGCCTGTACCTGCCGGAGATCCGTGCGCAGAACCAGGGGCGGCGACAAGGCGCGGAACGCGCGGCGATCAACGCGCCGATGCAGGGGACGGCTGCGGATCTCATCAAGCTCGCGATGATCGCGGTCCAGCGGTGGATCGAAGCGGAGCACCTCGAATCACGCATGATCATGCAGGTTCACGATGAACTGGTGCTGGAAGTGCCTGACGCCGAGCTTGTTCGCGTGAAGGCGGAGCTGCCCGGCTACATGACGCGCGTCGCGCAGCTGGCGGTGCCGCTGGTGGTGGATGTGGGATCGGGACCGAACTGGGAGCAGGCGCATTGAGGCACCGGCTGTGCGCCCACCCTAGCTCTCCCCCGGCCAAGCCGGCGCTGCGCTCCTCCACCCTCCGCCCTCCCCCGGCGCAGCCGGGGGAGGGGACGTACGCCCCTTCCCCCAGCTTTACTGGGGGAAGGTTGGGATGGGGGCTCGGTATCGGCGATGGCTTCTGCAGCAAAACTGCGGAGCAATGACCTCCAGCGATCGCCCATCTTTCCTGATCGGCCTCATCGGCGCCGGCATCCAGGCATCGAAGTCACCAGCGATGCACGAACAGGAAGGAGCCGCCCACGGCTTCCGCTACTGGTACCGCCTCGTCGACATCGACGTCCTCGGCGTAGGCCCTGAGGCGCTGCCGCAACTGCTTTCTGCAGCGGAACTGATGGGCTTCACCGGTCTCAACATCACGCATCCGTTCAAGCAGGCGGTGATCCCGCATCTGACCGAGCTGTCGGACGACGCTCGGGCGCTGGGCGCGGTGAACACCGTGCTGCTGCGCGAAGGCAAGCGTATCGGCCACAACACCGACTGGTCGGGCTTCGCCGCGAGCTTCCGTCGTGGTCTGCCCGATGCGCCACTCGACCATGTGACCCTGCTCGGCGCCGGTGGTGCCGGCGCTGCCGTCGCCCACGCGATCCTCACCCTGGGCGCAGGACATCTCGCCATCTTCGATGTCGAGTCGGAACGCGCGCGCAACCTGGCTGCAAATCTCGCCGCCCGCTTCGGTGCAACGCGAGTGACCGCTGTCACCGACCTGCGCGCTTCCATCGCGCAGTCGCAAGGACTTGTCCACGCGACGCCCACCGGCATGAAGGCCCATCCCGGTCTGCCCCTGCCGGCAGAATGTCTGCGCCCGGCGCTGTGGGTGGCGGAGATCGTCTACTTCCCGCTGGAAACCGAGCTGCTGCGCGCGGCGCGCCGCATCGGTTGCCGCACGCTCGACGGCGGTGGCATGGCCGTTTTCCAGGCCGTCGATGCCTTCCGGCTGTTCACCGGCGCGGCGCCCGATCCGCAACGCATGCTCGACCACTTCGCCGCGCTGATCGCGGCTTGAACCCCCGATGACGACGCCCACCTCACGCCCCACACGCGCCCGCTTCGTCGTGCTCGCGTTGCTCGCGACCGGCACGATGATCAACTATCTGGATCGCACGGTGCTCGGCATCGCCGCGCCCGTGTTGACGAAGGATCTCGGACTGACCGCTGCCGTGATGGGCATCGTGTTCTCCGCGTTCTCGTGGACCTACGCGCTGGCGCAGATCCCCGGGGGACTGTTCCTGGATCGGTTCGGTGCACGCCTCACGTACTTCCTCTCGGTGAGCCTGTGGTCGGTATTCACCGTGCTGCAAGGGTTCGCCACCGGTCTCTATTCGCTCATCGCGTATCGCTTCGGGCTGGGGCTCGCGGAGGCACCGTGCTTCCCGACCAACAGTCGCGTGGTGACCACGTGGTTTCCGCAGCATGAACGCGCCCGCGCGACGGGCGTCTACACGGTGGGCGAGTATCTCGGCCTCGCCTGCTTCAGTCCGGTTCTGATCTGGTTGATCGGCGCTTACGGCTGGCGGGCGCCGTTCATCGCGACCGGCGTCGCCGGCCTGGTGTTCGCCCTCGTGTGGTGGGTGAAATACCGCGAACCGCACGAGAGTCGCAGCGTGAATCAGGCGGAGCTCGACTACATCGCCCGAGGCGGTGGCCTGGTCCCGCCGCAGTCGCCGGCGGATTCCGGGTTCTCGTGGTCGCGGGTGCGAGCGCTGCTGCGCTACCGGCAGATCTGGGGCGCGTGCCTCGGTCAGTTCGGCGGCAACTCGACGCTGGTCTTCTTCCTCACCTGGTTCCCCACCTATCTCGCCACCGAACGCCAGATGGCGTGGATCAAGCTGGGCTTCTTCGCCGTCATGCCGTTTCTCGCTGCGGCGGTGGGTGTGATGTTCGGCGGTTGGCTCTCGGATGCACTCCTCCAGCGCACCGGCTCCGCCAACATCGCCCGCAAGCTGCCGATCATCGCAGGTCTGCTCGGGGCCTCCACCATCATCCTCGCCAACTTCGTCGCCGGCGACGCGGCGGTGATCACCATCCTGTCGATCGCGTTCTTCGCCCAGGGCATGACCGGGCTGGGCTGGGTGCTCATCTCCGACATCGCTCCCAAGAATCTCATGGGACTCACCGGCGGGGTGTTCAACTTTGCCGCCAACCTGGCGGGCATCATCACGCCCGTGGTGATCGGCCTCATCGTCGGACTCACCGGGTCGTTCCACTACGCGCTGGCCTACGTGGGCCTGGTGGCGCTGGTGGGTGCGGCCTCCTACATCTTCGTGCTCGGTGACGTGAAGCGCATCGAACTCGCGTAGCTGTCCGTCAATTCAACAACAGCACGTTTACCGCGAAGGACGCGAAGGTAAGCGAAGGAAAACCGAAGACCGAATCCCTTCGCGTTCCTTCGCGTCCTTCGCGGTAAAATGCCCTGCATCCTCTAGTAGGGCTCCCGCGCCTTCACCGCGAGCTCCGCTTCCGGTTCGGGCAAAGCCATCGGCGGCTGTTCGGGCGACGCGGTGGGCGAATCGGTCCGGGCGAACTGGATCCGATGCAGCCGCGCGTAGATGCCGTCGTGGGCCAGCAGCTCCGCGTGCGTACCGACCTCGGCGATGCGGCCCTGCTCCAGCACCACGATGCGATCGGCGCCTTCGATGGTGGACAGGCGATGCGCGATCACGATGGTGGTGCGGTTCTTCATCAGCACTTCGAGTGCAGCCTGCACCAGCCGCTCCGATTCCGAGTCCAGCGCGGAGGTGGCTTCGTCGAGGATCAGCACCGGCGCGTCCTTCAGCAACGTCCGCGCGATCGCAAGGCGCTGCCGCTGCCCGCCCGACAGCCGCACGCCGTTCTCGCCGACGACGGTCTGCAGCCCCTGCGGCATGTCGCGGATGAAGCCCATGGCGTTGGCTGCCTCGGCGGCAGCGATGATCTGGCTCTCCGTTGCATCGGCCTTCGCACCGTAGGCGATGTTCGCGGCGACGGTATCGTTGAACAGCGCGACGTCCTGGGACACCAGCGCGATATTCGCGCGCAGACTGGCGAGTGTCAGTTCGCCGAGCTCGTGGCCATCCAGCAGAATGCGGCCCGAAGTGGGCAGATAGAACCGGGGCACCAGATTGGCGAACGTGGTCTTGCCACCGCCGGATGGACCCACGAGAGCGATGGTCTCGCCGGCGCGGATTCGGATCGACACATCATCCAGCGCGAGGCGTTCGGCGCGCGGGTACTTGAGCGTCACGTGTTCGAAGGTGAGTTCGCCACGGGCGCGGTCGAGGGTGACGGTGCCGGTGTCGGGTTCGGCGGGCGTGTCGAGCAGCGTGAAGATGCTCTCGGCTGCGGCCAGGCCCTTCTGCAATTGCTCGTTGACCCCGGTGATGCGCTTCAACGGTTGCAGCAGCATCAGCATCGCGGCGACGAAGGAGACGAACCCGCCCACCGTGGTCTCGTTGGCCGCCGACTGCTTGCCCACGATCATGATGACGAACGCCAGGGCGATCGCAGCCAGCAGTTGCACGATGGAGGTGTTGGCCGTGGCGGAGGCGGCGTACTTCATGCTGAACTTGCGCACGCGGTTGGCGCTGTCGCGGAAGCGCGAGATCTCGTACTCGGCGCCGCCGAAGATCTTCACCACCTTCTGGCAGTCGATGCCTTCCTGCAGCACCTGCGTGGTGTCGCCCATGGCCTGCTGCACTTCGCGCCCGACCCGTCGCAGGCGCCGGCTGAACAGGCGCACGATCAGCGTGATGAGCGGCGCCACCACCAGCGTGATCAGGGTGAGCTTCCAGTTGAGCCAGAACAGCCACGCCAGCAGTCCGACGATGGCGATGCTGTCCTTGATGGAGACCGTGACGGCGGAGGTCGCGGCCGAGGTGACCTGCGTGACGTCGTACGTGACCTTGGAGACCAGCGTGCCGCTGCCGTGATCGTCGTAGAAGCCGGCGGGCAGCTGCATCAGCTTGCGGAACATCGCGTCGCGCAGATCGAGCACGACGCGGCTCGCGACCCAGTTGGAGCAATAGTTCTCGACGAAGTTGGCGCTGCCGCGGACGAGGAACAGGCTTACCAGCAACACCGGCATCCACGTCATGAGCCATGGATCCTTGTCGACGAAAGTGCCGTCGAGCAAGGGCTTCATCATCGCCGGCAGCGCAGGCTCCGTGAGGGCTGCGATCGAGGTGCCGAACACGGACGCAAGGAACACGCGCCAGTGCGGTTTGACGTAGGACAGCAGGCGCAGGTAGAGCTGCCGGCTCGTGAGCGTCGACATGGGGGGCGACGATAGCAGAGTTGCCGTCCCGCCCCAATGCGGGCGGCCCGCCGCGTGACGTCTAGCGGTTGCCGAAGCGCAGTTCGGCGGTGAACAGCAACGTGCGGTCGGCGGCCGGATAGGCGTTGAACGCGTTGCCGGGTGTGAACGTGTCCAGGATGGCGTAGGAGTAGTACTTCACGTCGGTGGCGTTGAGCACGCTCGCCCGCAGCGTGAGCCACCCGTGGGTCCAGGCGGCATTCAGATCGAGCAGCGTGTAGCTCGGCATCTTCCGGTCGAACGTGTTGGCCTGATCGCCGTCGTAGCGCTGTTCGCCGACGAAGGTCACGATGGCGTTGAAGAGCAGCGCCTGCGTCGGGCGCCACACGAGCGTGGCGCCGGCCTTGTGGCGCGGCACCAGCGGGATCTCGTTGCCCGTGACGTCGATGCCGGAGAACGTGCCGGAGCGGAACTCGGCTTCGGTGTACGCGTAGCGGATACCGGCTTCCCAATGCTCGCCGAGCAGCGTCGTGCCGTCGAACTCCAGGCCGGTGCGCCGCGTCGGCGGCAAATTCACGTTCTGTCCGGAGAAAGCCGACAGCGCGAACGGCACGAACATGATCTCGTTCTCGAGCCGCGACTGGAACACCGCGAGACGCGCGCGCCGTTCCGGTTGCGCGAACTGGACGCCGACCTCGGCGTCGCGCGAGGTCTGCGGCTCGAGCAAATTCGGCAGACCGAAGCCGAAACTGCGGATCTCGTCCACCACCGGAAGGCGGAAGCTGCGTCCGATCTTGCCGTACACGGACCACTCGTCCCCGAGTCCCTGGCGCACCGCCAGCTCGCTCGCACGGACATTGCGCACCTGCTCCGAAGTCTGGGTCTCCGTGAGCGTGGTGTCGACCCGTTGCTCGCGCGCCCCGATGCTCACGATGGTGCGCGTGGGGAACTCGATGGTGTCCTGGAAGTAGAGGGCCGAGTTCTCCTGCTGCGACGTGCCGAAGTAGCTGAACGAGGAGATGCTGTTGTTGAAGTTCCAGCGGTCCCAGTCGCCGCCCAGCACCAGGCTGTTGCGGGCGGGGCCGAGCGTGAACGGGATGCGCAGACGCGGCGAAACGCCGGTCACGCGACCGTTGATGTCGTTGTTGCCGCCGAACTGGAACGTGCGCGACTTGCGCTCGCGGTGCGTGAGGTCGAGGGCCAGTTCCACGTCGCCCGCCACGCGCTGCGTCGTGCCGAGCGTGACGCGAGTGTCGTCGAGCGATGAAAAGTCGTTCGGATTGGTGGCCCCGCGACGATCGGTGCTCAGCTGGGCCTCGGTACGGGCGCCCGGCAGACCGAGCTCCTGCGAGCCCTGGGAGAACTTGAGCGAAATCGGGCCGCGATCGCCGAACACCGTCAGGTCGCCCGCCACGTTGTCCTGGCTGAGGGCGTTGTTGTACCGGTAGTTGTCGGACGTGAGCCGGGCCGCGTTGATACCCAGGCCCAGCCGCTCGGTCGCCAGGTTGACGCCTGCGGAGACGCCCTGGGTATCGTAGGAACCGGCGGTGCCGGTGACCTGCGCCGACCGCTCCTGCGGCCGGGGACCGCGGGTGATGATGTTGACGGTGCCGCCGGTGGCGCCGCCGCCGTACAGGACCGCACCGCTGGAACGCAGGATCTCGACGCGTTCCACCGTGGCGAGCGAGATCGAGGCGAGGTCGGCCGGCGTCAGTTCGTTCTCCGAAATGCGTTGGCCGTTGACCAGGATCAGGGTGTTCTGGTCGCCCGTGATGCCGAAGCCGCGCAGATCGATCTGCCGGTTCGGGCTGCCGGAATTGTCGCGGACGGTGAAGCCGACTTCGCGGCTCAGGACCTCGGGGAGGGTGCGCGCACCGCTCTCCCGGATCTGGTCGGCGGTGATGACCGTGACGCCGATGGGCGTCTGCTCGGCTTGACGCTCGAAGCGATCCGCCGTGACGACGACACCCGGCGTAGCGACGTCGGTGTCCGCGAAACCACTCGTAGGCGCGCACACCAGCGCGACTGCTGCAGCCCTGCGACGAAACGACATCCTGCACCCCTGCCGCTGTGGCATGCCCACCGCACGCCGTGATTCGGAATGGCGCGACGCCCAGGGCAGCGGCTGCACGCGACGGGGTCTTCGGGCCCCGCCGCCGGTATCCGCCACCCGCGGAGTCGTACCGGTCGAATCCCAGGCCGGTATCCGGGCTCGCGAGACCTAAGTGCGTCGCCTTCCCATCGGGTGCCCGCGGAGGTTCGAACCTCCGGGGACACGGGCCGACAGTGGCTCCATGACACACCCATCCTCGCTGACCGTTGCGGGGGCAGCACAGGAATCGCGGGGTACCCGCTCACCTGTTTCCCGTTTATCCCAGGCCGAAAGGATCGGCTCGGGGCACCTGACATTCGGCTTCGAGTATACGACCAAACGGTGCCGGGTCGGGGGAGCAACCTTCCGCGCAGGCAGGTATTCCCCCGTTGCCCCTGTGCGGCACATGCTGCCGGATTCTGACGAACAGGATTCAGAACGTCTCGTTGTGCGTTGACTCGTATAGTTTTTGCTACTATTGGCCGCTATGGAAGCCGAGCTCAACTCCCTCGACGATCGCATCCAGCAGTTGATCCGGGTCGCCGACCGGCTACGCGTGGAAAACGGCGAACTGCGCCAGCAACTGGCCACGTCCCTGAACGAAGGCAAACAGCTGCGCGACCGGATGACCGCAGCGCGACTGCGCCTCGAAGGAGTGCTGACGCGGCTGCCCCAGGACAACGATCAGCCATGACGTCCGAAGTGAAGTCGCTCGATGTTCAGATCCTCGGGCGCGACTTCCGGGTCTCCTGCACCGACGAGGAGAAGCCCGAACTGTTGCGCGCGGTCGAGTTCCTCGATCAAAAGATGCGCGACATCCGCGACCAGGGCAAGGTGATCGGCACCGAGCGCATCGCCGTGATGGCGGCACTCAACATCGCGCACGAACTGCTCAACACCCGCGTCCCCGGCGGATTTGATGTGGGCGAGGTGAAGCGTAGAATGCGCGGCATGCAGTCGGCGATCGACGCGGCTCTGTCCAGTCAGGACGAGTTGTTCTAGTTGCTGCTGCTGCGAAACATCGAAGGCGTCGTGCAACGCGGCGTCGAGAAGCTTCGCTCCCTGCGGTGTTCGCCCAGGCCGATGTTCTCTGAACCAATGCAATTCGTAGCGTTGCGACCCAGTCGGCGCCTTTGTGCGCGTCCCACGCGGACGTACCTGCGGCACCCGGATCGCAGCCACTCTTGAACCGCCAGGTTCAGGAGACCCGGCCAAACGGCATTTGCGGGGGGCACCCCTTGCGGCAGTCGAGACGCGGCACCGACCGCGTCGCGACTGCCTCGCCCGTCGCGATCGGCATCTCTCCGGAAGTTTGTCGGGTCCGTCTGTTCGAACAGGCGACCGCTCTAGTATTCTTCCGATATCCTGACTTCGACTAAGCGTTCCGGCCGTCCCCGGAACGAGCTGAGCGCTCATGCGTCACTGGTTGATGAAGTCCGAGCCCGACGAGGTCAGCGTCGACGACGTCGCGGCCATGCCGAAGCAGACCGTGCCCTGGTTCGGGGTGCGCAACTACCAGGCGCGCAACTACATGCGCGACCAGATGCAGGTCGGCGACCCGGTGCTGTTCTACCACTCGAGCTGTCCCGAGCCCGGCATCGCCGGCATCGCCAAGGTCGCGAGCACCGCCTATCCCGACGACACGCAGTTCGACAAGAAGAGCCACTACTACGACCCCAAGGCGACCCGCGAACAGCCGCGCTGGATGATGGTCGACGTCAAACTCGTCAAGAAGACGCGCCTCATCGGCCTGCCCGAACTGCGCAACCATCCGGAACTCGCAAGCATGATCATCCTGCAGCGCGGCAACCGGCTCTCCATCACGCCGGTGACGCCCGAGGAGTGGCGCTTCATCGAATCACTGTTGTAGTTCAGGAGCGGTGGACCATTCGGTGTGGTGGCTGGTGTATCCCGCGATGGGTCTGTTCGCGGGGTTCTTCGCGGGCCTGCTCGGTGTCGGCGGCGGCATGATCCTGGTCACGCTCATGGTGATGGCGTTCAACGCCCAGGGCTTTCCCGCCGATCGCGTGATGCATCTCGCCCTCGGCACGTCGATGGCGACCATCGTGTTCACGTCGATGAAGAGCGCCTGGTCGCACCACGGTCACGGCGCGGTGCGCTGGGACATCGCGCGCAGGACGGCCTTCGGCCTCGTGGCCGGCACACTGCTCGGCACTGTGATCGCCGAGCAATTCCGTTCCAAATGGCTCGCGATGGTGTTCGTCGCGTTCGTGATCTATTCGGCCATCAACATGATGATGGATCTCAAGCCGAAGCCGTCGCGACAGCTCCCCGGGCCCTTCGGCCTGCAGGTGAGCGCCGGTATCGTCGGTGTGCTCTCGGCGCTGGTGGGTGCGGGCGGCGGATTCGTGAGCATTCCGCTGATGAGCCTGTGCAACGTGCCCATGCGCCAATGCGTCGCCACATCCGCAGCCCTCGGACTGCCGATCGCGATCGCGGGCACGGTGGGTTACCTCTGGACCGGCATGGGCAAGGACCATCTGCCGCCGTACTCCGTCGGCTACGTATATCTGCCGGCGTTCGTCGGCATCGTGCTGGGCACTTTCGTCACCGTGCCCATCGGCGCGAAGCTCGCCCATTCGCTGCCGGTGCCGAAACTGAAGCGCGTGTTCGCCGTGGTGCTGACGATCCTCGCGGGGAAGATGCTCTACGGTCTGCTCTAGAGCGGGTTCACTGGGCCTCCAGCGGCACCTCGAGGTAGCTGTAGATCTTCCACATCTCGTCTTCGGTCAACTTGCCTTTCCACGCAGGCATCTGCGTGCCCTTGCGGCCGTTGATGACGATCCGGAGGAACGCCTGACCCTTCAGCTTGGACTTGCGCAGGTTCGGCCCGCGCGAACCGGTGTCCGAGTGACAGATGTAGCAGGTGTTGCGGTAGAGCCGCTTGCCCTCCGCGATGGCATCGGCGTCACCGCCGTACGGATTGTCTTCGTGCTCCCAGACGTAGCCGTCCGATTGCGTCTTCGGCGCCTGGTGCGCCTGCGCCCAGGTTTCACCGAACGGTGCCACCGCAAGGCCGGCGCACAACAGAGTCGACAGGATCTTCATGAACGGTTCGGAGAACGCGGGCGCGCTCGTCGGGAACGAGGCGCGCCCGGCGTCGTGAGAGCGATTACTTGGGCAACGGGGTGAGCGCGCCGTCGATGTCGGTCACGCCCCACTTGCCGCCGGCAGCCTTGGCGGGCGGTGCGTTGTCGAGCGCGAACACGAAGAGGCTGTTGCCCTTGGGTGCGCTGAAGTAGAAGCTCGGGTCGCCGCCGAGACCGGAGAGGATCGCGACGTACTGTTTACCGCCGATCTCGTAGGTCACGGGCGAGGCATTGATGCCCGAGCCGGTCTGGTAGCGCCAGAGTACCTTGCCGGTCTTCGCGTCGGCCGCGTAGAAGAAGCCCAGTTGGTCACCGGTGAACACGAGGCCCGACCTGGTCGCGAGCACGCCGGCGAATACCGGCAGCGGGCTCTGGATCTCCCACAGCCACTTCTTCTTCGCGACGTCGAAGGCGCGCAGGCGGCCGATAGGCCCGCCCAGCGTGTGCATCTTGTAGTCCATACCCATGAACACCTTGCCGGCCTCGTACTTGATGTCCTCCGGCTTGTAGCCAGTCAACGCCATGGCCCACGTGTTGGTCGGCACGAACGCGACGCCCATGTCGGGATTGAAGGCCATCGGGAACCAGTTGGTGCCGCCTTCGAGACCGGGGATGATCGGCAGCACCGGCTTGCCATCGGCGAGCGGACGCATCTTCTCGTTCACGGTCGGCCGACCGGTGGCCGGATCCAGACCCGAAGTCCAGTTGATGCCTTCTACCGTGGGCACGGCGTAGATGAACTTGCCGCTGCTTCGGTCGAGCACGTAGAAGAAGCCGTTGCGATTCGTCTGCAGGGCCGCTTTCACTGGTTTGCCGCCGATCGTGAGGTTGGCGAGGATCGGCGCGTTGTTGCCGTCGTAGTCCCAGCCGTCGTTCGGCGTGTACTGGTAGCCCCACCGGATCCTGCCGGTGTCGGGATCGAGCGCGATCAGCGACGCGGTCCACTTGTTGTCGCCGGTGCGCAGATTGGAAGTCCACGGACCAGGATTGCCCGTGCCCCAGTAGAGCAGGTTGAGTTCTGGATCGAAGGCGCCGGACTGCCAGGTGGCGCCGCCGCCGGTCTTCCAAGTGTCGCCGGGCCACGATTCGTTGCCCGGCTCGCCCGGACCTGGAATCGTGTACGTGGTCCATTTCACGTCACCGGTCTTCGCGTCATAGGCACGGAGGTAGCCGCGCACGCCGTACTCGCCACCCGCGATACCTGCGATCACCATGCCCTTGACCACCAGCGGTGCGCCGGTGGCGGAGACGCCTAGCTTCCAGTCGTGCATCACGGTTTCCCACGCGACCTTGCCGGTGTCCTTGTGGAGAGCCACGAGCCGTGCATCGAGCGTGAGGACGTAGACCAGATCACCGTAGATCGCCACGCCGCGATTCACCGGACCGCAGCAAAGCACGGTGCCGAGACCTTCGGGCTCTTCCGGTGCCCACGACCACAGGCGCCTGCCGGTCACGGCATCGAACGCGAAGACGTTGGAGTGCGAACCCGTCACGTAGATCACGCCGTCGTTCACCACCGGTGTAGCCTCGAGGCCGTCGAGCGAGTTGAGAGCCGCGGTCCACACCGGCCGCAGGCTCTTCACGTTGGCCGGCGTGATCTGCTTCAACGGACTGAAGCGCTGGTTGTCGTAGGTGCGGCCGTACATCAGCCACTCACCTCGATTCTTCGCGGCAGCGACGAGGTCCGCATCGTTCGGCCCTGCTACGGCGACGAGCGGCAGTCCGAGTGCAGCGGCGGCCAGCCAGGTACACAGCGATCGATCGTTCACGGCGGTGGGCTCCTTGGTCTCGAGAGGAAGAAGGGGGCGGCTCTTCAGGCCGCTCTGCGCTGCTCGACTGACGCCGGACCGGGGGACCGGTCGACGCCGAGAAAACGGAAATCCACGCCCGGCTGGCGTCCGCTCACGATCTCCGCGATGGCACGGCCCGATCCGCAAGCCTGCGTCCATCCGAGCGTTCCGTGACCCGTGTTGAAGTACAGATTGGCAATCGCCGAACGGCCGATCAGTGGCACGTTGCCCGGCGTCGCCGGCCGCAGCCCGGTCCAGAACCGCGCGTGCGCCATGTCGCCGAAACCTGGAAACAGATCCGCGGTCCGCTTCACCAGTGCTTCGCAGCGTACCGGATTCAGGCTGGTGTCATACCCGTTGAGCTCCGCCGTGCCCGCGACCCGCAATTCGTTGCCCAGCCGCGAATACACCAGCTTGAACTCGTCGTCGGTGAGGCTGACCGTGGGCGCGCGAGCGGCATCGACGATCGGCACGGTGATCGAATAGCCCTTGGCCGGATACACAGGGATCGACAGGCCGATGGGTCGCAACAGGAGCGGGCTCCAGCTGCCCAGCGCCAGAAGGTACGCATCGGCGCGCAACGTTTCCTCGCGCTGATCGGAGCCCGCCACCCGCACGCCTTCGATGCGATCGCCCGCACGCTGCAGCGAGCGGATCGTGGTGCCGTAGCGGAACGCGACACCACGGAGCGCGCTCAGACGCGCGAGCTCGACCGTGAACTTGTGGGCGTTGCCGGATTCATCCTCCGACGTGTAGGTGCCGCCGACGATGCGATCGCGCGCTCGCCCGAGCGCGGGTTCGAGCGCGACGCACTGGTCGGGCGTCATCACCTGCCGATCGACGCCGAACTCGCGCATGACGCGCGCTGGTTCCATCGCGGCCTCGAACTCGGCGGCGTTGGTGTAGAAGTGCAGGATGCCGCGATCGAGCTGGTCGTAGCGGATATCCGTTTCGGTGCGCAGCTCGCGCAAGGCCGCGCGGCTGTAGAGGCCCAGGTTCAGGATCTGCGCGATGTTGTCGCGGGTGCGCCCCGGCAGGCATTCCACCAGGAAGCGCAGGCCCCAGGACCATTGCGCCGTATCGGCGCGCAACCGGAAGAGCAACGGTGCATCTTCCTTCGAGAGCCACTTGAGGATCTTCGCGGGCGCCCCCGGATTGGCCCATGGCTCGGCGTGACTCACGGAGATCTGGCCGCCGTTGGCGAAGCTCGTCTCGAGCCCTGCACCCGGCTGCCGGTCGATCACCGTAACGTCGTGCCCCGCCCTGGCCAGGTACCAGGCCGACGTCGTGCCGACGACGCCGGCCCCAAGAATCAGTACACGCATGCTCGGAATTTCCGTGCGCACTCACACGTTGACGCAACGCACAAATTACGTGGCCCGACGTGGGCGTGTCAATCGATGCGTGCGCGGGAATCGAACTGCTCTCTACAGGGAGAGACGCAGGCGGATTTCTCCCTGCTCGCCGTGGTGCAAGCTTCCTCGCGTCCGTGCCTGGCTACTGACGCTCGGTGTCCTTCGCCGCCGCCGCCAATGCGGCGTTGACCTCGGCGGGGTAGGGCGCAAGCTCACCGGTCGCCGCCCAGCCGTGTTCGGCCACCGTAGATTCGATGGCCGCGATGCGGTCACCGTCGAGCGGATGGGTGCTGAACAGTTCTGGCGGCCGGGCCTTGCCTGCAGTCGCTTGCTGGAGCGCCCGGAACGTATCCGCGGCACCACCCGCATGCCCGTACACCTTGACCAGCGCATCCAGCGCCCCCGCGTCGGCAGCGCGCTCCTGATCGCGCGAGAAACTCATCATCGTGAGCAGCCCGGCAGGACCGAGCACCTGCCCCACCACGTCACCGCCCGCCGTCGCCGACACGGCGGTGAGAGCCACGCCGATGACGAGAACCCGTCCCATGGACGAGATCGGATGCCTCTGCTTCACGTGCGCGATCTCGTGCGAGATCACCATGGCGAGCGCATTCTCGTTCGGCATCTTCCGCAGGAGCCCGTCATAGATCGCGATATGCCCGCCGAGCGTCGCGAACGCGTTCACCGTGTCGCCCGGCACGTAGTGCACGGTGATCGTCATCCCGGCGGGCAGATCGTGGGCTGCCGCGATGCGTCGCGTGAGTGCGTCGAGGTAGTCGGCAACAGGCTTGGGGCCCGGCTCCGCGAGCGAGCCGACGAAGCGTTCGGCGATCGCTCGCTCGGACTCGAACGATACGTACTTCGCGAGATAGCCGGCGAGCAGCGCCAGCGCTCCCACCACGGCCGCCGCCGCCACCAGGATGCCGCCGAGCAGCCGTGCGAAGTCCGCGAGCGGGTGGGTGTGACTTACGTTGATCCCGTCGGGGATCTGCGGGTTGGAATACTCAGCCATCACGTGGGATACATCGAGGCGCTGGGCGCTGCCCACTCATGGTCGGTGACATCTCACACCCCAAGAGAACTGGTCCCCTGGGGAAGGGGCCACAAGGCCCTTTGGGGTGACGTGATCCTTAGTCAAGCAATGCGGTGCCGTAGGCCAGCATCTCCACTCCGGCCAGGCTGCCTGGCTTGCGGCCGGGAATCGAGAACGTCTGGAACTTCACGTTCACGATCATGCGCGACCCGAGGTCGCGCGCCTCTTCCTTCATGCGCAGGACCGCTTCGCGGCGCGCGCGATCGAGCAGCGTCTCGTAGGACTTGAGCCGTCCGCCGACGATGCCCTGCAACCGGGCCCCAGCGGTCTTGAAGTAGTCCGCGGAGACCACCACGCTTCCGGCCACGAGGTCCTGCCGCAAGGGGTTCAGGGTAGGCGGAAAACGGCTGGCGAACAGCATGATGTCGCCATAATCCTGTTCGCGCGCACGGATCGACTTGTAGTGCCGCGCCTCGAGGATGCGGCCGACGACGTAGCCGATCACCACCAGGGTGACGAAGATCGCTAGATCCAGCATGACGGCTTACTCGAGGAAGACCGCGGTGCCGTACGCGAGCATCTCGGCCGCGCCCTGGGTGATGGACGAGGTGCTGTAGCGCACGTTCAGCACCGCGTTGGCGCCCACTGACTCGGCCTGCTTGACCATGCTGGACGTCGCCTCCTCGCGGGCTTCCTTCAGGAGGTCGGTGTAGCCCTTCAGTTCACCGCCGACGATGTTCTTGAGGCCGGCCATGATGTCCTTGCCCACATGCTTGGAGCGGACCGTGCTGCCCTGGACTAGGCCGAGATGTTTGCCGATGCGTTTGCCGGGGACGATTTCCAGATTCGTGACGAGCATGAAGCCTCCGTTCGGGGCGCGGAACACGCCTGAAAAGTCAGGAAAGTGCGAATAAGCATCGAGCACGCCAGACCCCTGGCTGAAATATTGCTCAAGAACCCGAGCATCCCGCCGAAAGTGGGGTGTGACGGCGGTGGCCCTCAGGTCCCGCCGGCAGCAAGACGATCTACAAGGGCAAACCCGTCGAAAGACGGGGACGCAAAGCCACCGGGCTAATCGGAAGCGCAGCTTCCGGATGCCAGCGGGGCTGCCGGTTCCAGGGGACCGTGATCCACCCCCGAGGCCGCGTGTCTTCGCCCGGTAGTCGTCGGTTCGATCAACGAACCCTCGGAGCGACGGACATCATGTGGCACTGGCAGACCCCTGCAATCCCGGTCGTGGCGGCGCTGTGCGCCGCCTTCCTTCCCGCGCCCTCGGAGGCTGCGGTCGACGTCCACCAGGCCTTCGAAGCCGCGGTGACCACGGCTGCCGATCCGGCCTGGAATGCACGTCTGCGCTTCGTCGTCGATCCCGCGATCACGCCCGCCCTGGTGGCCATTGCCGAACCCGGGCGCTGCGACGTGGCCGCGCTCAGGAACTCCGGATTCATCCGCGCATCACTCGCCCAGCTGGAACCGAAGGACCAAGGGCCCTACCTAGAAGGCCTGATGGCACACGAGCTCGGACATTGCGCCGAGCACCACGCGAACGCCGCAGCCGGCGCCGTCAAGGCGCAGGCGGCGGCCTCCGGGTCCGACAACCCGCGCGGAGCCCAGCAGGAGATCCTGCGCGGCGAGCTGCTCGCCGACATCTACATGGGTCTGTATCTGGCCGAACGCCATCCCGATCGCGCCGAACGGCTCATGCGCTTCCACCTGCAGCGCCGTGCGCAATCGGCCGACGTCGATCCCGAGCACAACAGCGCTCGCTTCCTGCGCGCTGAACAGATCGAACGGCGCAGCGGGGAATCGATGCTCGCCGCCGCGTTACGGATACGCGCCGCAGTCACCCGCGCACAGTAGCCTGCAACGTCACGGCACGCTGCAGCTCATGCTCGCATCGGAGTCGAGGAAGCGCAGCACCGGATCGCGGTCGATGAAGAGCGGCGGCGCAGCCAGCCGCGAGAACCGACCGTACTGATCGAGGTAACCCACCTCGCCGCGAGCGATGCCCTGGTCCCCGCCGGGACCGCGCAGCACCACCGCCCCGTCGCGTACGTATACGTATGTGCCCGGGGACGAGAAGTCCGCCTGCTGGGAGCCCAGGACCTTCTCGGGGTTCGCTTCGATCTTGTCGGGGCGCGGCGTCTTGTCGTCGAGGAAGTAGCGCGGCACCGACTCGTATCGGCGCGGCGCCTTGCCCGCCGCCGACACGTTGCCCGATTGTCCCTCGCAGAGTTCCAGGTCGCCCTGCTCCGTGAGCATCACCGTACAGCCGCTCCAGGTATAGGCGGCAAGGCCGTCGAGATCGTCCGACGGCGTCGGTGCCTCGCTCGCGCATGGCCCCGTACAACGCATGTCGAGCCCCGTGCCACGGATGCCAATGGTGGCCACGGACGTGCCGAACTGCACCAGCGAGGAATTGCGCTTCGCGACGAGGCCCGTCACCGCGCGCAGGCTCCCCTTGAGCAATCGCAGGATCGCGCTGCCGCGCTCCGGGGCCGCGGCTTCATACCGGAACGCGTCGATGAAGAAGCGCGTGTCGGCCTTGAGCACGACGCGCATGCCGTCGCGGAACACTAGCGTGGCGACTGCGGCCGGCCCGGTGATCAGCGTATCGCCCGCATAGACCGTGTCCCCGGCCGCGAGCAGTTGCGGGCCGGCACCGCGATCCACCTTGAGCTGTCCCTGCAAGGCGAACACGCGGCCGGCGAGACCTGGTGACGGCGGCAGGTCCGATTTCGCCGCAGCCTTGGTCTCTTCCGCGCAGTCGTCGGCGCACACGCGCGCGATGAAATCGGTGCCCCGAATGCCGATGGTCGCGGTGCCGACCCCGAGCTGGAACGCTTCAGGCTTTCGCTTGCCGATGAGCCCCGTCACGGCCCGCAGGCCGCCCTTCAGCAACCGCAGCAGCGCACCATCGTCCTGGGGCTTCGCTTCGTTGTAGCGGTATTTCTCGATCTTGAATGCGGACTGGGGCCGCACCAGCACCTGGCTGCCGTCGGCGAAGTCGAGGCGCGTCTGGCTGTCGGCTTCAGTGCGCAGCGTGTCGCCCACTTCGAGGGCCGTGCCCTCGGCAGCGAAACGCGCGCCGCCGCGTGCGCGCTCGACGATGACCACACCCGAGAGGCCGGTGGTCTTGGCGGCGGGTTCCGCCGCGCTCGCGGCGCCGGACAGCGTCAGTGCTGCAACGAACAGAACCGACAGCGCGCGCGGGTTCATCGGCATTGGCGGATCGGGCGACGTTCGGTGGTGACGCCACCCTTGCCGCCCGATTGGATGGATGGACCTGGTGCCACGGGCCAGTCGCGGTCGATGGGGGGAATCACGACCGCCGCAAGAATAGTGGCTGGCCCGGGCTCTGGGGGAGATTCGGCACTGACCCCGTACGTGATGTGCAGGTTTTGCCCAAGCACCGCCGGCGTTCCGGCGGCGAAGAATCCGGATGACCCGGCGGACGTCACCGTCGCGCCGTTCACGGTATAACCGCCCGAAGCGAGCCCCGGGAAATGAACGTAGATGCTGTTGATGAACGTCGATTCGATGCGCGCCGAACCCCCGTTTCCGTCGATGAACTCGATCGGACCTCTGGCGTAGTAGGGCGCGCTCGAGCTGCCGACATCCGGGAAGCCGCGGATGAAGGCATCCGCATTCTGGCCTCCGCCGATCAGCCGCGTCGTGCCGCCCACGTCGATCGAGCATGGTGAACTGCTCCCCGACTCGATGAAGGCTGAGGCAAACGACGCCGGGCCCGCCTGCAACACCAGGTCGCCGGACGTCGTGACGTGCACACCCGTTCCACCGAAGAACCCGGTTTCGGTTCGGCTGGCCGCGACGCGGACAGCCGCCGCCGACACGGACATCGACCGGCTGCTCGATACCTCGACATCGCTGATCGTCATCGCGCCACCAGCCGTCAACACCACATCGCCCGTGGCTCCCACTCGCGCGGTCACGGTGAGCGCACCGTTGGGAACACTGATCGAGAGCGGTCCCTGGGCAGAGTGCGGGCGAGCCAGCACCAGGTCGCCGACCCTGTGCGTGATGGAGAGATTCGACCAGCTCCCGCCCAACGTGCCGCCGGTCACGTTGTAGCTGTTTGTCACGTTGAAGACCCCGGTGCCGGAGACCGATCCACCGCCCTGGGAGAAGTTCTCAACGTTGAGACTGCCCAAGATATTGGTGTTGCCGGCAGCGTGATTCAGCGTGGCCGCGTTGAGCGTCCCTGCCGCGTTGACCGTGCCGCCGACCACGTCCAGCGTCCCGACCGTGGTCGTGCCGTTGACCGCCAGCAGGCCACCCTGACCCACTGTCATGGTCTGGGACTGCGCCGTTCCGTTCAGAGTAAGCGTGCCTCCGGTGACATCGGTCGTCGCGGCTGCATACGACTGATCGATCGTAAGTGTCGCGCCGGCAACCGTGACCCTGCCGGCACCCGTCACGCCACCCATGATCCTTTGGGTGCTGTCCGACGCGAAAGTGAGTCCGGTTCCGGCTGCGAGCGCGAATCCACCGCGATGCGTCGCGTTTCCCGTGAGTGTCAGAGATCCTGCGCGCAGATCCAACGTACCGTCGACCGTGACCGGCGCCGAGTTGGTGAAAGCACCGCCGTTCAGCACGAGCGTGGAACCGCTCGCGATGGTGGAAACGCCCGAAGTCGTCAGGTTGCCGGAACGCAGTTCGAGCGAACCGGCCGGTAGGCTGAGCTGGCCGACATCGAGCGTCGGCCCGTCCAGAACGCGAGCACCGGCACCCGCGATCTCGAACGCGGCTCCGTTCGCCATGGCGAGCCTGCCGGTGTTGCCCAGCAGCCCGCCGTTCCACGCGAAGACGCCGCCGTTCTTGGTCAACGTGGAGCCCGCCGCGAGATCGAGCACGCCGTCGTTCTGGTCGAAACGGGCGCCGTTGACGGCACTGGATCCAGCGACGTTGACCGTCCCGGAATTCACGACGCTGCCGGCGATGGTGCTGTTGGTCAGATTGAGCGTGCCCTGGTTGTCGAGCTTGCCGCTGCCGTTGAGGCCCTGACCGTTGAGGGTGACGACCGATCCCACGGGGATGATCGTGCCGGTGCCGGTGCCCATGAGGTTGACGCTGCCGCCGGTCACTTGCAGCAAACCGTTCGTCAGGCGGCTGCCGTCTGCCAGATTGTGGTCGCCGCCACCGAAGACCACTGCACCGCCGGTCGCTGCTTCGAACGCACCGGTGTGCGTGCCGCCCGACATCAGCGCGATGGTGGCGTCGGTCCCCGTGCGCACCAGCCCAGCGTTCGTGAACACCGTGCTGGCAACAGTCCCGTTGATATTCGTCCCTGTGGTGAGCGTGCCGGTGTTTATGAGGCTGCCCGCTCCGGAGTTGGTGCCAATGGTGTTGGATGCGGTGAAAGCGAGCGTACCGGCGTTGGTGATGATGGCGCCGTCGTTCACGAAGAGCGTGTTGGCGGCGCCCATGCCAACGTTCATCCGGCCCGCGTTGTTCACGGCCAGGTTCGACACGCTGCGGCTGCCGCCGGTGACGTTGATCGTGGCCGGCGCCGCGATCTGGAGCATCGATCCGCCGCTGCCGAAGATACCGCCGCCGCTCCAGTTGGCCGTTCCGTTGAGCGTGAGCGTGTCACCCGAGCCGATGGTCGTGTCGCCGCCCGTCTGGTTCCACGTGCCGTTCAAGGCGACGGTGCCGAAATTGGTGTTGACCGCCTGGTTCAGCGTGCCGTCGACCACCGATCCGCCGGTGAAGCTGTGCGTGCCGCCGTCCAGCCGCACGCCGTCGCCGATGATGGTCGTGGTGCCGCTGTACGTGTTGGTGGCCGCGCGCACCGACAGCACCGCATTGGTGGCATTTGCCTGCATCGCCCCGCCGGTGTTGGAGAAGCTGGAGGGCTGGATGATACCCGTGCGATCCACGGCCACGGCGATGATGCCGGTATTGGCGAGGGTACCGGCGCCGGAGTTGGTCCCGATGCTGTTGGATTCGGTGAAAGTGAGCGTGCCGCTGTTGGCGATGGTCGCCCCGTCGTTGACCAGCAGTGTGCTGCCGGCGCTCATGCCCAGATTCAGCTGACCGGCGTTGCTCACCGTCACGTTGGACACGCTGCGGCTGTCGCCGCTGACGTTCATCGTGGCGGGGGCGGCGATCTGGACGACCGATGCAGCGCCGGTGCCGGACAGGCTGCCGTTCGACCACGCGAACGAGTTGAGCGCCGACACGACCGCATTCGAACCCACGGCCAGTGCGCCACCGCTCAACACGATCGACCCGGCGGTCAGGTTGGCGTTGGCCTGCAAGGTTCCGCCGGCAATGGTGAGGGTCTGCGCGATCGAGGACACGCCGCCCAGCGTGAACGTCCCGCCGGTCAGCAGGAAACTCTCTTCGCTGACCAGGCGGTTGACCGCGCCGCCGTTCGCCGCAGTGACCGTGATGCTGCCCGGCGCCGAGATGTAGACGCTGTTCTGCGCCGTCGGCACAGTCCCGGTGCTCCACTGGGCGCCGTCGCTCCAGTTGCCGTTCGCCGTACCGATCCAGCAGACGTCGAACCCGGTCGGACATGCCGGCGGCGTTCCGCCGGTGTTGATTGCGACGGTCAAGCCGGTCTGGCTGTAGGTGGGTGCCAACCCGGGGAAGGCGGCACCCAGGATCGAATCGAACGTACCGCTGCGCGACCCGTAGGTCAGCAGATTCGGGAATGCAACGGCCCCCGAGGGTTGATAGCCGTTGATCGCAATCAGCTCGAACACGCCCGCCAGCGTCGCGTTGCCAGAGATGGCGAAGGTATCGGATGCGCCCGCTCCGTTCCCCTGGGTCTCCATCTCGACCCGTCCGGTCCCGGTCTGGACGAAGTTGCCTGCAAGGTTGAAGGCCCCGATGGCCCCCGACCCGGCTGGCCGGATCTCGCCGGCGTTCGTCAGCGTCCGACCACCGAGATTCAGAGTGGCGGAGCCGTTGAGTACGCCACCGGCGTTGTTCGCGATATCCGCACCGACCAGATATGTCCCGGCGCCGATGACGTTGATCGTGCCGGTGTTGGTCAGCGTCAGCGTGCCGTTGGCGTTGTAGATGTTGCTGATGCGTGCCGCATTCGCCGTCCCCAGCGCCGCCAGGTTCAGCGTCCCGGCGTTCGTGATCGCGCTCGTGCCCTC
>Ga0164290_1000393_pt1 | contig 147933 bp, 91 predicted proteins | sample Micstemetagenome_FD_108782 | JGI IMG/M metagenome (GOLD analysis project Ga0164290, IMG submission 108782) | Contaminated culture microbial community from soil near Moab, Utah, USA - Microcoleus steenstrupii SON62 (Illumina Assembly) | ecosystem: Environmental > Terrestrial > Soil > Soil crust...
GATGCCGGCATCGCCACCTTTGAAAGCCTGCGCCATCAGCGCGACGAACTGGTGACGCACCAAAGACGCGCAACAGCCGACATGGACCCGCTCTTTGCCGAATTGCGGCAATTGCTGGAACGACTCGACGATGAGGTGGCAGGTCTTATTGAAAATGAATCCTTCGTGGATGGGTACTTCGCCGCACGCACCATTATTGATCGACCGGGCACACGAACACCCAACACGCCAGAGGTCCAGTAGGCGGCAAGATTCATTTAAACACCAGGTAATTCCTACCAAAAGGGGCCGCCATCGGCCCCTTTTTTTATTGTTATGGCAGGCTACCAGCCCCCTATAATCGTCCGCAGCCGGACCCACACTTCATTGTCGAAGCTGGAGGGCGCCAGGGCGGGCACCCCGGCCGAGTCGCCCATGCGAATCACCACCAGGCCCTGAGCCCGCGACACATAGACCTTCTGGTCATTTTTTCCGAGCCCCGCAAACAGGTCGGCCGGCGCGGCGGCAATCAGCGCCCCGTTGAATACCTGCGGCAAAACGGGCACCATGTAGCTGCTCTGCCCGTTGAGCCAGGTCAGGTAGCCATAGGAGCGGTTGAGGGTCTGCGAAGGCTGCACCATGGCCTGCCACCAGGCAGCGTCTACGATGGCCGTTCCGTTCCAGTTGCCGCGGTTAAGCAGCAGCAGCCCGAAGCGGGCCATACTACGCGCCGTGCTGGCATAAATGAGATTGTAGGGCCCGCTGTTGATCCAGGCACCGTTCATGCCGATGGGGTTGCGGATGCGACTGGCAAAATAGCTGTTGAAGCTCATGCCCAGGGCGGCTTCCAGCACATCGTGCACTTTATTGTAGGGCCCGTTGTGATAGGCCCAGCGGGTGCCGGCATCGGCTCGGTACTGCAGGCAGGCCGGTGTGGTGCAATCGTCGTCGGCCACGCCGTCGTCGAGCCCCGACGACATGGTGAGGAGGTGGCGCACGGTGATCAGCTGCTCCTTGGCGGCGGGGGCGGAGGTCCAGCCCGTGCCCAGGTATTGCGACGCGCGTGCATCCGGGTTGAGGCGGCCTTCGCGCACGGCTATTCCTGCCAGGGCCGCAGCGGCCGTTTTGCCGGCGGAAGCCCAGTACCAGTTACTGTCGGCCGTGAAAGTGCCGAAGTAACGCTCGTAAACAATCCGTCCGTTCTTCAGAATCAGGAAGGCTTTCGTGTTCTTTCGCTGCAGAAAGGGGGCGAGCGTGTCGAGTGCCGTCGTGTTCCACCCGAGCGAAGCAGGACTTTGCGTTTCCCAACTATTGCCCCCTACCGGCGGAAAGTAAAGCGCAGCTTCCTGGCTGGGTGGCGGCGTATCGGGCGCAGCACTCTTTTTGGAACAGGCGAAGAGCAACAGGCAGAGGAAGGCAGTCAACACACGAATCATGATGCAGTTTGTTTGCTCCTCAGACCACAACGCTAAGCCAGGGTTTAATCGGCCCCGGAGACCTGCCGGGGCGCATTCCCCTACCTTTGCCCACTCAACCCCTCAACCATGAACGACCAACTGGCACGCCTGCTCGAAGAAAACGACCGCTGGCTCGGACTCGAAGGCGAGCACGACGACCTGCCCTTCCTGCTCCGCGTGCGCCCGCAATTGCAACCCTTTCTCGATACCGGCGATTATCCCCACCACCTGACGGTACGCTGGCCCTACGATTCCGACAACAACGAGGGCATGCCTTCCGATGAAACCCTGGAACTGCTCGAAGAAGTGGAAGACACCCTCCAGGAAGCATTCGAACACGACCTGCAGTGTATTCTTGCCTTTGTGTATACGGGGCATCATCATCATGAGTGGCACTTCTATACCCGCGACGTTGCCGAAACCGGCGAGCGCCTCAACGAAGCGCTCGGAGAGTTCGACGAACTGCCCCTGGAGCTGTCGGCAGAAGAAGACCCGGAATGGAGCGACTATAAAGGCGTGATGGAAGGCGCTTCGGACGAAGAAACGGAAGCGTAGGGAACCGGTTACGGCCCTGTCTGACCGAATACCTTTTTGAGGTCGCGCAGCCGTTGCCGCATCTCGCGGCGCAGGATCATCCGCACCACAAAAGGCACCAGCGTGAAGGGAAACCGTAGCGCACAGGAATAGGTAAAGATCATCCGGGTACCCACCCCTTCCGGCTTGTAATTCCACGAACCGGCAAAAGACCGGAACAGCCAGGGACCGCGGGTCATTTTAACGGCCGTTACCCGGGGCGGGCGGTACGAAACATACTCGGTTTCCATACCAACGCCGTTGTGCGCCACGCACCAGGCCCGCACACCCAGGCCGGCTTTCGTTGCGTTGGCACACAACTCCGCTTTCTTAAGGAAGGTATCCCATTCGAGCCGCCGCCCATAATCCTGCGTCAGCTCGAACACTGCCTCCGGTGGCGCATTCAGCCATACTGACTCTGAAAAGCGGATCAGCTTGCCCATGACCGGAAGGTACGCCCGGACCGTCAGAAATCGATCTTGCAGGCACTCAGCCGGGTGCCAAGGGCAACCCCGGCCATAACCCCAAAGCAAAAGGCACCCTCAAGGGCGCCTCCACTTCGCTATTCGCTATTCGCTATTCATCATCCGTCATTCCACACTCACCTGCTTCCGCACCAAGGCTCCCTCGCGGGCTTCCATCAGGTAGGTGCGCTCGCGCAGCAGGTAACCATTGCCCTTCTCGCAAAGGTGCACCTTGAGGTTCTCGAGGGAGATGGGGTTACCGTCCGGGATATCGGCGATATTGGAGTAGCGGATATCGTGACCATCGAGGATCATAACGAGGCCCGAACCGATGGCTTCCATCTTGTTGCCGCCGGTGATGAGCATCCCCGTGTCTTCCCCAAGCCCAATACCGATGCAGGAGGGATTGGCGGCGATTGCCTGCGCAAGGCGACCGAAGCGGCCGCGCTTTTCGAAATGGGAGTCGATGATGACCGAATCAGCGAAACCAAGACCTGTGGTGATCTTCACTTCGCCCTTCAGGTGTGCTACGGCCGCATTGCCTTCGTAGATCATGGTCTGGCTCATGGCCATGGCGCCCGCGCTTGTGCCGGCGATCAGAAAGTCTTCATTCTGGTAGCGGTGGTGCAGGATCTGCAGGAAACGGGTGCCGCCAAAGGTTGCCGTAAGGCGGAGCTGGTTGCCTCCGCTCATCATCAGGGCATCGCAGTTGAGGAGGCGGTCGATGTACTCCTCGTTCAGCGCGTCCGAGCGGTCGCGGATCGACATCAGCCCTACATTGGTACAGCCGATCTTGCCAAAGGCGTTCAGGTAATTCTCTCCCACTTCCACCGGGATCATGGAGGCCGTGGTGATCACCTCGATACGGGCATCGGGACCGCCCGCCTCTTCCACGATCCGGCGCAAAATGCCCAGTTCGAAGAAGTTGAGGTTATTGCGGCGGATTTCCCCTTTCTCGAGGTCTGTTCCTTTATCTTCTGCGCCGCCAACGGCGATCAGCTTTCCTTTTGGAGGGATATGGTTCATGTGCGGTCCTGAATTGTTGAAGGTCAGCCGATGCCGGAGGTGTCTGCTGAGTTGTACAAAACTACCGATTCAATACGGCTGATGGGCTTTTTTTCTGTTAAATGGGAGCTGGTGGCGGCGGGGCGCTGCTTTCGGAAGGTATTCAACTTTCGGGGGCACTGCATGTGTAACGCAACAGGTCTCATAAACGCAGGCCCGATCCGGTCGTAGACGCTCTTGGAAACAAGGCAGCGCATGGAGTAAGGAACAGAATGCCTGCTGTAAGACGGAGCCGCGATTGCAGCAGTAAAGACCTTATTGCTTATATTGCCCGTACACTAACGACAGGATATGCAAATACTGGAATTGAAAGTTCTGCGCGGCCCCAACTACTGGAGTGTCCGCCGTCCCAAACTCATACAGATGAAGCTGGACCTCGGTGAACTCGAGCAGCGGCCTACCAACAAGATCGCGGGATTCCGGGAGCGCATCGAACAATTGCTGCCTTCGATGATCGAGCACCGGTGCAGCGAAGGCGTGCGCGGTGGTTTCTTTCACCGGGTGGAGGAAGGCACCTGGATGGGACATGTGGTGGAGCATATCGCCCTCGAGCTGCAAACACTGGCCGGCATGGACTGTGGCTTCGGCAGAACACGCGGCACGGGAGAGCGCGAAGGCATTTACTATGTGGTCTTCAATTACGAAGAGGAAGACGCCGGGCTGTATGCGGCCAAAGCTGCCGTGCGCATCGCGCAGGCGCTGACCGACGGCACTCCCTACGACCTGGAAAAAGATATCCAGGAGCTGCGCGAGATCCGCGAAGAAACCCGGCTGGGACCTTCCACCAGCAGCATCGTCAACGAGGCGGCCAAGCGGAATATTCCCTTTATCCGCCTGAACAAATACTCACTGGTGCAACTCGGTTACGGAGTGCATCAGAAGCGGATCCGCGCCACCATCGCCAGCACCACCTCCAGCATTGGGGTGGACCTGGCAGGCGACAAGGAAGACACCAAGAACCTGCTGGAAGCAGCCGAAGTGCCGGTGCCGAAAGGCGTCATCATCCGCAATGCCGAACAACTCAAAGAAGCCATCGACGACCTTGGGTTTCCGTTAGTGCTGAAGCCCATCGACGGCAACCATGGTAAAGGCGCAACAACCGATATCCTCAGTTGGGACGCCGCCCTCAAGGCGCTTGAAGAAGCACAGCGCTACGGCCGCAGCGTCATCTGCGAAAAATTCATTACGGGCTTCGACTTCCGGGTGCTGGTCATCAATTATAAATTCATCTGCGCCGCACGACGCACGCCGGCTGCCGTTACGGGCGATGGCCGCAGCACCATCCAGCAACTCATCGACGAAACCAATAAGGATCCGCGCCGTGGCTATGGCCACGAAAAGGTGCTGACGCAGATCACCATCGACAATGCAACCTGGAAAATGCTGAACGACAAGGGTTATACGCTCGAAACCGTTCCGGACGCCGGGGAACTGGTGCTGCTGAAGCCCACCGCCAACCTCAGCACCGGTGGTACTTCTACGGATGTCACGGAAGAAGTGCACCCGGCCAACATCTTCATGGCAGAGCGCATTGCCCGCATCATCGGCCTCGACATCTGCGGCATCGACATCATGGCTGAAAACCTTTCGGAGCCGATTGCCGAGGTGGGAGGCGCCGTGCTGGAGGTGAATGCTGCTCCCGGCTTCCGCATGCATGTGGAACCTTCGGAGGGACTGCCGCGTAACGTGGCCGAGCCGGTGGTCGACATGCTGTTCCCGCAAGGCGTAGACGGGCGCATTCCGATCATCGCCATCACGGGCACCAACGGAAAAACCACCACCACGCGGATCACCGCCGCTATCGTAAGGGCCGCCGGCCGCAAGGTGGGTTACACCACGTCCGATGGCATCTACATCCAGAACCAGAAGATGATGGATGGCGATACCACGGGACCCGTATCGGCACAGTTCGTACTCAAAGACCCGACCGTAGACTTCGCGGTGCTGGAATGCGCGCGCGGCGGCATCCTTCGGGGCGGCCTCGGCTTTCAGCAGTGCGATGTGGCCATCGTCACCAATATCGCGGCCGACCACCTGGGCATGAGTGGTATCAATACGGTGGAACAGATGGCGCGTGTGAAGCAGGTGGTGCCCGAAACCGTATGCAAGCGGGGCTACGCCATCCTCAATGCCGACGACGACCTGGTGTTTGCCATGAAAAAAGACCTCGATTGCAACATCGCGCTGTTCAGCATGCGCGACGACAATCCCCGCGTGATCGAACACTGCAGCCGCGGAGGAAAGGCCTGCATCTTCGAAAACGGCTATGTCACCATCATGAAGGAAAACTGGAAAGTGCGCGTGCTGCCGGTGAAAGATATTCCGGTTACCTACGGTGGCAAAGCGCTGCACAATATAGCGAATGTGCTTCCGGCGGTGATGGCCACCTACCTGTTCAAGGCCGTAACCATTGAAGATATCCGCCACGCCCTCCGCACCTTCGAGCCCTCGAGCGTGTTGACGCCGGGCCGCCTCAACTTCTTCCACCTGCGCAAATGCACCTTCCTGGCCGACTTCGCGCACAACCCGCACGGCGTGCAGTTGCTGACCGACTTCGTGGCACAGCTCTCCTATCCGCAGAAGATCGGCGTGATCACCGGCACGGGCGACCGCCGCAACGAAGACATCCGCGAGATCGGCCGTATCGCCGCAGGTGCCTTCAGTGAGCTCATCATCCGCATGGACCGCAACCTGCGCGGACGCAGCGCAGCCGAAATCGAAGGGCTGCTGCGCGAAGGCATCGCGGCCTCTACGCGGCCCGATGTGCCGGTAAGCGTCATCCCCGACGAAGCGGAGGCCCTGCTGGCTGCTTACAACCGCTGTGAGCGGGGCGGCCTGGTCACCGCACTCTGCGATAAGGTGGAAGGAACGCTCGGTAAGATCAGGCAATTGCAGGAGCAGGAGGAATCAAGCCCCGCTTCCGTGTAGAAATCAAGGATTTAGGAGCAGAACTGCCGAAAAAAAGCTGAAGAAAAAGCTGAAAAAATTTGGAAGGAACGGGTGAACCCTTATTTTTGCACTCCCAATACGGATTGAGCTATGGTGTAACGGTAGCACTACAGATTTTGGTTCTGTCTGTCTAGGTTCGAATCCTAGTAGCTCAACAAAAAGCCCCCCGCAACGCGAGGGGCTTTTTCTTTGACGCTACGGGATGGATACCGCCGCCCTAGGTATGTTTTTGCGGAAAATAAAAGGTAAACAGCGCTCCTTCTCCCGGTGTGCCGGTTGCCCGCACCACCCCGTTGTGATGGTCTGCGATCTTGCGCACGATTGCCAGCCCGATGCCGGTGCCCTGGTAGGCGCGGGCCGGATGGAGGCGTTGGAAAACTTCGAAGATCTTTTCGGAGTACACCGGGTCGAAGCCGATTCCATTGTCCTGCACGGACACTTCGACCCACTTGCGCCGCAGCGTCACCAATGCGGGTTCTGCCGGATTCTGGGGTAACTGATCCCGGACTTCCGCCGGCAGTTCTTTTGCCTGCAGCAGGCGCCCCTGCACGCTGATCAGGGGCGGAACACCCGGACGGGCGAACTTGATGGCGTTGCGCAACAGGTTTTGAAACAACTGCTCCAGCTGCGACCGGATGCCATAAAGGGCCGGAAGTTGTCCGACCGTTACCTGGGCGCCGCTTTCACTGATGGCAACTTCGAGATCATTGAGCACGGTTTCAACCACCTCGTTCAGGGAAACCCTTTCAAAAGCCGCATCCATACGGCTCAGGTTCGAAAATTTCAGAATGTCGTCAATCAGCTTCTGCATGCGGCTGGCCGCACCGGCGATCTTTTCGAAGTAGGGCTTGCCGCTCTCCGAAATCACGCCCGCCTCCTGTTGCAGCAGGGATGTAAAGGTCAGGATCTTGCGCAGGGGCTCCTGAAGGTCGTGCGAGGCCACGTAGGCAAACTTCTGCAGCTCGGCATTGGTAGCTTCCAGTTGCATCGACTTTTCGCTCAGTTCCTTTTGTGCTTCGAACTGCTCGGTAATATCCTGCCCCGTACCGATCATGGCGGTAATCTGGCCTTCAGTGTTCAATAAAATCTCCCCCTTTGCCTGCAATACTCTTACGGATGCGTCGGGAAGCACGATGCGATGCGTAAAGGGCTCGAAGTGGCGCGTCTGAAAGGCGTTACGGATTGCTTCATCTACATAGGCACGGTCATCGGGGTGCACGCGCTCCAGAAAAAACTCATAATTGAGCCCCGCCGGGTCAGGCGGCAGTCCATACACTTTAAAAAGAGCATCCGACCAGCTGACGCTGTTGGTGGCGATGTCCCACTGCCAGTGCCCCATGCGTGCAATCTCCTGCGCCTCGTTGAGCTGTCTAACGGTAATGCGTAACTGCTCTTCTACGCGCTCGCGCTCGCGCACTTCCTTCTCCAGTTCCTCTGCCGACTTCATACTCAGGGCAACCGGAACCATCCGAACCAGGTAAAAGACAGTAATCCAACTGACGACGCCGGTAATGAAGCGCACCAGGGCACTCAGACGATAGGCCGGAAACCAGAAGATGACGGCATCGAGCAGGTGCGTGGAGCCGCAGGCGAGAATGAAGGCGGCAAACAGGAAATAAGCCCGCACAAAGCGCACATCCACCCGGCGGCTTACGTATTTGAGGATCGTCAGGGGTATGGCAAAATAGGCCGACCAGATGAGCAGGTCGCTGATAATATACAGCCAGCCATGAAAGTCGGACCACTCTCCGCAATGCCAGCGGGGTGGCCAGTCGGATGTATCAAACAGTTTTCTGAAAAAATCGAGGACCTCACCCATAGTGATCAGTTGCACACAAGTTAAGGAATGCGACACACAGATTGTCGTAGTTATCCGGCTTCTGTTTTACAGCCGAGCTTCTCCAGGCATTCCGGCAAACATGCGTTCCAGGAACGGATCGGGAAGTTCCAGGTAGCATGGAACCGGGTGGTATCGAGCACCGAATAAAACGGTCTGCGGGCCGGCACCGGGTATTCGGCGCTGCTGATGGGTTCCAGTACGGTCGTGAAACCGCAGTGCTCCCTGATCTGCCGGGCGAACATAAACCAGGTCACTACGCCTTCATTGCAGAAATGAAATAGGCCCGGTACCCATTTGCCTGAATCCAGGATATGCAGGATTGCCGCCGCCAGATCAGCCGCATAGGTAGGACAACCCTGCTGGTCGTTCACGATGCGAAGCGTCTCCTTCTCCGGCATCAGCCGCAGCATCGTCTTCACAAAATTGTTTCCGTAAGAGGAATACACCCAGCTGGTGCGCATGATGATGGCATCCGGATTCGACAGCAGGCATAGCTCCTCTCCTTTCCGCTTGGAGGCACCGTAGACGCCCTGCGGCGCGGTCGGATCTTCTTCGCGGTAAGGCCTGTTTCCGTTTCCGTCAAACACGTAATCGGTGGAAAGATGCAGGAAACGGACCCCATTCTCCCCACAGGCCTTTGCCAGCAGCTGCACCGCATCTGCGTTCACCCGGAAGCAGTGCTCCCGATCGCTTTCCGCCTGATCCACTGCGGTATAGGCGGCCGTATTAATACAGAAGTCGGGACGATGGAGCGCAAGCACCGATGCAACGTCCCGAGGATGCGTGATATCAAGTTGCTGCCTGGATAAAAACACAAACTGGTCCGACGGACGCAGCCGTGCACAGGCGGCCAGTTCTTCTGCGAGCTGCCCGCCTGCACCGGTTACGAGAATTTTCATCCCTCAAAGGTAAAATTATGTAGGCAGTCGCTCAACAGGGGGAGCGTTCGGTCGCGTTCGGAGGTGATGGCCTTTGAAAGATCTACCTGCCAGTCGATGCCCAGCGCCGGATCATCGAAGCGGATACCCCCCTCACAATCGCGGTGGTAATGCGCATCGCACTTGTAAAGTATCGTGGCGTGGTCCGACAGCACCGAAAAACCGTGCGCAAAACCTGCCGGAAGCAGCAACTGCAGACGGTTCTCCGCCGACAACTCCACCGCAACGTGTTGCCCGTAGGTCGGCGAACCTGTACGTATATCCACGGCAACGTCCAGGATTTTTCCTTCCAGAACACGCACCAGCTTAGCCTGCGCATGCGGATGCTGCTGGTAATGCAGTCCGCGCACAACACCGGCCACCGAACGCGACTGGTTGTCCTGCACAAACCGGTAATGGATACCCGCAGCCTCAAAAGCAGCCTGGTTGTAGGCTTCGAAGAAATAGCCGCGGCTGTCGTCAATGAGCTTCGGCTCGATCAGCAACAGCCCCGGCAACGCAAATTTCCGGATGGTCATATCAGAAGCTCCAGTATTGACGGCTGCGGATCGTGCTCCGGAACAACCCTTTGATATCGGCAATGAGGGCTCCCGGACGGGTGATAGATGCGAAGTAGGCATCATCGTATTTCGCGTAGGGCTCATGACAAACCGTAATGATCACAGCATCGTAGTCGCTGCCGATCTCGGGGGTCAGGCCGAACCCATACTCGTGCCGCAGTTCCTCATCGTCGGCAAAGGGATCATGCACGTCTACATTGAGGAAGAAGGACTGCAGTTCCTTGACCACATCGGCGACTTTGGAGTTCCGGATATCGCTCACGTTTTCCTTGAACGTGGCACCCAGCACCAGCACGCGCGCCGCCTTTACATCGCTCACGTTTTTGATGATATGCTGTACGACTTTGCGGGCCAGGTAATGCGACATGTTGTCGTTGATATAGCGGCCGGCCAGGATGACACGGCTGTTGTATCCGAGTTCGGAGGCTTTGTAGGTGAGGTAGTAGGGATCCACGCCGATGCAGTGACCGCCGACCAGGCCTGGCGAGAACTTCAGAAAGTTCCACTTCGTGCCGGCGGCTTCCAGCACTTCGTAGGTGTTGATGCCCATCTTGTCGAAGATGATTGAAAGCTCGTTCATCAGGGCGATGTTGAGATCGCGCTGGGTGTTCTCGATGATCTTGGCCGCTTCGGCCACCTTGATGGAAGAAGCGCGGTGCACACCGGCATCCACAACCAGTTCGTAGGTTTTGGCAATCTCTTCGAGCGACTCTTCATCGCAGCCTGAAGCTACCTTGACCACCGTACGGATGGTGTGCTTCTTATCGCCCGGGTTGATGCGTTCGGGAGAATAACCCAGTTTGAAGTCGACGCCCATCTTCAGGCCGGAGAGCTTTTCGATGATCGGCAAACAGTCTTCTTCCGTGCAGCCGGGGTAAACGGTAGATTCAAACACCACGTAATCACCCTTCTTGATCACCTTGCCGATGGTTTCGGAGGCTTTCTTGACGGGCGTCAGATCAGGAACATTGTGTTCGTCGACGGGCGTGGGAACGGCCACCACGAAAAAACGTGCTTCCTTCAACTCTTCCAGGCGATGGGTAAAGATGATATCGGTGCCCTCGAAAGCCGAAGACTCCAGTTCATTGCTCGGGTCGATGCCCTGCTTCATCATGTCCACACGCTTCTCATTGATATCAAAGCCGATGACGGAAATGCGCCGGGCGAATTCGAGCGCGATGGGCAAACCTACATATCCAAGTCCGACAACAGCCAGCTTAGCCTTCCGGTCAATAAGTTCCTGATACATATGGGGGCGTTCGTTAAATGCTTTTGGTAAATTCTTTCGGTTGCTTATAGAGTTCCTCCTGGGGCAACGACTTGAAGTAATCATAGGTGATGCGGATGCCTTCGCTGCGCGGCACGCGCGGCTCCCAATCCAGCAGCACCTTGGCTTTCGAGATATCAGGCTTCCGCTGCTTCGGATCGTCCTGCGGCAGGGGCTTGTGCACGATTTTCACCTGGTTGCCGGTCAGCGCCAGCACTTCTTCGGCAAACTCCTTGAGGGAAATTTCGTCGGGGTTGCCGATGTTGACGGGATAGGGATAATCGCTCAGCAGCAGGCGGTAGATGCCTTCCACCAGGTCGTCGACGTAGCAGAAAGAACGGGTCTGCGAGCCATCGCCGAAAACCGTCAGGTCTTCGCCGCGGAGTGCCTGACCGATGAAGGCCGGCAGGGCACGGCCGTCGTTGAGGCGCATCCGCGGACCGTAGGTGTTGAAGATGCGCACGATGCGCGTCTCGAGTCCGTGGAACGTGTGATACGCCATGGTGATGGACTCCATGTAGCGCTTGGCTTCGTCGTAAACGCCGCGCGGACCAACAGGGTTCACATTGCCCCAGTATTCCTCGGTCTGCGGGTGCACCAGCGGATCACCGTATACCTCGGAGGTGGAGGCCACGAGCATGCGCGCACCTTTGGCGCGGGCAAGGCCGAGGCAGTTGTGGGTTCCCATGGCGCCCACTTTGAGCGTTTGGATCGGGATCTTCAGGTAGTCGATCGGCGATGCCGGCGATGCGAAGTGCAGGATATAATCGATACGTCCGGGTACATGAATGAACTTCGTGACGTCATGATTATAGAACTCGAACTGCGGCAGGGGAAACAGGTGTTCGATATTGCGCAGATCGCCCGTGATGAGGTTGTCCATGCCTACCACCTGGTATCCTTCCTTGATGAAGCGGTCGCAGAGATGCGATCCGAGAAAACCGGCGGCGCCGGTAATGAGTACGCGTTTTTGTTCCATGTCAGGCGTTTACGGTGGCGGTAATAGTTTTGCGGCCAATGCTGGTGTAGTGGAAGCCCAGTTTCTTCATTTCGGCGAGATCAAAAAGATTACGCCCGTCGAAGATCACCTTGTTTTTCATCAGCGAAGCGATGCGGTCAAAATCCGGAGTGCGGAATTCATTCCACTCCGTGGCGATGATGAGGGCATCCGCGCCTTCCAGGCAATCATATTGCCCTTCGGCATAGTTGATGACCGTGTCGAGCTGGCGGCGTACATTTTCCAGGGCTTCCGGGTCGAAAGCGGTAACGGTGGCGCCCTCGCCAATCAGCGCCTTGATGATGTAGAGCGCCGGAGCTTCGCGGATATCGTCGGTATTGGGTTTGAACGCAAGACCCCAGATGGCGAAGTGCTTGCCGATGAGGCTGCCGTCGAAATGACTTTTGATCTTGGGAATGAGGAAGGTTTTCTGGTCTTCGTTCACATCCATCACGGCCTCCAGGATGCGGAAGTCGTAGTCGACCTCATGCGCCGAACGCACGAGCGCCTGAACGTCTTTGGGAAAACAGGAGCCGCCGTAGCCGATGCCCGGAAAGAGGAAGCGCTTGCCGATGCGGTCATCGGAGCCGATTCCGCGGCGCACCATATCCACGTCTGCCCCCAGCTTTTCGCAGAGGCGGGCCACTTCATTCATGAAGGAGATTTTGGTGGCCAGGAAGGAGTTGGCGGCGTATTTGGTGAGCTCGGCGGAAGCTTCGTCCATAAAGATGACGGGATTGCCCTGGCGCACGAAAGGCGCGTAGAGGTCGCTCATCACCTTCCGGGCCCGCTCTGAAGTGGTACCGATCACCACGCGGTCGGGCTTCATGAAATCTTCTACGGCTACCCCTTCGCGCAGGAACTCGGGATTCGAAATCACATCGAAGGCGCCCTCGTAATTGGCGGCGATGGCATCGCGTACCTTGCGGGCCGTACCCACGGGCACGGTGCTCTTGTTGACGATCACCTTATAGTCGGTCAGCAGTTTACCGATCTCAGCCGCTACTCCAAGCACATACTTGAGGTCGGCCGACCCGTCTTCGCCGGGCGGCGTGGGCAGGGCGAGGAATACGATCTCGGCATCGCGGATACCTTCTTCGAGGTTGGTCGTAAACAGAAGGCGATCATCTTTCAGGTTGCGCTGAAAGATCTTTTCCAGTCCGGGCTCATAAATGGTGATTTTGCCATTTTTGAGCTTGTTGACTTTATCAATGTCGATGTCGACGCAGGTAACGGTATTTCCGGTTTCAGCAAAGCATGTTCCGGTAACCAGTCCCACGTATCCGGTTCCTACAACCGCTATTTTCATGGTTTCTTGTATTAATGATGAATATAATCGAGAACGGACTGAATGATATGCTGCTGTTGCTCTTCATCCATCTCCGTATGAATCGGTAAGGACACAACGCGTTCACAGAGCCAGTCGGTGACGGGGAGGTCAAAACTGCTGCCGCCGAAGTGTGCGAACATCTTCTGGCGGTGAGCCGGCACCGGGTAGTAGATCATGGCCGGCACGCCTTGGGAGGCGAGATGGCTGACCAGCCCGTCGCGGTCCACTCCTTCGAGGAGCAGGGTATATTGGTGGAAAACGTGTCTTCCGTATTCGGCACGGTGGGGTGTCGTGAGGTGCGGATTGCCGCCAAATGCAGCATCATAGGCATCCGCCACGCGGGTACGGGCCTCGATATAGGACTCGAGATGCCGCAGTTTGATCTCCAGAATGGCGGCCTGGATGGTGTCGAGACGGCTGTTGACTCCCACCACATCGTGGTAGTAGCGTTTGGATTGTCCATGGTTGGCTACCATCTTCAATTGCTGTGCCAGTGCCTCATCATTAGTGAATATGGCGCCACCGTCGCCGTAACAGCCGAGGTTCTTGGAGGGGAAAAAGGAGGTGCCGCTCACCGTACCGATCGCCCCGGTCATGACCTTCCGTCCGTCAGAAAAGCGGTATTCACTGCCGATAGCCTGGGCATTGTCCTCAATCACAAAAAGCCCGTGTGCTTCCGCAATGCGCATGATAGCTTCCATCGGGGCCGGCTGTCCGTAGAGGTGCACCGGCACGATGGCCCTGGTTTTGGGGGTGATGGCCCGTTCGATCGCCGCGGCATCTATACAGAAGGTCCTGGGGTCTACATCCACAAAAACAGGCTTCAGTCCCAGAAGGGCAATCACTTCCGTGGTGGCGATATAGGTAAAGGAAGGGGTGATGACTTCGTCGCCGGGCTGCAGGCCCAGGGCCATCATGGCGATCTGCAGGGCATCCGTTCCGTTGGCGCAGGGAATGACAAAACGACTGCCGTTATAGGCAGCCAGCGCATCGGCGAAGCGTTGCACCTGCGGACCGTTGATGAAGGCCGAACTGTCGAGCACGCCCAGCACGGCAGCATCAACTTCTTCTTTGATGCGGAGGTACTGCTGCCGCAGATCGACCATCTGGATGGGACGCATAAAGTGAGTTTTAAAGTCGCGCAAAAATAGGGAAAAAGGGGTTGGAACGCCCTTAGCACCTACTTTTGCGCGGCCCACCAAAAGCATCCCTGCCGTGCTGGTCTATAACCTGTTCATCGTGCTGTACGCCATCGCCATCCGGGCGGCGGCCCTCTTTCTGCCTAAGGCAAAAGCCTGGCTGCAGGGAAGGCGCGGCTGGGCGTCCCGGTTAGCCAACGATTTGTCAGACAACAATGCGCCGGTGATCTGGATGCATTGCGCTTCGGCCGGCGAGTTCGAGCAGGGAAAACCGGTACTTGAAGCCCTCAAGTCGGCCTACCCGGGCCACCGCATCCTGGTATCGTTCTTTTCACCGTCGGGCTACGAGGTGGGAAAGAAATACGGGAAGGCCGACTGGGTGACTTACCTGCCCCTCGATACGAAAGCCAATGCCCGGCGCTTTCTTTCGATCGTTGACCCGGCCCTGGTGGTGTTCGTCAAATACGATTATTGGTATCATCACCTCCGGGCAATTGCCGACCGGAAAATACCACTGCTCCTGGTTTCGGCCATTTTTCGTCCTGGCCAGGCCTTTTTCCGCTGGTATGGCGGCTTCTACCGGCGCCTGCTGCACCTGTTTTCCTGGCTTTTTGTACAGGATGCCGCATCCTTCGAATTATTGAAGGGGATCGGCGTCAGCCACTGCAGCGTTAACGGCGATACCCGCTTCGACCGTGTGGCACATATTACCCATAATCCCCGGCCACTGCCGCTGATCGAAGCCTTTGTGCAGGGCGACGCATCGGTGCTGGTAGCCGGCAGCACCTGGAAGGACGACGAAGAGCTGCTGGCAGGCCTCGAACCGGCCATCCGGTTCATCATTGCCCCCCATGAAATCAGCGGAGACAATGTGCAGCGCCTGCGGCAACTTTTTGCGGGCGAGTCGCTTACCTACACCGATCTGGAACGAAGGGGGAGTTGCCCGCCGGGTGTCCGCGTACTGATCATCGACAATATCGGCATGCTCTCGCGGCTTTATGCTTACGGCCGCCTGACCTACATCGGCGGCGGATTCAATAAAAGCGGTATTCATAACACCCTCGAAGCGGCGGCCTGGGGCAAGCCGGTGTTCTTTGGACCGAATTACCGGAAATTCCGTGAGGCCATCGGCCTGCTCGATGCGGGGGCTGCAGTTTCTGTGCGGCAACCGCAGGAACTGCAGCAACAGGTCGACCGACTGCTGGGCGACCCGCAGCATCTGTCCGCTATGTCGGAAGCGGCGAGCGCCTATGTCAGGGCCAACCTCGGAGCCTCAGAGCGGATTGTCGCTTTCGTTCAGGAAAAGCGCCTTCTTACCAGATGATAGAAATGCTGCACCGTGTCGGTGTGGTCATCCCAGCCCAGTTTCACCGTTAGTTCGCGGTTGATCCAGTATTCTGCTTCGGGCAGGATCGCAAAATTGTTGATGGTTTTTATGCTCCGCTCATACATCGTTTCGTCGCCGCGAAACAGCTCGCTGATGAACAGGTAGCGGTCATTGATGCCAATGCCCTTGCGAAGATCCTTGATCGGGGTATCGATCAGTTTATGGGCCAGCTCACGGGCGGGGGTCTTGAGCTTGTCGTTGAGCGATGCTTCCGGCGTGCCACCGAGCAGCTCGTAGACTTCGCGCGGCGGCTGTGTTTGCTGCTGTGCCAACGTGGGAACGTCTTCGAGTGCGTTGAACAACTGCGCCTGCGCCGGAGCTACGGGCTTCGAAGGTTCGGGAGCCGGAGCGAGGGGCGCGGGTGTTGGTTCGGGGGCGGCTTCGGGCAGGGCCGGTGCTGCAGGTGCTTCGGAGACAGGCGGCACGGCATCGGCAGGAAGGGCTGCAGCCGACGCAATCACACCGGGAGGGCGAAGGCTATAGGGCATGGCCGGGCGCGGTTGCGTCTCGTAGGGCCCTTCGGGCTCAGCCGGTGCTACCGGCTCCGGTACGGCTGGGGCAACCGGCTGTGCCAAAGGCTCTGTTTGTGACGGAACGGGCTGAATCGCAACCGGCGCAGGCGTACTTTCCGCCGGCAGCGGGGTCTGTTCCAGGGATGGCTCGCCGGCGTCGGGCGCAGACGAACCGGGCAGGGCAACCGGCATCGAGGGCCAGATGACGGCCACGCGGCCACCCTCGGAACGAACCGGTCGCGGTAACAAAATTTCAAGTTCGGCAGCCAGCTGGCGCACCGTCGGCAGGAGTTGGGCAGCATCCGCGCCGGCGGCCTGCTGCTCCTGCAATTTCTGGATCAAAACACGGACACGTTCCATTAGATTCCACTAGTTTTGGCGCCCTTGGGCGCCCCTATCAACAACAGGGTCCCAAAAGTACAAACCACCAACAGAACTAGCGGAGAAAAAGAGGCATTATGTTTATCGAACCACACATAAAAGGCGAATGCGGCGGCTGGATCGAAGTGGTCTGCGGGTCGATGTTTTCCGGAAAGACCGAGGAGCTTATCCGGCGTCTCAAGCGGGCCAAGATCGCCAGGATGAAGGTGGAGATCTTCAAACCCGCCATCGATGTTCGTTACGACGAGGTGCAGATCGTTTCGCACGACGAAAATGCGATCCATTCGACCCCCGTAGATCATTCGAACAAGATCCTGCTGATGGCACAGGATTGCGATGTAGTGGGGATCGATGAAGCGCAGTTCTTTGATGACGGAATTGCCGATGTGTGTGAAACCCTCGCCCGCAAGGGCATCCGGGTAATCGTTGCCGGTCTTGACATGGATTACCAGATGAAGCCTTTCGGGCAGATGCCGACCCTTCTGGCCCGCGCCGATTACATCACGAAGCTCCATGCCATTTGCATGCAGTGTGGCAACATCGCCAATTATTCGTACCGGAAGATCCCCAACGAAGACCAGATCATGCTGGGCGAAAAGGATGTGTATGAGCCGAGATGCAGGCGGTGTTATTATTTGGATGGGGAGATTGTTTGAGGGTTTCGGAAGGTTTCTGAAGGCAGGAAACTTCTTCGAAAGGCACTAATTTGCAATATCCAACCTCCGAGAACCCTCAAAAACCCTTAAAAACCCTCAGAAACCCTCAGAACTCATTAAACGCACCTACCCCATATCGTCCCTTTTCCGCAAAGACCTGTTGCTCGAAATCAGGCAGCAGTATAGTTTTTATGGTGTAGTGCTGTATATCGGCGCTACCATTTTCGTTATGTATATGGCTGTTGATGCGCCGGAAAGCCGCGTCTGGAACGGACTATTCTGGGTTGTACAGCTGTTTATCTGTATCAATGCGGTGGCCAAGAGCTTTTTACAGGAGGCGCCCGGGCGCATGCTGTATTACCAGACCCTGGTTAGTCCGGTTCAGTTCGTACTCTCCAAACTCCTGTTCAACGCGCTGCTGATGCTGGTGATGAGTACCCTGAGCTATGCGCTTTTCGCGCTGCTGCTGGGGCATCCCGTGCTGAAGCCCCTGCCCTATTTCGGGATGGTGCTGCTCGGGGGCCTGAGCCTGAGCCTGGTATTTACCTTTCTGGCAGCCATTGCGGCCCGCGCCCAGCAAAATGCCGCGATCATGGCCATCCTGGGCTTTCCGATCATCATTCCGCAGCTGATCATGCTGATGCAGGTATCGGCCGCCGCTTTCAGCACGGTTGGCACCTTCCCCTTCACCCCCATCGCCATGCTGTTCGTCATGGATCTGCTGGTGGTGCTGCTGGCGGTGATCCTGTTTCCGTATTTGTGGAAAGACTGACCTAATGTGCCGATATGCCGATATGCCGATGTGCAGATGAATTAATCTGCACATTTGCACATAAGCACATCGGCACATCATTCTTCTTATTTTTGCGCCCTAAAGTCAAAACGCTCGCAATATGCGCAAACGCTGGTGGAAAATACTCTGTGTGGTGCTGTTGGTTTATGCGTTTGCGTTCGGGCTGAACGTTTTCAACCTGGAGTGGTTCCAGGTGCCGCGGACGCCCATTCTCAACGAAACGATCCGCAACCTTTATTACCATGTGGGTATGTGGTTTTCGATGATGATCCTGTTCATCATCTCGGTAGTACATGCCATCAACTTCCTGCGTACTTCCGACCTGCGCTACGACATTCTTTCCCGGCAGTATGCCGTGGTGGGCATGATTTTCGGAGTTCTCGGCTACCTTACCGGCTTCATCTGGGCCTCTGTAACCTGGGCCGACCCGAACCAGTCCTTCGGTGCTTCCTTCGGCAACATTGCCCGCGAGCCCAAACTGATCGGTGCCGCCATCGCGCTGCTGATCTATGCCGCCTACCTGGTGCTCCGCGATTCGGTCAATGATATCGACAAGAAAGCCCGGATATCGGCGGTGTACAACATTTTTGCCTTTGCCTTCCTTTTTCCTTCCATCTGGATCATCCCGCGTCTGCTCCCCAGCCTGCACCCTGGCGGCGAGGTAGCCCCGGGCGTACGCAGCGACAACCCGGCCCTCGACCCCAAGGCCCTGACCAGCCACATGCGTGCGGTATTTTACCCGGCGGTGCTGGGCTGGACCCTGCTCGGCGTCTGGATCGCGACGATCAAAATCCGCCTCCGGCTGATCCAGCAAAAAACGTTAATCAACGACTGATGAAAAAAGCTTTCTTTGCGCTGCTGCTGATGCTGTTTTGTGGATGGGCCCAGGCCCAGGGAGGTCCGGTGGAAATGGCCGACGGCTTCCGCAGCAATGGAAAAATTTATGTCGTTTTTGCCGTAATACTGGCCATCTTTGCCGGAATCATTCTTTACCTCGTGCGCCTCGACCGAAAGGTGAGCCGGATGGAGAAGGAACGGCTTTAACGACAAGTCAGGAACTATCTTTTTTTTAATAAACGATTCGCTTATGTCTACTACCGGGTACAGCTTCTTCGAAAGCGTGGTTAAAAGCTTCAACAAAGCTGCCAAATTCACCAAATGGGATCCAGGTATCCTCGAACAAATCAAAGAATGTAACTCCGTCTACCAGATGCGCTTCCCCGTGCGCATGGACGATGGCCGCATCGAGGTTATCGAGGCCTACCGTGTGCAGCACTCGCATCACAAAACACCCTGTAAGGGCGGTATCCGCTTCGCTGCAGAAGTCAACCAGGACGAGGTGATGGCCCTCGCCGCCCTTATGACCTATAAGTGTGCCATCGTGAACGTTCCGTTCGGCGGCGGCAAAGGCGGCATCAAAATCTCTCCGAAGAAATACAGTGTCTACGAACTCGAGAAGATCACCCGCCGCTACACGGCTGAACTGGTGAAGAAGAACTTCATCGGTCCCGGCACCGACGTTCCGGCACCCGACTACGGAACCGGTGAGCGCGAGATGGCTTGGATCGTGGATACGTACCAGAGCCTGCGCCCGGGTGAGATTGATGCGGCCGGCTGTGTTACCGGCAAACCCGTAACGCAGGGCGGTGTCCGCGGCCGCCGCGAGGCTACCGGCCTGGGCATCTTCTACGGCATCCGTGAGGTCTGCTCCATGCCCGACGTCATGCAGAAGCTGGGACTCCCCACCGGTCTTGAAGGAAAGCGCATCGTGGTGCAGGGCCTCGGCAACGTGGGCTACCACGCCGCCAAGTTCTTCCAGCAGGCGGGCGCGAAGATCGTAGCACTCGCCGAATACGAAGGCTCCATTTACAACGACGGAGGCCTGGACGTGGAGGCCGTTTTCCAACACCGCAAGAGCTCCGGTTCGATCCTGAACTTTCCGGGCGCAAGCAACTTTGCCAAGAACACGGACGCCCTCGAACACGATTGCGATATCCTGATCCCCGCCGCCCTCGAAAACGTGATCAACGGTGATAATGCGCTTCGCGTGAAAGCGCGCATCATTGGCGAAGGTGCCAATGGGCCGCTGACCCCGGAAGCCGACGAAGTATTCATCACCAAAGGCACCCTCGTGGTTCCCGATATGTACCTGAATGCCGGTGGCGTGACCGTATCGTACTTCGAATGGCTGAAGAACCTCAGCCACGTACGTTATGGCCGTATGGAGAAGCGTTTCACCGAAAACCTCAACCACCACATCCTCGGACAGATCGAAGAGCTGACCGGCAAAACCGTGAGCGACACCGAGCGCAAGTTCATCATGCACGGTCCGGAAGAAGTGGACCTGGTGTACAGCGGCCTCGAGGAGACCATGATCACCGCCACCCGCGAGATCATGGACGAGTGGCGCCGCAACCCGCAAATCCCCGACATGCGGACGGCAGCCTTCGTGGTGGCCATCAACAAGGTGGGCACTTCGTATGCCGAGTTGGGCATCTTCCCCTAAGAAGCGACAGCAAAACCAGAATAAAAAGCCTTCACCCCGCGGTGAAGGCTTTTTTGTGGGCGTCATCGAACTAGTTCTCAAAAAAAGAACCGTGCCGGAAGGCTCCTGCAGCAGCCTGTCTCTCTGCTACCTTCGCAACGCAAAAAGTCATCTATGTCTGCCACCAAATACCTGCAAGATCTTCAGGCCGCACTCGTACCCTACCGCGAACCGGTCATTCAGCATCCGGTGTACCGCCAGCTGACCGGCATCGAAGACCTGCGTCGCTTCATGGAACATCATGTATATGCGGTGTGGGATTTCATGTCGCTGCTGAAAGCCCTGCAGCGGCACCTCACCTGCGTGGAGCTCCCCTGGTTTCCGGTGGGAGACGCCAACACGCGATTCCTGATCAACGAGATCGTGGTGGGCGAAGAGTCGGATGTAGACAGCCGCGGCGTGCGGATGAGTCACTTCGAACTCTACCTGCAGGCCATGCGCCAAAGCGGGGCCGACAGCAGTGCCATCCTGCGGTTTACCCACACCCTCCGGGCGGGCGGCTTCTTTACCGAAGCCTATGCATCGGGCCCGGTTCCTGTGGCTGCCCGGGAGTTTGTGGACTTTACCTTCCGCGTAATCGGTTCGGGCAAGCCCCATGTGCTGGCCTCTGTATTCACTTTTGGCCGCGAAGACCTGATACCGGGTATGTTCCTGGCGCTGGTGGCCGACCTGGGCAAGGAACATCCGGAGCTCATCTCCGAATTCCAATACTACCTCGAGCGCCATATTGAAGTAGACGGCGGTCACCATAGCGAACTGGCACTCCAAATGACGAGCCTTCTTTGTGGTGATGATCCGAAGAAGTGGCAGGAAGCGACCGAAGCGGCCATCGAAGGCCTGCAACACCGGAAGCGCCTGTGGGATGGGGCTTCGACTGCGCTCAGCCTCGCACGGTCATCCTGAGCGGAGTTGGGCTTCGACTGCGCTCAGCCTGACAGAGGGCTGTCATCCTGAGGCTGTCGCCTGGAGCTTTAGCGTCGGGCGAGCGAAGCGGAGCGGAGTCGAAGGATGGCCTACTGAGCTTGTCGAGGTATTAACTTTACCCGGCACAATCCCTGCACTTTCTCCTCATGGCCCAGCAACTTCACGATGCATCGTACAAAAACGAATTTGTCAGCCGGTTTAAAGGCGATAACAGCGGCGACCGGCGTCCCCGCCAAACGCCCGACACCTTCTGGGCAAAGGCAGAGCCCACACCGGTTCCGGAACCAAAGCTGCTGGCCTGGTCGGAAGAGCTGGCAGCAGAACTCGGACTGGACCGCCCCGATGCCGCATCCGTAGAAATACTGGGAGGCAACCGACTTGCGCAGGGCATGTATACCTATGCCGCCTGCTATGCCGGGCACCAGTTCGGCAACTGGGCCGGGCAACTGGGCGACGGTCGCGCTATTGCGCTGGGGGAGTTGGTCACACCCGGAGGCTCCATACAGGAGCTGCAGTTGAAAGGAGCCGGTCCAACAGCCTACTCACGGCGTGCCGATGGTCGTGCTGTGCTCCGCTCTTCGGTGCGCGAATACCTGATGAGCGAGGCCATGCATTACCTGGGAGTGCCCACTACACGCGCCCTCAGCCTGGCGACCACGGGCGATCCCGTGTTGCGCGACATGTTCTATGATGGCCATCCCGCCCATGAACCCGGTGCCATTGTGTGCCGGGTAGCGCCCAGCTTCCTCCGTTTCGGGTCGTTTGAAATGCCGGCCGCGCGCGGTGAAAAAGCCAACCTGCAGCAGCTGGTGGACTATACCATCGAAAAATTCTATCCTCAATATGCGCAAAACGAGGAGAAAATCCTGCTCTGGTTTGGCGATGTCGTAACGCGTACGGCGAAGCTGATGGTGGAGTGGCAGCGGGTAGGCTTCGTGCATGGGGTCATGAACACCGACAATATGTCGATCCTTGGCCTGACCATCGACTACGGCCCTTACTCGTTTGTGGATGCCTGGGACCAGAACTTTACGCCCAACACTACCGACCTGCCGGGCCGTCGTTATGCCTTTGGGCGGCAGCCGGCCGTGGCCAAGTGGAACCTGGGCTGTCTGGCAGGGGCACTCCTCCCCCTGTTTCCGGATAAGGAGCCGCTGGTGGCCTTGCTCGAAACCTACGACGACACCTATTGGCACGGATGGTACCGGATGATGGCCAACAAGCTGGGGCTGCCGGAAGCGGAGGCCGCAGGGAGCGAACTGATTGATGAATTTGTAAGACTGCTCAACCGGATCGGACCTGATATGACCCTGTTCTTTCAGCAACTGGCCACCATTTCGCCCGACGAGCAGGAAGATGCACGCCTGGTTGCACAGCTTCGTCCGGCTTTCTATACGGACCTGGCACATGAGGACCGCGAAGCGCTCGTCGTTGCGTTACAGGCTCGCAACAACCGGCTTCGTGAAAGCGGCGGAGGCCCCGAAGAGATACGGGAACGGATGCGGCGCGCCAACCCACGTATCATTCTCCGCAACTACCTGCTTTCCCAGGCGATCGAAGCGTTGGAAAAGGATAACGATGACCGCCTGTTCCGCCAGTTGGAAGCGGCCCTGAAGGAGCCGTACACCGACCATCACGATCAGTTCCTGGCGCTGAGGCCTGAATGGGCCACTCAGAAGGCCGGATGCTCGATGCTGTCGTGCAGCTCCTGAAAAGGCCTTCAGCTTGGCACATACCGGCAGTTTCGAACATCCTGCCTACCCCAGCCGACATCAGCTGCCGGCCATCATGCCCTCCACCAGGCTTTTCCACTGGATTTTTGATGCCCCGCCGATGGCGCCGGCAGCTACGGCCAGGTTCCGGGTCTTGTCGAGCAGGCGCCCGGCGCCCGTGTTCGGCTTTTCGTTGCGGCCATAAACGCCGGCAATGACTTCCGGCCCTTCGCGCCGTACCATAAAACTGGAGGTGGCTTCATCGGAAAAGAAGTGCGCCACATCGGGGTTATCGTTCACCGGACTGGAGGCTGGTCGTACGCGTATCCTGAGGAAGCGGCATCCATCCTCCTCTCCTTCCCGGATCGATTCCACCTGCACCCAGTCGAATCCCTCGCCGGAAGTGGTGCCCGGTCCCGGAACATCGATCCTGAAAAAGTCGCCGACGGCAACGGCACGGTCGGCCTCAAGGCCTCCGGAATCGGTTAATTGAAAAAAGGCAGTGGCGGAACCCGCCAGGCGGTGCCACTCGTTAGGATGCAGCAGGCGCTGCTTGACAACTTCGAAAAAGGCATCGGCCTCCGCTTCGCCAGGGAAGCTACGCCGGGCTTCGGTATTACTTTCAGCGCCACCGTCCTGTGGTGGCACCAAACCTTGTTGTTCGGGATCCATAGCCCATAAAAAAAGAAAAAGTCGTGCCGCAGCACGACCCATGAAACAGGATACAACCAACTATCCGTAATGACCTTGTGACAGGTCACTCATCACTCATCAAATCTTCAAACTGCCTTCCGAGCTCTCGGCCACGCTTGCACTACCGGTGACTGCACCAATGGCCATTTTAAAAAACTGGACCATCTTTCCTGCTTCGGTATCCCAGTAATAGCAGCGCTCCGGGTGCACATGCAGCAGCGCTACGTTCGGGTCAGCCGGACCGTTGGGGAACCAGGGCTTCACCATCGGCGTCCACTTCTGGCGGATTTTCTCCCGATCGGTAACCACATGGGCCCGCCCCCAAAGGTCGAGGTAGCTTTCCTTTCCGGGATGCGAGAAAGTAAGATGTACCTGGTGGCTGGTGGCTACCTCCTCAACCTTAATGGAACGGATATCCGTAAAAAACCAGAGCTTACCATCTTCATCCGTGTCTACCACCGACATAGGCCGGGTATGGTCCACGGCATCATCGGAGTTGGTGATGAACATGCATACCCGGATCTCCTCGACAAGCTTGCGGAGCTTGCTGAGGGCTTCTTCATGCTGCAAATGCTTTTCCATAGCGTTTGATTCAATTGAGCCAATATAGGCGGAGGATGCTGCAAAAACTTCGTGCCAGAAGCTTTTAAAGCAGCGGTCATCAGTACCGTCACCTCACCCGGGGCAACTCCTGGAGCCGGCAGGGAAAGGAGGAGAGGTCAGGTGCGCTTTGAAGCTCATCCAACAGGAACACTGATCAAACCCAGCTGTTCCGAATGAAGGATAGCTTGCTGGCTATGCTCAAAAAAACAACAGGGCACGCCTGCCTCTTCGATCCGGCGCAGTACTTCGCGTACGGCCTCCTTGCTCTTTCGGTACACGTCGCGGATATAAACCGCATGGATGCGGCCGGGAAAATGGCGGACAATCGACTCGTAGATATACGGATCGCGCTGTGACGAATCGCCGAGCAGTATAAAGCGCTGCTGCGGAAACTTTTCAAGAATGCGGACGATCCGCGCGAACTTGCCCTGGTGGTTGCTTTGCCCGGTTTTCAGCAATTGCTCGAACTGCTTCAGCACGTTCAGCAGAAACACGCCCCTCGGCAATTGCTGCACGCGGGCAAATTCGCTCAGGTAATCATAAAGGTTCCACTCGCTGCTCGATACATAGAAAAAAGGATTGGGCGCATCAGGAGTGGTATTGCCCTGTGCGAGCAGCTGGTAGTGGCGCACCACTCCTTCAAAAGGCTTGCGGCTGCGTGCATTCTGGGTAAAGAGCACATAGAGCCGTTTGCGCAGATTGGCCGAATGCGACACGAGGAAGGTGTCATCGACATCCGAGATGAATCCGTATTGTGTTGTGTGCGGCAGGTAAATCGACCCGATGCCGCTGGCCCGAATCGCATCACCAGCCCCCAGCAGTTCTACGGTGAGTTGATGCCAGCCCTGCTCTGCCGCTGCCTCCTCCTGCCATTCGAAGCGGAAGAAGCCATCGGCATCGGCCCGCGCCTGGAACTCCCGGCCACGCCATTGTGTGCGCAATCGCGCATGGGGAAGAGGTTTCACCATGAAAAGCCGGAGCAGCGCCCAGCTGTTGTTGAGCACACTATGACGATAGCGCCGGCGGGGCAAGGGACTTTGCCGGAGCACATGGCCGTAAATGACCATATGCCCTGCATGCCCGTATCCATGGTACACTTTTATTACGGTTTCCTTTGTCAGGCCCAGTCTGTGGTAAAAGCGCGCTTTGCGTTGGTAAAGCCATTTATGCAGCCGGTCAGAAAGCCTCATCGATGCCGTACATTTACCTAAAGCTATGCAGAAAGAAGGCCAGCTTCGTTTTCTTTTCGTGATCAATCCGGTGTCGGGTGGAAAAGGAAAGGCAGACTGGGAAACCCAGATCCGCAACAGCATGCGCGATTCGCCGCATGTAATGGAGTTCTTTTTGCTTACAGGCAATGACGACGAAACCTCTGTGCGCCAGCATATTCAGGAGGTAAGGCCCCATCGTGTGGTAGCCGTCGGCGGCGATGGAACCGTAAAGCTGGTAGCCGGCCTGTTGCAGTACAGCGGCATTCCGTTAGGGATTCTCCCGGCAGGCTCTGCCAATGGCATGGCGCGGGAACTCAACCTGCCGCTCGACCCTGCCACTGCCCTCGAAGTCGTTCTTTCCGGCACACCACGCCCCATCGATCTCATCCTCGTCAACAGCGACGATATTTGCATCCACCTGAGCGATATCGGGCTTAATGCACTGCTGGTAAAGTACTTCGAAGGTTCGGGAACCCGTGGCATGTGGGGCTATGCACGCGCCGTGCTGCGTGTGCTCTGGCAGAAACAGAAAATGAGCGCGATTATCCGCACCGAAGAAGACACACTGCGCCGCCGCGCCTTTATGATTGTGCTGGCGAATGCCCGTAAATATGGCACAGGAGCCAACATCAACCCGGAAGGCGATGTGTCGGATGGCCGCTTTGAAGTAGTAATCCTGCGGCGCCTCAACCTCATCGAGATCCTGAAGGCGCTTTTTACCAACCGCTCTTTCGATTCGGCGAAAATCGAAGTACTGAGCACCCGCCGGGTAGAAATACAAACCAAACGACGCACTTATTTCCAGGTGGATGGTGAGTATCGCGGCAAGGTGCAACAGGTCAGCGGACGCATATTGGCGGGAGCAATCGAAGTGCTGCTGCCAGGAAAATGAGCGGAGAGCATCGTGAGTCGTGAGTCGTGAATCGTGAGGAGGGGACGGCACTTTTTACTAAAATGTTCTGTAAAAATTTCACGCTCCCCCTTATCCTATCCCATCAGCTAATCCGCTAATCAGCTAATCATCCCTGGCTCAGTTTTTTCTGCTCATCCTGGAAAAACTCATGGACAGACTTGAATTGAAAGGCTCCTGGAATGAGCTCAAAGGAAAAGCAAAACAGGCCCATGGCGATCTTACAGACGACGATCTGCGTTATGAAGATGGCAAGGAAGACGAATTGTTTGGCCGCCTGCAGCAAAAACTAGGGAAGACCCGCGATGAGGTGATTCATTGGCTGCGCGGACTGGGCAAATAAGCCAACGCCGCCCCCAGGGGCGGCATTTTTATGTTTGGATTTCCGGTAACGCTACTTCCGCAGGCACCTGCGGAAGGTTCATACGCAAGGGGCAAGCTCTGGCATAAACAAGGTGCCGGGTCCTTGGAAAAGATCGGGTCCGGCGGGGAGGCCAGATACTGGAACCATTTCCAGACGATCAACGGTGGAACATTTGTGTAAGAGCGGGGAGAAATTTCCAGTCTGCCATCTTCCGGTCTGGGAAAAACAGCGATAGTTGCAGGGAACAGGAATTGCATATACTACTTCGCATCCGACAACGCAGACCGGCAATACAACGACCCAAAGATGAAACGCCTACAACCACAACCTCTGCACGCAGTCAACGAACCTTCATTCATCATTTAACCCCTATAAACCGTTCTACCATGGAAATGAATTCCCGCCTGTACCAGTCCTGCATTGAAGCCTGTCTTCGCTGTGCCACCTTGTGCAACCAATGCGCCAGTTCCTGCACCAAAGAGCAAAACGTACAGCAGTTCACCCGCTGCATCCAGCTTACCATGGAGTGCGCCGCTCTGTGCCAGGCTACGGCCCAGCTGCTTTGCCTGAACAGCAGTGTTGCGCTCGATCTCTGCAACCTCTGTGAAGAGCTGTGCGAGCAGTGTTGTATCGAGTGTGCCAAGTGCGACAACGAGCTGTGCCGCGCCTGCGCCGAAGCCTGCAAGGCTTGCGCCGAAGAGTGCCGCCAACTGGCGAGCGTTGCCGCTTAAGCAGGTAAATGTCTTTCTAAAAAAGCCCGCAGGTCGATACCTGCGGGCTTTTTGCGGGTCAGCCGGAAGGAGCCTGCACTAAAATGCCATTTCCAACCGCATCGGAGCCGTGCTTCGGGCCACCCTATCTTTGCGCCATGCATTACGTGACGGCACAGGCACTGACGAAGTCTTACGGCATTAAGCCCTTGTTCGAAAACCTGACTTTTCATATTTCCGAAGGCGACAAGATCGCCCTTGTAGCCCGTAATGGATCGGGCAAATCAACCCTGCTAAAGATCGTCGGCGCCATGGAAACACCCGACGACGGTTCGGTATGGATCAATAAGGATGTGGACGTAGCCTTCTTTGAACAGGAACCCCGGCTAACCGAATCGGCCAGCATCCTCGATAATATTTTCACCCACGAGCATCCTGTCATCAACCTGATCAAGGATTATGAAGCCGCTGTGGATCTGAACCAGAGCGAGCGCCTGCACGCGTTGCTGGGGCAGATGGACGAACTGGGCGCCTGGGATTTTGAAGCCAAGGTGAAGCAGATCCTCGGCAAGCTCAACATCCATAATCTGCAACAGGTAGTGGGAACACTGAGCGGAGGCCAGAAGAAAAGGGTAGCCCTGGCACGTACACTGATCGATATCGGCTTCGAACACAAGCATGTGCTGCTGATCATGGACGAACCCACCAACCACTTGGATGTGGAAATGGTGGAATGGCTCGAACATTATCTTAACAAAGAAAATACGACCCTGCTGATGGTGACCCACGACCGGTACTTTCTTGATTCGGTTTGTGAGGAAGTGTGGGAGCTCGACAACGGAACGCTTTATGTACACAAGGGCGACTACGCAAACTATCTCGAAAAGAAAGCAGCCCGCGAGGAAAGCGAAGCCGCCTCTATTGAAAAAGCGCGTAACCTGTACCGTAAGGAACTGGAGTGGATGCGCAAGCAGCCCAAGGCCCGTACCACGAAGAGCAAGAGCCGCCAGGATAATTTTTACGAAGTTGAAAAAAGGGCGAAGCAGAAAATCCAGGAACAGCAACTGGAATTGCAGGCCAAAATGAACCGCCTCGGCGGCAAAGTAGCCGAGCTCAAAAAGGTGTATAAGAACTACGGCGACCGTGTGATTTTGAAAGGATTCGACTATACCTTCAAAAAGGGGGAGCGTATCGGCATCGTGGGCCGCAACGGCGCCGGCAAATCCACGTTCATCAATATCCTGCAGGGCATCGAACCGGCCGACTCCGGTAAAATCAATATCGGCGACACGGTCGTGTTCGGTAACTACTCGCAAACCGGCCTCGAGCTGAAAAGTGACATGCGCGTGATTGAGTATGTCAAAGGAATCGCCGAGAACTTTCCCCTGGCCAATGGGGGCACCCTGAGCGCTGCCCAGTTTCTTCAGTTATTCCTGTTTAGTCCCGACCAGCAATACACCTATATCAGCAAGCTGTCCGGAGGCGAAAAGCGCCGCCTGCACCTGCTGTCGATCCTGTTCCGGAATCCCAACTTCCTGGTGCTCGACGAGCCTACGAACGACCTTGACCTGCCGACCCTTTCCGTTCTCGAAAACTTTCTGCTCGACTTTCCGGGCTGCCTGCTGATCATCTCGCATGATCGCTACTTTATGGACCGCCTGGTAGATCACCTGTTTGTTTTTGAAGGCGATGGTGTTATCCGCGACTTTCCGGGCAATTACTCGCAATACCGCGAACAGCAGAAACTGGATGCCGCCCAGGAGGCCGAGGCGCGCAGGGAAGAAAAAGCCCAGCAGGCAGCGGCTCCGGCGCCGGAAGAACCTTCGAAAGCAAAACGTAAACTGTCTTTCAAGGAACAGCGGGAGTTTCAGCAATTGGAGCAGGACATTGCCCGGCTCGACCAGGAACGGAAAGAACTCACCGAGAAAATGGCCGCAGGCGCGCTTGATTTTGGAGAACTGCAAAAGGCAGCGGAGCGCATCGGGGCAATCAACGACCTGATCGACGAGAAGGAACTGCGGTGGCTGGAACTTAGTGAGTTGGCCTGAATTTTCTGCGGCGCACAATTTGCAACGTCCTTCCGCATATGATTGCATGGGAGGAGATAGTCTTGCAGCTGGCGCTGGTGATACTGGTAGGTGGTCTGATCGGACTGGAGCGTGAGTTCCGGAGCAAGTCGGCAGGATTTCGCACGATGATCCTGATCTGTCTGGGTTCCTACCTGTTTACTATGATCTCAATGACATTAAGCCGCTCCTCCGACGACCGGATCGCATCCAACATCGTTACGGGTATCGGATTCCTGGGGGCGGGGGTAATCTTCCGTTCACAAAACCGCATCAACGGTATTACTACGGCCGCTACCATTTGGGTATCGGCCGCACTGGGTATGGGCATCGCCGACAGGTCCTACACCCTGGTTGGCTTTGCCACTGGCGTGGTGCTGATCATCCTTTGGCTGATGACCCGTCTGGAGCGGCTGATCGACCGGGTCAGTCAGAACCATACCTACCGCATCGTGAGTGTTTACCGAGAAGACCTGTTGCGGGAGTACGAGCGGATGTTCGACGAATGCGGCCTGACCTATAAGCGCATCAAGCGCACCAAAAGCGGCGACCATATCATCGGCATCTGGCATGTGCACGGAACGGAAAAGAACCACAACCGCTACACCCGCATGCTGATTCAACACCCGGCGGTGAAGGAGTTTGAATTTTAGAGGAGTTGGTCTATGGGTGGGTTCGTCTAGCGGTGCCTGGCACCTACCCACGTAGCAGCACATCAGCTAATCATCCTCTCTGCCACAGCCTCGCCTCCGCCTTCTGCACAAGTTCATCAATGTTGATGTTCTTCATGCATTTGAAATGTCCCTGCGGACATTTATCGCGGCCGATCTTGGTGCAGGGACGACACCATAGTTTATGAACCTGTACGTCGTCATAAGGACGGCCGTGGCGGAGCAGGTGGTTATCGCCGTAGTAGGGAACCATACCGAACGAGGGCGTAGTGCTGCCCCATACCGCTATCACCTGCTTTTTTAGTGCAGCGGCAATATGCATCAGCCCGGTATCATGGGCGATCACCAGCTTGGATTTTCTCACGAGGTCGACGCTCTCATTGAGGCGGAACTTGCCACAGGCATTGTAGATTTTTATCGGATCCACGGAGGCGATCATATCTCCTTCGCCGGCTTCCTCCGGCCCGCCCAGTAGAATTACGGGATGATGGATTTTCCTGCACAGCTCCTGCAGTTTCTCGATAGGCAACTTCTTTGTTTTGAAGGAAGCGCCGATCACCAGCGCAACATAACCGAGCTGGTGCGCAGCAGGTATATCGCTATAGGGCACTTCATCGTTGGGACCAATAAAGTAATCCATCCCCTTGCCGTCATTTTTTACCCCAAATGGCTCCACGGTCTTCAGGTAGCGATCGATGATATGCACCTTCGGCATCACGTTCCACTTCAGCTTCACGAAGATGAATTTTTCGATGTTCAGCTTATTGAAGGAGTAAGCCGGTAGCTTCAGGCTACGCTTAAGACGCAGCGTACGCAGGTTATGATGCAGATCGATGATATAGTCGAAGCCCTCCGCCTGCAGTTCGTCAATCATCGCGTCCCAGTTGGTCTGCAGCACATGGATTTTGTCGAGGTAAGGATTATGCTCGACCACCTGCCGGAACTGGGGTTTCACCAGAAAGTGCACGACAGCACCCTCTACCTGGGTTTTCAGGCAGCGGATGACGGGCGTGGTCAAAACGATATCACCAATTGACGAAAAGCGGACAATCAAAAACTTGGGCATCGGCGCAAAGGTAAGAACAAAGGTGGTGGCGGGTTTGGAAGGTTCCTGAAGGTTACTGAAGGTTCTCCCTCCTTCGATATTCGATACTCGATATTCGATTCTCCCTAGCGCTCGACGTAGTTCAGATCCTTATGGAAGGTTTCTTCCGTAAAGAAGGCGGCGAGCAGGGTAATGCTCATCACGATGGCGCCGGTGACCATCGCGGCATCGAGGAAATCCCAGCCCCAGCTATCCTGGAAAACATCCTTGAACAGGAGGTTGATCAAGGGAAGCGCGCCACGTACCATGTTCGGTATGGTTGTGGCGGCGGTGGCCCTAAGGTTGGTACCGAACTGCTCGGCGCCCATGGTCACGAAAATGGCCCAGAAGCCAGTGCTGAAGCCCAGGAAGGCGCAGATGGCATACATCCGGGTATCGTTGTTGTTCCAGGGACTAAAAAACAAAATACCTCCGATGATGCAGAGAAAATAGAAAAGGTACAGCGCCTTCTTCCGGCTCCGGAAATACTGGCTGATGAAACCAATGAGGATATCGCCGATGGCAATGGCGGCATAGGCATACATGATGGCCTTTCCGCTAATGATCTCATTGGATCCGTAAAGGGCACCGGCAAACCGGTTACTCAGGTTAACCAATACACCGATCACATACCAGGTGGGCAGCCCGATCAGGATGGCCAGAAAGTACTTGCGAAAACGACGGGAGTTGTTGAAGAACATGAGGAGATTGCCGCGCTGTACTCCCTGTTCTTTCACTTCATGGAACATACCGCTTTCCGATACTTTGATGCGCAGCAACAGCAGGCCAATGCCCAGTCCGCCGCCAATCATATAACAAAGCCGCCAGTTGCCGCCGGTAAACTGAAAGGTATAGTAGGCTGCCACGGCGCCGAAAAGCCCGATGCCCGCCACCAACGAAGTACCGATGCCCCGTTTGTTCTTCGGAAGCAGCTCACTTACGAGTGTGATGCCTGCGCCCAATTCGCCGGCAAGGCCGATACCTGCAACAAAGCGTGCCAGGGCGTATTGCCCGACGGTCTGAACGAAGCCCGTAAGAAAGTTTGCGACGGAATACAGCAGGATCGACCCGAAGAGTACACTGAGGCGCCCTTTCTTATCGCCCATCACACCCCACAGAATACCGCCGATCAGCAGACCGCTCATCTGCCAGTTGATGATCCGGGTACTGGCCGTGATCACGGCTTTGGCATCGTCCATCGGTACGCCGATACCTGCCAGGGATGGTTCCCGGACGATCGTAAACAGCAGCAGGTCGTAGATATCGACGAAATAGCCAAGCGCGGCCACCACCAGGGCAAGGCTGAACAGAGCGTTTTGGTTGCGCGGCATAGTTTAGAGGATCGCGTTGGGGTCCTTGTCGTCGGTAGGCACCACGTGCTTCTTGGCAAAAAACAGCTTATACAGCACCGGGAGGGTAGTGATCAGGATAATGATGATGGCGATGAGCTCGATGTGTTTGGCCAGGCTGAAGCCAAACCGATTACTGACCCAGTTTTCCAGGAAATAGCCGCCCAGCATCATCGAACCTACCCAGGCAAGGCTGCCCAGGATGTTGTAGAGCAGAAAGGTGGGCCGGTGCATGCGCACGATGCCGGCAATGATGGGAGCAAAGGTGCGTATGATGGGCAGAAACTTGGCCAGAAAGATCGTGGCCTTTCCGTTCTGTTCATAAAAGCCTTTGGCCCGCAGCAGGTGTTTCCGCTTGAACAGCCAGGTTTCGCGGCGTTCATAAATCAGCGGACCGGTTTTGTAACCGAACCAGTAGCCGACAATATTGCCGATCACGGAAGCCAGGATCACAAGAATGAGGATCAGGGCTATCTTAAGTGGCGTTTCCTGGCCGTCGCCGATCTGCGCGCAAAACTTGCTGATGTAGATCCCGGCCGTAAACAGCAGCGAATCGCCGGGCAGAAAAAAACCGACGAACAATCCGGTCTCCGCAAACACAACGAAAAGCAGGATGTAAAGCCCGCCATTCTCAATGATCCAATGTATCAGGTTATTCAGCATGGTCGTTTATTGGTGTATTCGTTTATTGGTTTATTTGTCTATTGGTTTATTTGTAAGAGGGGCCTGCCGATACTGTTCCGGGTTCCGGGTTTCGTGTTCGGATTCGAGATGCTCTTATACTGCCATCATTACCCTATCCTCCTCTCCTCCATTTTCACATTCTCCCATTACCCCATTCTCCCATTCACCCATTACCCCATCCTTCGACTCCGCTGCGCTTCGCTCAGTATTGCAGTCATGTCAGGCTGAGCCTAGTCGAAGCCTCATCAGCTAATCCGCTAATCAGCTAATCATCTATCCGTTCTCCAGTTCTCCTTCCCACTTGCTGACCACACTCGTGGCAATGCTGTTGCCCACTACGTTGGTGGCGGTTCGGAACATATCGCAGAAGTGGTCGATCGGGAGGATGAGGGCCACGCCTTCGGGCGGGATGTTGAACATCGCGCAGGTGGCCAGCACCACCACCAGCGAAGCGCGGGGCACGCCTGCTACTCCCTTGGAGGTCAGCATCAGCACCAGCAGCATCGTCAGTTGCTCACCCAGCGGCATCTGGATACCATAGGCCTGGGCGATAGCCAGCGAGGCGAAGGTCATATACATCATCGAGCCGTCCAGGTTGAACGAATAGCCCAGGGGCAGCACGAAGGAAACGATACGGTCGCGACAGCCGAAGCGCTCGAGTTCTTCCGTAAGTTTCGGAAACACGGCCTCCGAAGAAGTGGTGCTGAAGGCGATCAGCAGCGGTGAACCGATGCGGCGCATCAGCTCATTGAGGCGCTTGCCGAGGATCAGGTAGCCCACGCCGAGCAGCAGGATCCAGAGCAGCGCGATGCCGATGATAAAGTAGAGGAAGTAATAGGCGGAAAACCCGAAGATGGTGGTGCCCTTTGCCGCCACCACGGAGGCGATGGCACCAAAAACGCCCAGCGGCGCGAAGGCCATCACGTAGTTCACGATCTTGAGTACAATGTGCGATACCCGCTCCAATGCATACACAACCGGCTTCGCATAGTCGCCGATAGCTGCAGCCGCCACTCCGAAGAAAATAGAGAAGACGACAATCTGAAGAATCTCGTTGGTGGCCATGGCCTCTACAAAGCTCTTGGGAATGACATGCTCCACAAAATTCTGCAGCGAGAAGCCCTTACCCTTGGTCATCAGGTCGCTCAGGCTTTCCACATCTTTCTGCTGCATATTGATATGATAGCCCGGACCAAAGAAGTTGACCAGCAGCATTCCCAGCAGCAGCGATGCGAGCGAGGCGGTGATGAACCAGAGAATGGCCTTGCCGCCCACGCGGCCCACGGCCTTGAGGTCGCCCAGCTTGGCGATGCCCACCACCAGTGTCGAAAACACCAGCGGTGCGATGATCATCTGCACCAGGCGGATGAAGATGGTGGAAAGCAGTTTTATGTTTTTGGCAAAACCCGTTTTGAACTCGGGACTTCCGCCATGATACACCAGCAGCCCGGTTCCGATACCGAGGGCCATGGCAAGCAAAATAAATAATGTCAGGCGGCTACCTTTACTCATATACACGCATTCGGGACGCCGAAAATCGGAAAAAAACGGTGCGCCGCGAAACTTAAATTGAGCGCCGCCTTCCATCTGTGTAAAACATACCGGAGGCTATTTAATTTATTGTTTTATTTTACGACCCAAATCTCTTTCAATAATCTATTGTTTATGAGTCTATTTGTCAAGAAACCGCTGAACCAGATCCTGGCGCAGGCGGCCGACAACGAGAAGGGCCTGAAGCGCACGTTGGGTGCGGGCAATCTTGTTGCTCTGGGTATCGGTGCCATTATCGGCGCCGGCCTCTTTGTACGAACTGCCGCCGCTGCCGGCCAGGCTGCCGGTCCGGCCGTGACCATCTCATTTATTGTCGCCGCTATCGGTTGTGCCTTTGCTGGTCTGTGTTATGCCGAGTTTGCTTCGATGATCCCGATCGCCGGTTCTGCTTACGCCTATTCTTATGTCACCATGGGTGAGATCGTTGCCTGGATCATCGGATGGGCCCTCATCATGGAGTATGCTCTCGGAGCCGCAACGGTTTCTATTGCCTGGAGTGAATACCTCAATAAGCTGTTAGGAGGAAGCATACCCTACGAATGGTGCCACTCGCCCTTTGAAAGTTTTACGGATAGTGCCGGTGTCCTGCATTCCGGCATCATCAATGCACCGGCTTTGATCATCCTGTTACTGCTGACCATGCTGCTCATCAAGGGCACCCAGGAGAGCGCCCTGGTCAACGCCGTGATTGTTTTCATCAAGGTAGCGATCGTGGTGCTGTTTATCGCAATCGGCTGGCAGTTCATCAACCCCGCCAACCACACGCCCTACATGATCCCCGAAGGCACTGCGCCCGTAGTAGACGCTGCCGGTAAGGAGATTGCCAACTACTCCGGCGTTTTCAAACATGGCTGGGGGGGCGTACTCGGAGGCGCCGCCATCGTGTTCTTCGCGTTTATCGGTTTCGATGCCGTATCGACGGCCGCACAGGAAGCCAAGAACCCGAGCCGCGACATGCCCATCGGCATCCTCGGCTCACTGGTGATCTGCACGATCCTCTATATCCTCTTTGGACACGTGCTTACCGGTGTTGCGCCCTGGAAAGATTTCGTAGACCCTTCAAGGGGCCGCGAAGCTTCGGTAGCCTACGCCATCTCCCAGTATATGACGGGTTATAGCTGGCTGTCGACCGCCGTGACGGTGGCCATCCTCGCCGGCTTCTCCTCGGTGATCCTGGTGATGCTGATGGGCCAGAGCCGCATCTTCTACACCATGTCTAACGACGGCCTCATTCCGAAGGCCTTTGGCGACCTGCACCCCCGATACAAGACGCCCTATAAAGCCAACTGGATCCTGTTTGTATTTGTAGGCCTTTTCGCTGCCTTTGTGCCGGGCCACGTGGCCGGTGACCTGACCTCCTTCGGAACCTTGTTCGCCTTTGTGCTGGTGAGCCTTGGTGTATTGATTTTGCGCCGCAAAGAGCCCAACATGAAACGCCCCTTCCGCACACCGGCAGCCCCGGTGGTGTCGGTCCTTGGCGCCATCATCTGCACGGGTATGATCGTGGCCATCGACACCTTCACGCTCAAAGTAGCCTTTGCCTGGATGCTGATCGGCCTGGTGGTCTACTTCGCCTACAGCCGCAGCCGCAGCAAGCTTCGTTCATTTGCCGACGTGCTGCCAACAGCCGACGATTTCGAAAGCACTAAACGCTGATGCCCGCTAATGATTCAAAAAAGCCGTCCTCCCGGGGCGGCTTTTTCTTTGGCCGGAACCCGCTAAATTTGCACGCCTACGCTGTGCCACGGCGCGCGGCGCCCTACCACACCCGCAGCGTTTGCCAACTTAAAACTTTAAACCGGAAATTCTACACCACTATGGGCCGCATATTCGAAGTAAGAAAATCCGCCATGTTTGCCCGCTGGGACAAAATGGCAAAGAACTTTACCCGTATCGGGAAGGAAATCATCATTGCCGTAAAAGCGGGCGGGCCCGATCCGAACTCCAATGCCGCCCTGCGCCGCTGCTTTCAGAACGCCCGCAGCGTAGGTATGCCTAAAGACCGCGTGGAAGCCGCCATCAAGCGCGCTCAGGGCAAAGAGCTCATCAACTACGACGAGATCCTGTACGAAGGTTATGGTCCGCATGGCGTCGCCATACTCGTTGAAACCGCCACCGACAACCACGTACGCACGGTAGCCAACGTGAAGTCGATCTTCAACAAAGGCGGCGGCACGCTGGGCAACTCCGGCTCAGTGGCCTTCCAGTTCAGGAAGATGGGTGTTTTTAAGCTGAAGCCCGAAGGTGTAAACATTGAAGACCTGGAGCTCGAACTGATCGACTTCGGCCTGGAAGAGCTGGGCGAAGGCACCGGCGAAAACGGAGAAGAAGTGATCGTGCTGCGCTGCGCCTTCCCGGATTTCGGAAGCCTCCAGAAAGGCCTCGAAGAAAAGAACATTACCCCCATCAGCGCCGAAATCGAATGGATTCCCGGCACCACCGTAGAACTACCGGAAGAGCAGGCCCAGGAAGTGCTGAAACTGGTAGATAAGCTGGAGCAGGATGAAGACGTGCAAAAGGTGTTTCACAACCTGCAGTAAGGAGAAAGTCAAAAGTAAAAATTCAAAAGCGGCTTTTCGGGCCGCTTTTCTGTTACCGGGTACAATCGTGAGGATCATAAGGCTGCCCGTCAGGGCAGTTGCCCGCCGGTTCCTGGCACCACAAAAAACAGGTCAGGAAAGATCGGGGCCTGCTTCCGGCCTACCTTTGTGCCATGTCGGCCCCGATCGTTTTATTTGACGGCGTCTGCAACTTCTGCAATGGCTGGGTGAACCGCCTGCTTCGGTGGGACAGCCGCCGCGTTTTGCGCTTCGCCGCATTGCAGTCGGAAGCAGGGCAACACCTGCTGGAACAGTACGGCCTGGAAAAAAACTCCTTCTCCTCATTTGTGCTGATCGACCAGGGAAAGGCATACCTGCGCTCCAGCGCCGCCCTGAAGCTTCTCCCCTACTTGCCGGCCTGGGTGCAGCCGGCACGGGTGCTTTGGCTCGTTCCCGCATTTCTACGGGACGGTGTCTACAACCTGATCGCCCGTAACCGTTATCGCCTGTTTGGAAAGAAGGATGCGTGCATGATTCCGACTGTGGAGCAGCGATCACGGTTTCTGGGCTGAAGCAAGACCTCAAATGCTTATCTCGCCCTGCAGAAACAAGGCGCACTTGCCGCTCATCAGCACGCGGTTGCCTTCCAGCGTGCACCAGAGGTCGCCGCCTCGGGCCGACAGTTGCCTGCAGTGCAGTTCGTGGGTGTTGAGTTTCTGCGCCCAATAGGGCACTACGTTGCAATGCGCCGAGCCGGTGACCGGATCTTCGGGGATGCCGGCGCCGGGATAAAAGCAGCGCGACACCACATCGGCCTCCCGTCCCCTGGAAGTCACGATCACGCCGATGGTATCGAGCTCCTTCATAAGCGTGTAATCGGGCTCAACGCTCAGCACCGCATCTTCCGAAGGCAACACCACAAAATAGTCGCGCGAGCGCCGTATTTCCACAGCCGTAGAAATACCGAGGCTGGGCAACAGCTGATCGGGCACTTCGCACTCCTCCGGCATCCGGGCCGGAAAATCAAGTGTATAAAGACCGTCTCTGGCCGACGCCTTCAGCGGCCCGACCTTTTCCGTGGTAAAATGAATCTCCTGTACATGCGGTTCAAGAAAATTCTTGATCACGTAGGCAGAGGCCAGCGTAGCGTGCCCGCAGAGGTCAATTTCGTATTCGGGCGTAAACCAGCGGATATGATAGGACCCCTCGAGCCCCGCCTGCGCATCCTCATTCTTCACAAAAAAGACCGTCTCGCTCAGGTTGTTCTCCATGGCGATCTGCTGCATCAATCCGGCTTCGATCCAACCCTGCAAGGGTATGACCGCGGCGGGATTTCCTTTGAATACGCTTTCTGCAAAGGCGTCTACCTGATAGAGGTTAAGTTTCATGAAACAAATGTAGGCACTGCCCTGTGTACCTACTTTTGAAATGAGCGACAATCAATTTTCAATGTTCAGTTTTCAAGTAGTGAACAATCATTCTCAGACCCCTGAAAATTGTTCGATATGCATTGAATATTGGAAATCTCCCCTACCCGCTTAGTTCGTCCTGCTTATAAAACCGGGGCAGCATCAGGCGGTAACGCACCGATACCCACCTGATGGAAAAGATAAGACCGATGCAAAGCACCTTGGCCACATCGTCGTCTATCGGCGAACTGCGCAGGAAATAATAGAGTGTGCCACCCGCCACACAGGCCAGCGCGTAGATCTCCCTCCGGAACAGCAGGGGCACCTTGTTGAGCAGCACATCGCGCAACACGCCGCCGAAGCAGGCCGACATCGTTCCCAGGGAGATACAGATGGAGGCACTCAGCCCTTTCTGAACCGCGATCTCCAAACCGATGATGGTGAATAAGCCGATTCCCAGCGCATCGAACAGGAATAGCGCCGTTTGCAGCTGTTTGATGTAGGAACCGAATAGCATGGTTGCCAGAGCCGAAAAAAAGATCACATTGATGGTTGCGGCATTGGTCAGCCATCCAACCGGGAGATTGCCCAGCAAAATGTCGCGCAGGGTGCCCCCGGCCAATAGCCGTCACGAAAGAGATAATCAGTACGCCGAAGGGATCCAGCCGCCGCTCCATTCCCGAAAAAGCACCGGCGATGGCAAAGGAGGCCGTGCCGAAGATGTCGATGAAATGGAGAAACTGGGAGTAGTGCATGGTACCGTGAGTCGTGTGTAAAAGATACTATTGCTAAAATAGAAAAAGACACAAAAAACGGGTCACCAGCAAGTGCCCCGTCCGATGGATATCAGAAGTTGTACCCATCTCACGACTCACGATTTACTCCGCCATCATCTCCAGCACCACCTCCTGGATTTCCTCGGCATTGGGCTTGGAAAAATAATCGCCATCCGAACCATAGGCCGGACGGTGGGCTTTAGCCGTGATGGTGCGCGGTGCAACATCCAGCCAGCGATAGCCCCCCTGTTCTTCCATCACCTTCGTAAACATGAAAGCAGCAGCCCCACCGGGAACGTCTTCATCGATGAAGGCGATCCGGTTGGTTTTCTTCAGCGAACCGAGAATCAGGTGATGGATATCAAAAGGCAGCAATGTTTGCACGTCAATGATCTCGCAGCTGATGCCCTGCTTTTCGAGCAGCTGGGCCGCGTCCTGCACAATGCGCAGGGTGGAGCCGTAGGTAACGAGCGTGATGTCGGCCCCCTCGCGCACCACTTCCGGCACGCCTAACGGCACGGTGTAGTCGAGGAGGTTGGCCGGCAGCTTCTCCTTCAGGCGGTAGCCATTCAGGCATTCTACCACGATGCCCGGATCGTTGGAGCGGAGCAGGGTATTGTACATACCCACGGCCTGGGTCATGTTGCGGGGTACACACACGTACATGCCGCGCAGCGCGTTCAGCACCATACCCATCGGAGAACCGGAGTGCCAGATGCCCTCGAGGCGGTGGCCCCGGGTGCGCACGATGAGCGGGCAGCTTTGCTGTCCTTTAGTACGGTAGTGAAGGGTGGCCACATCATCGCTCAGGGGTTGCAGGCCGTAGAGCAGGTAGTCTAGGTATTGAATTTCCGCGATCGGGCGCAGGCCACGCATGGCCAGGCCAATGCCCTGTCCCATGATGGTGAGTTCGCGAATGCCGGTATCGAAGATGCGGTGCTCGCCATATTTGGCCTGCAAACCGGCAAATCCCTGGTTCACATCGCCGATGTAACCGAGGTCCTCGCCGAAGGCAAAGGTTTTCGGGTTGCTGGCGAAGAGGCGATCGAAATAACTGTTGAGGACCTCGAAGCCATTCAGCACCGGCGCATCATCTGCGAACTCAGCCTTCACTTCCGGCACCCGGAGGGCGCCGTTCGGGCCTTCGTTGTACAGATGCGTGTTGTACAATTCCTTATTTTCCTGACGCAGGTCGTTGTACTGATCGCGCAGCCAATAAGCGGCTTCGTCTTTACCGGTGAGCAGTAAGGCCTGGTTGAGGGTGCGGAGCACATCGCGGCGCAGGGGCTCGCGCAGTGCGGTCAGTTCCTTGACCAGTTGCTGCAGGCCACCGGCCAGCGCGGGCATTTTTGAAGCCACATCGTTGAGAAGGTCGGTCGCCCGTTCCACCTGCTTTTTAATCGGAATCAGGTAGCCCTCCCAGGCCTGCTGCTTCAGGCGGCGTACTTCTTCGCGGGCCTCGCTTTCGAGCAGTTCGAGCTCTTCGGCCGTGGCGAGCGCATTGGCGATGATCCATTCGCGCATCTTCACCAGTCCATCCCACTGGCGCTCCCACTCGAGACGCTCCGGCGTTTTATAACGCTCATGCGAGCCGGAGGTAGAATGCCCCTGGGGCTGGGTTATCTCTTCCACATGGAAAAGCACCGGCGTATGGGTTTCGCGGGCAATGCGGATACCCTCTTCGAAAGTTTCGCAAAGGGCGGCATAGTCCCATCCTTTCACCTTGAAGATCTGGAATCCGTTTGTGCCGTCTTCCTTTTGGAAGCCTTTCAGGGCTTCGGAGATCGAGGCTTTGGTGGTCTGGTATTTTTTGGGAACGGAGATGCCATAGCCATCGTCCCATACAAAAACGGCAAGCGGAACCTGGAGCACACCGGCGGCATTGATGGTTTCCCAGAACTGGCCTTCCGAAGTGGAAGCATCGCCGATGGTGCAGAAGCATACTTCATTGCCGTTGCGCGATAGGCCGGTCTCCGCGGCCAGCTCGGGCACGTTGCGGAAACATCGGGAGGCGAAGGCAAGACCCAGGCCGCGGACCATTTGTCCGGCCGTGGGTGCGATATCGGAAGAAACATTTTTACGTTCGGTGAGGGGCAGCCACTGGCCGTTGTCGTCTACCCAGCGGGTGGCAAAGTGACCGTTCATCTGGCGGCCTGCGGAAAACGGCTCCCGCTCGAGGCTCGGGTCGGCATAGAGTTGGGCGAAGAACTGGTCTACGGTGGCGAGACCGCTGGCAAACATAAAGGTCTGATCGCGGTAGTAACCCGAGCGGAAATCGCCCGGCTGGAAGAATTTGGCCATGGCCACCTGGGCTACTTCCTTGCCGTCGACGAAGATGCCGAATTTGGCTTTTCCGGTGAGCACTTCCTTACGGCCCAGCAGGCTTGTCTCACGGCTGAGCACTACCCAGCGGTAGTCTTGCAGCACCTCTTCACGGAATTTCTCGAATGACAGCGCCTCTGCTGAAGGCTGCGCCGGATCATATGCTTGTTCCATGGGGCAAAAATAAGCGCTTCGGTCCCACGTCGTTAAAAAAAGCCTATTCACCGGACCTGCTGAACAGGTTTTCCTTGTTTCGCTTAATTTTGGGGACAACTCACTTAAAATGAAACCGTTCCTGCTGTATTTGATGTTGATGCTGGCGGGCTTTGGCGCGCAGGCCCAGGGCGATGAGCTGCTGCGCCTGAAAGAGACCGAATACGACTTCGGGAAGATTGCACAGGGCAAGCCGGTGTACCACAGTTTTGAGCTGATCAATACGGCAAAATCGACGCTTAAGCTCGACAATGTGTCGGCCAGTTGCGGCTGCACGACGCCCGAATGGAGCAAGGATCCGATTGCGCCGGGTGCGAAAACCCTGATCAAGGTCGGCTATAATGCAGCCGCCGAGGGGCCCTTCGAAAAAATTATTTCGGTCACATACAACGGTGACCAGACAAAAATCATCAAGATAAAAGGTGAGGTTTGGCGGGCGCCCGCCGGACCGGCTCCTGCCAATCCATCTGTTCAATTTCTTAAACAACAAATACAATGATGAGAAAACTCCTCCTTGCCGCCGCCCTGTTCGTTGGCGGACTGACTGCCCAGGCCCAGAAGGTTGACGAAATGGTGAAAGTGAATGAGAAGCACGATTTCGGTAAAATCAAGCAGAACGTTCCGGTAACCACCAACTTCGAGATCACCAATGTGTCCAATAAGCCGATGGTGATTGAAAGCGCAACCGGTTCCTGCGGCTGCACCACGCCTGAAGTTCCCAAGGAGCCGATTGCGCCGGGAGCTTCCACGAAACTGAAGGTAGCCTACAACGCCGCCGCCCTCGGTTCTTTCAACAAGACCGTAACGGTAAAGTTTGCCGGTGTCGACGAGCCGAAGATCCTGACGATCAGCGGTGAAACCCTGGACGCCGATGCTTATGCCAAGGCACAGGCCACCGAAAAGCCCAAGGCGAAGCCTGCCCAGGCTGCCAAGTCGGCCAGCAAGAAATCCTAATCTACAGGAGATCATATTGAAAAGTCCCTCGCCCCAGGTGAGGGACTTTTTTGTTGGAAACAGGGAACGGCCTTCAATATTATCCGGTTCCTTGTTCCTTGTTCTGCTGTTCGCTAGCTTTGCGCCATGCTTCAGATTTCCCAGCGCGGCCAGCAGATGCCGCCCTCTCCTATATGGAAGCTGGTACCATAAAACGAGTACGGGAAATCTGCTGTTCACTTGAAGCCGCTAGTTTTTGTATGGCTTGTATCTCGCCCTTGAATAAGTTCAGCGAGTTCTAAAACAGGTTGACGCTTGACGAGGGAGGAAGTACCGTTTTCTCGCTATGATCGTAAGAATGCCGATAAGAACTACGAGTTAGCTTTCAGGCGTAGGCTTGGATAAAGTAGGGTATTGGGCCAATAATTGCGGTAGTAACGCAACAGGTTCTACATTCGCAAGTGTTTATACTTACAAGCCAATTTTCAATCAATTGATTTCCAGCGATGCATACCGAATGAAAGATTGAACTAAATGCCTCTTGAATAAGCATTTTTACGTAAGTCGGTCGAAAAAATTATATTTAAACCGGCTTTTAAGGAGCGTTTCCAGCGTTTGCATCAATCAGTCTGACGTTTACTGCGTGCCATAGAAAGTCAGCCAACCAAAACCGATTTATGAGAAATTTTCCCAAGGCACTTTTCATCCTGTTATTTCCATTTGGCAATCTTTTCGCGCAGTGTCCACAGGCTAGCATTTCGTATGGGTTACATGCGCATTGCGCCAATGGTTCGATATCGCCGCGGCTGACCGGCCAAAACGGTGGGCATTATACTGCGGCTCAGGGTCTTAGCATCAATACTTCTAGTGGCGTCATCGATCTCGCCGCTTCTCAACCGGGTAGCTACCAAGTTTTTTATTCGCTTCCTGCTAGCGGAAGTTGCCCAGCCTTTCAGACTTCAACAGAGGTAATAATTGATGCTCCCGGAAGTCTGAATCAGCCAATGGACGTTTCGCTTTGCTCCGGAACACCGGCTAGCCGTCTGGCGTTCAGCGGCGGTTCTGCCGGAACGGTATATAACTGGACAAACACCAATACGGCGATCGGCTTGGCCGCTGAAGGTAGCGGGGCAATTCCTTCTTTCCTGCCGGTCAATAATACATCTACCGTTCAATCTGCGACGATAACCGTGACCCCCCAGGGCGGAACAGGTTTCGCCTACCTCGCCGGAGGCGCGCAAGCCAGGTTATATGTGATGAGTCTGTCTACTTACTCAATAACCGACAGTATTTCGGTTGGTGCCGGACCAGGCGGTGTTGTCGTAGTGCCGCACAAAAGCCGGATTTATGTAACTAGTAAAGATGACAACCAGGTCGCTGCAATAAATTCGTTAACTAACACTGTCCTTGCCACCATTCCAGTGGGTGCGCGTCCTACGTGCATTGCAGCGGCTCCGGATGGCAACCGTATTTATGTAGGAAACACGGATGACGGTACTATATCAGTCATCAATACCAATTCAAACACGGTGATCGCAACGATCCCTGTCGGCGCTGCGATTACTGGGATTGCTGTTTCTCCTGATGCTTCCCATGCCTATGTGACACTGCGGGATGCAGGTTTACTGGCTGAGATAAACCTGATTACAAATTCCCAGGTTCGCACGATACCCGTTGGACAAAATCCCCAAGCCGTTCTTATTGCTCCCGACGCCAGCAGGCTGTACGTGACGAATTTAGGTTCCAATAATCTGTCGGTTGTGAATCCTTTATCAGGAACAGTTGTAGCCACCATCCCCACAGGTCAGCATCCTTACGGGCTAGCAACCCGGTCTGACGGCACGCTGCTTTATGTCAGCAACCGCCAGTCGGGTACAATTTCGGTAATCAATACGGCAACAAATACCATTCTTACTACCGTTACGCTCGGTCCGGGAACGGAACCCGAAGGCGTTGCTGTCAGCAACGATGGCAGCAGCGTATTTGTGAACGAGCGTATGTCGGGCAAGGTCTTCATCATTAACACGGCAACCAACACGTTGGCAACAACCCTTCCGTTCTGGTTTCAACCTGCCTCTACCGGCAATTTTCTCGGCCCTGGCTTTTGTTACGGATCGCCACAATCGTTTACCATTACGGTAAGGCCTGCTCCTGCGGCGTCCCTGCGTTATCCAGGTTCACCTTATTGCGCCACAGGAACTGCCCTGCCGGAATTCTCAGGCGATACGGGGGGTGATTTCAGCGCGGAACCCGGGCTCCTCATCAACAGCACCAGCGGCGAAGTAAACCTGAACAACTCGGTGCCGGGTGTTTATTCGGTTACGTATACATTGCCAGTCGTTAATGGGTGCAATTCAAGTACCGCGACCACTCGGCTGATTGTCAATGCCACCACGGAAATGGACCAACCCGCCAGCCAGAATATTTGCGCGGGGAACATCACGGCGGCTGTAGCGTTTACCGGCGCCGCCGGGAGCAACTATTCGTGGACGAACACCAATCCTTCCGTGGGGCTGACGGCAGCCGGGATAGGCAACATCCCGGCCTTTTCCGCTCTGAATTCAGGATCCATCCCGCAAACAGCCGGGATCACGGTTACACCACGCGTTCCTGCAGCCCGCTTCGCCTATATACCGAACCGGAGCAGCAATACGATTTCAGTAATCCATACCGCTACTAACACTGTGGTGACAAATATCACTTCAGGAAATGAGCCTTCCAGTGTCAACGCGCTGCCCGACGGAAGCCGGATTTTTGTCTCGAACCGCCAAAGCGGTACCGTTACTGTCGTAAATACCTACACAAATACAGTTGTAGCGAATATAGGAGTCGGGATTAGTCCTGCAGGAATTGCTGTGGCGATGGACGGCAGCAAGGTTTATGTTCTCAATGTTACCGACAAGTCTGTGTCGGTTATCAATCCTGCTCAGAATGTGGTGACGGCCACTTTCCTTCTGCCCGGGTCAGCGGTGCCCGATTACGCCATCCTTACCAACTCCGACAATACCCGGCTGTACGTGCCGCTACAAAACGGATCTGTGCTTGTTATGGACGCGACAAACGGTAATGTGATCACCAGCGTCCCTACCCATTCCGCTACAGCCCTTGCACTTTCGCCCGATGGCATCCGCTTGTATGCTGGTAACAAAAATCAGTCTAACATTGAAATCATCAATACGGCGAGTAACACCATAATCGGCGCTGTTACCCTGTCAGCCGGCGCTTCGGTGGCAGGGTTGGCGATAAGCCCTGACGGCTCACGCATTTATACATCAAACCGGATTACCAATAATGTGTCGGTGATTGATGCTTCGACGCATACGGTCAGCTCCAACATTCCGGTGGGCAGCGGGCTGGGGATTCATGTATCGCCCGATGGCGCTTTAGTGTATGTATCGGTTCCGGCCGATAACGCCATTAAGGTGATCGACGCGGCTTCGGACTCCGTCACCCACACGATTCCATCCGGCGGGCTTCTGCCGGATGGCCGGGGCTATGCATTCGCTCAGTACTACCGGAACGGATGCCCCGGCCCACAAAAATTTTTCACTATAACGGTCGGCCCGGCCCCCGTCGCTTCCCTTTCCTACACGGGCACGCCATTCTGCGCAACCGGCACCGCTCTACCTACGGTAAACGGTGCTTCCGGTGGGGTTTATTCGGCTGCATCCGGGCTAAGCATTGACCCAGCTACGGGTGAAATCAACCTGGCGGCTTCGACCCCCGGAACGTACACCATTACCTACACCCTGGCTGCTGCCAATGGATGCCAGGCAGTAGTTGCTACCACGGATGTGGTCATCCGGCCTGTTGCCATTGTTAACATCCCGGCGAACCAGAGCCTGTGTGCAGGTAGCGCCACAGCTGCCGTCATTTTTTCCGGAAACGCGTCCAACACGGTCTATAGCTGGACCAACAGTAATCCAGCAATCGGGCTAAGTACTGCCGGTATTGGAGATATAGCAGCCTTCACCGCACAGAATTCCGGCAATGATTCAATCAGCGCTAGGATCACCGTCATTCCCAGGGGAAGCTCAGGATACTGCGATGGTCCCGAACAAAGTTTCACCATCTCCATCCGGCCCAGGCCCTTTGCCAATTTTGTGAACGACCGCAATGTATGTGCAGGTTCAATTACGCTGCCGGTATCATTTACAAGTCCCGTGGCCAGAACAACTTTTCAATGGACGAATAGTAATCCCTCTGTTGGACTCGCAGCGTCCGGAACCGGTGATCTGCCTTCCTTTGTCGCTGTTAACGGAGGATCGACCGTTCAGTATGCTAGGATACGCATGGTCCCGGTTTCCGAAAACTGTTCAGGCGATACGCTCTCGTTCCTGATAGCGGTACAAGCCAGGCCCCAGGTTGCGCCCGTCAATAATCTGGTTATATGTAACGGTGCGTCCACCCCGACGATCCAATTTAGCGGTAACCTCCCGGACATCACCTACAGCTGGAATAATAATAATCCCGCAATCGGGCTGGCCGATTCGGCCAGGGGAGCCATCGCGCCTTTTACCGCGCTTAATGCTGGCATGAGTGCCGCCATCGCCCAAATCACTGTTACGCCAAGCAATACGCTGTGCACGGGAATTCCTACGACGTTTACGATCACTGTCAATCCAACGCCCACTATGGACGGCGTACTGAACCAGGCAGTTTGCAACGGAGCCACGGCGAGTGCCGTTTCATTCACAAGTCCGTTTAACGGAGTAAACTACCAGTGGACAAATGATGTACCGTCCATAGGCCTTCAGGCCAGTGGCACAGGGAGCCTTCTTCCGTTCACGGCAGTAAACCCGGGCAACACGCCAAGGATAGCCACCATCACCGTCACCCCGGTTTCGCAGAATTGTCCTGGTGTGCCGGCAACGTTTACCCTGACGGTAAATCCGACACCAACAGTCAGCCCGGTGGCCAGTCTAACACTTTGTGCCAATACGAGCAGCGGGCTAACCGGGTTTACCGGAGCCGTGGCAGGAACAGTTTTTCAGTGGACGAACAGCAACCCGGGCATTGGCGTTGCGGGTTCTGGCTCGGGAACACTGCTTCCTTTTGTCGCAATCAATGCTACCAATGCGCCGCAGCAGGCTCTGTTCACGGTCAGCCCCTCCGCTAACGGTTGCACAGGAGCCTCAACGAGCTTTATGATTACCGTGCATCCGCTCCCGACCGTAGATACAGTTTTCAACCAGGTATTGTGTAACGGAGCCGCATCAATGCCCCTAGCATGGACAAGTCCGGTTGCTGGCACCAGCTTTTCGTGGATCAATAGCAATGCATCCATTGGCCTGCCGGGTTCTGGCAATGGAAACCTGCCCGGATTCACGGCTGTAAACACGGGTGTTTCGGTACAGCAATCAATTATAAGTGTGCGCCCCTTTGCCAATAACTGTGTAGGACCGGTGCGAAACTTAACAATAACGGTAAATCCAACGCCAACGGCAGCCGCTATCAGCAGTCAGTCCCTGTGTAACGGTGTTGCATCAATACCGGTTACTTTCTCAGGAACTATAGCCAACAGCAGCTTTGCTTGGACGAACAGCAATGCAGCAATTGGGCTTGGCGTATCCGGTGCCGGCGACATACCGGCATTCATTGTAACAAATGCCACCAACGCACCCATATCCGGTACTATAACGGTGACGCCTACGGCAAGTAATTGCACCGGGCCCGCACAAACATTCACAGTTACAGCAAATCCCACACCAACAGTAAATGCAGTGTCTAACCAAAGTATTTGCAATGGTGCCACCTCTACGGCCGTTTCCTTTACCGGACCGGTCTGGGGCAGCAGTTTTGTATGGACCAACAACAATACAAATACGGGCCTCGCGGCCAGCGGTAATGGCGACATTGCACCCTTCACAGGTGTAAATTTTGGCAATGCGCCGATAAGTAGTACTATCACCGTCATACCTTCCGCAAACAACTGTTCGGGCCCTGCATCTACTTTAGTACTGACCATAAATCCAACGCCGGTGCTTGACCCGATTGCCAACCAGGAGCTTTGTAATGGCGCTTCTACTACAGCGGTCAACTTTATCAGCTCTGTAGCCGGCAGTATGTTCAACTGGACTAATACCAATACAGCGATCGGGTTGGCTGCTTCAGGCAGCAATACCATCCCATCATTCCTAGGTACGAACAGCACGTCGGCTCCAATCAGCGGTTTGATCAGCGTTACACCAATTGCCAACAACTGTCAGGGTGCAGCCGCAAGCTTCGACATTACCGTAAACCCCACTCCGACTGTTAATGCGGTAATCGATCAAACGCTTTGTACGGATGCCCAAACGTCAAACGTGATTTTCTCGGGCGCCGTAAATGGCACCAATTATAGTTGGACGAACAGCAATGCAGACATTGGTTTGGGAACTACAGGCAACGGAAACATAGCAAGCTTTACCACAACCAATAGCACCATCGCGCCGATAACAGGTACTATCGCAGTCACGCCGCATGCTCGTGGTTGCGTGGGTCTGCCCAGCACTTTCACGATTACGGTAAACCCTGTACCTACCGTGGATCAACTGAGCAACCAGACTATTTGCTCAGGCGCTTCGCTACCCTCCCTCGCATTGGCGGGCCCGGTGGCAGGAACGACTTATGAATGGTCGAACAGTTTGCCGTTCATAGGGCTCAATGCATCGGGAAGTGGCAACCTACCCGGCTTCACTGCGAGCAATAGCACTGGTGTGCCGCTTACCGCCGTAATAACAGCAATACCAACGGCAAATGGCTGCACCGGTACACCCCGTATTTTTACGATCACCGTAAATCCGCTGCCCGTGGGAAGCATCACCACTCCCCGCACTTTTATCTGCGATGGCTTTAATACACCCTTGCAGATATCAGGAGGTTCGACCTACCAGTGGTTGTTGAACGGCAACATTATCACTGGTGCTTCCGGCGCCACATATAATGCCGTCCAGGCCGGAACCTATTCGGTGAACATTACAAGTGCCGAAGGTTGTACTCAAGCGGCCGCCAATACCCAGACATTACGACTGGTGCGTCGCCCTACCGCTGGGTTCACCTTCGATAAATATTGCCAGAACGAATCGGTTCGGTTTACGAATACCACCGATACTGTTGGTTCTGGAATAGTATTCTATCGATGGTTTTATGTGCACGGACAGGACTCGGTGTCGCAGCACCTGACCACGCAGTTCGCCGATACCGGCACCTTGCAGGTCTGGCTAGTGGCATCGCCTAATGGCTGCACGGCGCTTAATGATACGGCGCGGCGTCTCATCACGATCGTAGCTCCGGTTCCGGGACGTCGTTTGCCCGCTGTAAATGTGCGGGTAAATGAACGCACGGGCATTGAGGGCCGGGCAATTCAGGATGCAGATTACCATTGGAGCCCGGGCACCGGCCTGAGCAGCACATCGATTCGTAACCCAGAGGTTATGCTGACCACAGAACAGGACTATAAAATTACGGCCGAGCAGCCATCAGGGTGCATCACGGTCGACAGCCTCCTGGTGCGCGTATTCACAGCCAATGACATTTTTGTTCCGACCGCGTTCTCGCCAAACGGCGATGGTATTAACGACGTGCTGCGGCCGATCACTGTAGGTATCAACTCCTTCCGTCAATTCCGGGTGTTCGACCGCAACGGAAGGGAAATTTTCAGATCCACGTCAGTTAATGAAGCCTGGGACGGCACTTATCGCGGCCTGCAGTTACCGATGGAGAACTATGTATGGGTGGTAGAAGGAACGGACAATACCGGGAAAGTCATCAGAAAATCAGGGCAGGTTGCATTATTAAGGTAAGGAAGGTCGTCTTCAGGTACATCATTAGCCATTACTTTTGCCTATGCTTCTAATCTCCCAGCGCGGCCAGCAAATGCCGCCCTCCCCTATACGCAAGCTGGTCCCCTATGCCGAAGCCGCCAAACGCGCCGGCATTCATGTGTTTCACCTCAACATCGGCCAGCCCGATGTGGAAACGCCACCGGCCATCCTCGATGCCGTTCGTCATGCCGATATCGCCGTGCTCGAATACAGCCACAGTGCCGGTAACGAGAGCTATCGCCGCAAACTGACCGAATATTACCGGAAGGTTGGTATCAATGTAGCCCACGACGAGATCATCATCACCACTGGTGGATCGGAAGCGATCCAGTTTGGCTTTTTTACCTGCCTCAACCCGGGCGACGAAGTGATTGTTCCGGAACCCTATTACGCCAACTACAATGGCTTTGCCGTTGCCGCTGGTGTAAAAGTAGTGCCCATCACCGCCCATATCGAAAACGGCTTCGCCCTCCCTCCGATCGCCGACTTTGAAAAGGTGATTACAGAGCGCACCCGGGCCATCATTGTCTGCAATCCCAACAATCCGACCGGCTACCTCTACAGCCGCGGAGAAATGGAAGCACTGAAGGAGATCTGCCTGAAGCACTCACTCTACCTGTTTTCGGACGAAGCCTACCGGGAATTTTGCTACGACGGCGCTTATATCAGTGCTCTTCACCTCGAGGGCCTGGAGCAGCATGTGGTGCTGATGGATACGGTGAGCAAGCGCTACAGCGCCTGTGGCGCGCGCATCGGCGCCTTTGTGACCAAGAACAAAGAAGTGCTGGCCGCAGCCATGAAGTTCGCCCAGGCGGGCTTGAGTCCGCCAGGACTGGCCCAGATCATGGGTGAGGCGGCGGTTGACCTTCCTGACTCCTATTTTGATGCGCCCAAGGCCGAGTACAAAGCACGCCGCGACCTGCTCGTGCGTCGCCTCAATGCCATGGAAGGCGTATACTGCCCCGACCCCGGCGGCGCCTTTTATGCCATTGCCCGCCTGCCCATCGATGATGCGGACCGTTTCTGCCAATGGCTGCTGGAATCGTTTGAGCACCGCAAAAAAACGGTCATGCTGGCACCCGCCACGGGCTTCTATGGCACGCCCGGACTGGGAAAGAACGAAGTGCGCCTGGCCTATGTACTGAACCAGCAGGACCTGAATGAGGCGATGGATTGCCTGGAGGAAGCACTGAAGGTGTATCCGGGCAGGCCCCTCTAACCTCACCCCTGACTCTTCTCCGTCTTGGAGAAGGGAACGAAAACCTCGATGCCTTGCATCGGGGTTTTTTGTTGGCAGGTACGGCTCCCCTCTCCGTCCCGGAGAAGGGCTGGGGTGAGGTCAGGGCACAGCATTTGCATAAACTGCCGCAACACTTCATTCAAAACCATCTATAATTATGGCACCTAATGAAACTTACGGCAGCTGGCATGCCGACAATGAATTTCAGCCCTCAGAAGGAAAGACCGGCATGGTCAATGTGGGTCAGACCGAGCGCCTGATCAGCACGGCGCTGGGCGCCTTCCTGTTATCGAACGGCGTGGGCAACCTGTTCCGTCATCCGCTGGGCGGACTGGTAAAAACCGCCCTTGGCGGCTTCCTGCTGTACCGCGGTGCCTCCGGCAACTGCCCGCTCTACAGCGCCATGGGTAAAACCGCCGGCGTAGAGCGCACCGACGCCATCAACATCCGCACCAACCTTATCGTGAACAAGCCGAAGGATGAAGTGTACCGCTTCTGGCGCAAACTCGAAAACCTGCCCCTGTTCATGAAGCACCTGGCATCGGTGACCGAGATCGACGAGAAACACTCGCATTGGGAGGCAGAAATCCCAGGTGGCATCGGCCGGATCAAGTGGAACGCCGAGATCGTCAAGGAAGAGGAAGGATACATGATCGGCTGGCAATCGATTCCCAACGCTACCATCAGCAATGCCGGTAAGGTTGTCTTTCACGATGCGCTCGGCGGCAAAGGCACGGAGCTCGAAGTGGTGATCACCTATCATGCACCTGCAGGCGAACTGGGCGCCGGCCTGGCCCGGGCCCTCAACCCCGTGTTTGAGCGGATGATTCGCCAGGACGTGATGAACTTCAAGGAGTACATTGAAACGAAGCACCAGGGAGGCAGCAGCATGGGCAGCAACAGCCACCCATCCGGCAGCGCCTCCACCACGGTGGGTAGCGGCGCCGCCTATGGCAATATGCCGAAAGACAGCCAGCCGGCCAGCGGCGGCACGCCTACGATGAGCGCAGGCACCCCGCAGTCGGGCGGCAATACGAATGAAAGTGGTTCGGGAACCTTTCCGGCCCATTGAGGAGGAGTCAGTCACCAACAACCAGGATAACAATAGAGGCCCGGCGCTTTAGCGCCGGGCCTCTTCTTCATTGGCCTGCCGCCAGCCTCAGGCAAATGGTCTCTGCCGCGGCCGACAGCACCGGCTGTATTGCTGCGGATGCGAGATCACTGAACCAGACCGGCAAAGGCGGCGGATCGGGATAACCGTTCAGGTCGAGGCGCCACCAGCCTACCTTTTGCCAGGCACCAAGCTTGTAGCCAATATGGTCGAAAACGGTGAAGGGCCGGAAGCCGCAGCGCTCATGCAGCCGCACACTGGAATCGTTGGGAAGGGAGATGAGCGCGAAAACCGTCAGCAATCCCTGCCGGCGGAGAACATCAAAAAGTGCCTCGTAGAGCGGACGGGCCAGTCCGCGTCCGCGGGCCTCGTCTGCGAGGTACACGGAGGCCAGGCAGCTCCACTGGTAGGCATCCCGCTCATTGTAGCGGGCCGCATAGGCGTAGCCTGCCACCTTACCCCCGACGGTGCATACGAGCCAGGGATACCGCTGCAGGGTACCGGAGATCCGGTTGCCGAATTCGATAGCCGAAGGCACCTCTTCCTCAAACGTAATGATCGTATGCTCGATGTAGGGTCGGTAGATGGATAACAGCGCGGGGGCATCGGCCGGCGTGGCCACCCGCACCACAACTTCTGGTAACATGGCGGCAAAGGTAGGTTGGCCCGGGCAGTCTGCACACGGCGCCGGATGACCGAAGTTAGCCCGGCGACTACGGAAGGTCAGTACGGGCTCCGGCGAGTATCATAAAACCGGGACGCAGCTTTGAGCAGGTTTGCACCATAACAAAAACGTCATGAAAAAGATCCTTGTTCCGACCGACTTCTCTGCAGGCGCCGATCGCGCGCTTGCTTATGCCAACGCGCTTGCCAGCCATTCCGGTGCGGAAGTGCTGCTACTCCATACCCTGGAACTCCCGCTACCCCAGTATGCGCTTCAGCCCGAGGGCATGCAGGATTATAACCACTACCGGGTGGTGGAGGCACGTGAACAGCTGCAACGCTACCACGAGCAGCATCCGGCTGATTCGGGCACGAAACTGACGACCCTGCTGGCCATCGGCCCTACCGTTGAGCTGGTCGTCGAAAAGGCGGAGCAGCACGAAGCAGACCTGATCGTAATGGGCACCCGGGGCGCCGGAGGCCTGCGCAAACTACTCGGAACCAATGCCGCCGCCGTGCTCTCTGCCAGCCGCATTCCGGTTTTGATTGTGCCGCAAGACTTCGGCGGCGGTATTCCCCAACATATAGCACTGGCCATTCAGCAGGAGGAGCGAGAAGAGGTGCTCGCTCCTGCATTCCGGCTTCAGGCGCAACTCTGCGCCCATCTGACCACCCTGATGTTCAGCGCCGAGACCGATCCGGCCGAAGTCATCCAGGACGAGCTCGTGCTCCAGCGCGTAAGCCGCAAGTGGAAAGAGGATTTCGGCGTTGCCAGCCTTGAAGCAACACATATCACTGGTGTTGATTTCGACACAGCACTCAACCGCTATATCAACGAAGAGGGCATCGACCTGTTGGTAATGGTCACCCACCGCAAGGGCGGGCTACAATCACTGTTCCGTAAAAGCACAACCCGCGAGCAGGCTTTCCAGAGCCGCATCCCGCTGCTTTCGCTCCATGCCTGAACGGACAAAATAGAAATCTATTTACCCGGACGGCTGGGCCGCACTTCGATCTTACTGGGCAGCGTGCGCGGATGCATCTGCAGCAGGTCTGCGACCATCTGGCCGATGTCATCGGGCTGTATCTTCCAGGCATCGGCCTCATTGGGCGTGTGATTGTTGAAATGCGTGGCTACCGAGCCGGGCATAATGGTCGTAACTTTGATGCCATACTTGCGAACGTCGAGCATCACGGCCTGCGTAAAACCAACCAGGCCGAACTTGCTGGCATTGTAGCCGGAAGCCTGCTCGAAGAAGTTGGCGCCGGCAAGACTGGCAATGGTGATCAGGTAGCCCTGTGACGCCTTCAGGGCATCGAGGGAAGCTTTCACGGTATTAAAAACGCCGGTGAGGTTGGTGTCGATCATTTCCTTCCACTGCTCTGGGCTCAGCTGATCGATCGGCGCGAAGTGTCCGACGCCCGCATTGGCCACCACCACGTCTACGGAGCCGAAGTGCTGCCGCACGGCCTCGAGCGCCGCCGCTTCCGATTCCAGCACAGCCACATCCGATGCAAGACCAAGCGAACGTTCGCCGTTCGGATCGAGTTCCTTTGCCGCTGCCTGTGCTGCGGCAAGGTTGCGACCCGTTATTGCCACTTTCATTCCTCGTTCCAGCAGGACCTGCGCGATGCCATATCCGATGCCTTTTGTGCCGCCGGTGATATAGGCGACTTTGTTGGTCAGGTTTACATGTTCCATGGCCCGAAGCTACGGGCGGGACAGTTCACTCGTACAGCCAGGCGCAATACTACTGCATCTGTCAGAAACGAAAGTTATAACCCATATTCACAACGAACATGTTGCTCGGAGGCCGCTGATTGCCGCCCTGCGGGTTCAGAACTGTTTGCCGGCGAAATTGCTGTAGGGCTGTCATGTTGAAACTGTGCTTGCCCTTAAGTGCATAACTCATGGTAAAACGATTGGTGAGAACTGAAACCGTCGAAACCTCTTTTTGCTTTGTCTGGTTGTAGGAGCAAGCAAGCATGGCCGATACTTTCTTCCAGAGCTGGGTACGTGCAGAAAACGTGGGGCCAAAGATGCTGATCTCCTGCCCGGCCATACGGTTTAGCGCGCCATTGAATGCCGCCGTGAAGCTAAAGTTTCGGGGAACAAACTGCATGGTATAAGCAGCTCCAAAGTTATACAACCGCGTTGGGCCGCCGTTCTTCATGGCCCCCCCCTGTACATCCTTTACGTCCATGACAGATAAATTAGCATTTAGCGACTGGACCCTCTGTTTATCCTGGCGAATCATGTAATTGGCCATAATATTCATGTTTCTCGAAACTTGCGAATAATTCAGAGAATCCATATCCACTAATACACTGATCTGATTCACCACCTGCATTTGTGGTTTTAGGTTAAGAAAGGTGCTGAAGTTGGAAAAACTGCCGGTGAGATAGAGCTTTTTTGTAGGCGTAAGGCTTGCGTTTACGGCTACCACATTGCGTTTGTTTGCACCCATTTTGCGTCCATCGAGATCGTCTCGTTGATAACCCACGTTCGCAGACACCTGCCCAAGCCCTTTAAAGAAACTTTGAGAGAAGTTGACGGTAATATTCTGCAGGTCGTTGTTCATGAATAGAATGCCCAGAGTTTGGTAACCCGGATCCACCCGTTCAAAGCCCAGGCCGATGGTACTTTGCTTGTAACGATAATTTAGATTTAGCTTCATCGCTTTGTAAAAAGAGGTGGAATTCCGGTAAGGTAAGAACTGCGCCAGAAAGTTCTGCGGGCGGTTTGTCACCTTGGAGGTATCGCGCAGGTCGCGGGTTAGGGCACTTACTGCATACTCTCCGCTGATTTCAAGATCCTTAATGGGCATTACCGATCCGATAAAGCTTACAGCAAGGTTTTGCTGGGGCCGGATATTGAGACTGTCGGGTACAGGACCGATGGATGCAGCGTTGTCGCGAGCCGAGAAAGCGGTCATTCCAAACCGGTAGTTATTCTTGGAATAGAGGAATCGACCGCCATACCCGAAACGGCGATAAGCGGCAGGTGCAATCAAATTAGTACTATCGTATGCTATAGGTTTCTGAAGCTGACCGGCCATTATACTAGCAGAGAAATTACCTCTTTTTCCCGGAGCCAGATCAAAACCGGCACCCCGCACTTGCACACCTCCTAAAGTATAGGGAGAATAAGACAAGATAACATCGCCCAGATGAGCTGTTACGCGCTTATAAGTCGGATTGATGGCAAAGCGATTTGGCGCCACCGGATAATTAAAATTGCCGCCTGCATTCGTTAGGTTAAATGCAAACGGAAGATCTATGACATTGGCAATGGTCAGGTTGACCGATCCATTGATGAAATAGGAAAAGGGAAGGGTGCCATTAGCGCCTCCTACGGTGTAAACACTGTTGGCGGAGATACCTCCTGACGTGCGGAACAAGGAACCTTTCTTGAGGCTAAATCCGTCGAGATTGAGCGACTGTTGCGCGGCGAGGGGCTGTGCGACGGTAAACGTCAGTATCAATCCGCAAATGCCATAAAAGCGCGTAAAGGAGCGATGGCGATGTGAAGCAGTGTACATAAACGGGGATTGATTCGCTTAACGGATGGGTTTGAACTTGATCGTACGTGTCATGCCCGGATCCGATTCACGGCCGTCGGCGGCAATAAACGTGAGGCGATAGCTATAGGTTTTACCAGCAACCACAGCTTTGTCAACGAAATCGAAGACATTGCCTGGTGTGCTGCCCGCGAGTGTTAGACCTTTCGATCCTGACTCAGCACGGTAGACTTTGTAGGCTTTGCGGCTAGTCAGTAGCTGAGGCCAGGTTATCAGAATCCCGTTGGCACTATTTTCAACGGTAAATACCTCAATAATTTCCAACGGACGCTGCGCGCCTACAAACAGGGCGGCATTGCTCCATCTGCCGATGCCGCCTCTAAAGTCCACAGCAGCCACCCGGTAGAGAACCGAATCTCCCGGATGAGCCAGACTGTCTTCCCATGCTGTTGCCCTTACCGGTGCAGTTGTAACCGTTTCAAACTCGCGCTGCCCCTTTTTCTTACGTTGTACGACGTAACCCTCCACGGCTTCATCGGTGCGCCGAACGTCATTCCAGGAAATCCGGAGAATGTTATTAGTGAGTCGGAACTCCAATCCACTCGGTTCAGGCATTACCATTGGGCGTAGCGGGCTTATCTGGACTTTGTTGGAAAAGATGCTGGTGTCTTGCCGGATGTTTTGTGTCAACACCGCGTAGGTGTATGTGGATCGTGGATTCAGGAAGCGGGAGGTATCCAGGAAAGTAGGTTCGGATAGTGGCCCTGCCACAACAGAAAGATCATTGGCTGTATGACCCCGGTACACGAAATACCCGGCAAAGGCGCTTACTTTCTTCGATTCCCAGTTGAGCCGGATATCCTTTCCTTCCGGGCTGGCTTTCAAGTTGAAAGGGGGTATCGGCCTGGTAGTTTTCGACAGCGTGGCAAATCCGGAAGCGGGCATCACCTGACGAACAGCAAGGGTTGTGAGGAACAGGGCACTTACATTGTATCGGTAGGTCTGTCCCAGGCTCACGCGGTAATCGGTGTATGCAGTTGCTTCCGGCCCGAGTATGGTTGTATCAGCCTTGTTAGCGCCATCATAACGAACGACTGAAACCCCGGCATACCAGGGTTTATTGGGAAGGGCTTTCCATTTCAGGGTTATCGCATCGATCGTATCCTTCACGTCCACCGTATAGATGAGTGGCACCGAAGCTGGATCAAACGGATAAATCAGGGCTGTATCGGAGGAACGTCCTGCGTTTTCTACCGGGTCTTCCATTCGGGCCCATGCCCGTACCTGCTCTTCCGGAAGAACACGTTGCGTCCATTGAATCAGCAACGTGTCGTTGCTTTCATTAACAGTAGGGAGCAGCCTTTGCCTGAGTACATCGCCATTGCCCCGTTGCATGTAAACGGTACTCCAATAATTGACCGGGGGTAAATGGGTGCCCGGAGTATTGGCTATGGCTTTCATGCCTTCGGCGATAGGCACCTTCCACGAAAGAACGATCAGGCTGTCTGACACACGTGCCGGCTGGAAGACAGGACGGAAATAATTCAAATCGGGATTGCCTCGGCCAGCGATAACGGTTGCACGGCCGAAGGGTACAGGAGCAACACCGCCGCTGCTGCGTTGCACCCGGTAGCGGTAAACGCGGCCACTGCGAACATCAGCGTCTTCAAATAAGAGCCCGATCGCTTGCTGGGTCTGGCGGAGAAGCACATAGAACTGATAATCTTCGGGGCGAGCATGTGTAGCGAAATATTGGCCCAGTTCATCGCGGCTTTGCAACTTAAAATCTCTCACCATGGCTGTAAGCATGGTTTCGTTAAAAAAGAGTTTCAGGTCAGAGATGGAGGCCGCCCGTCTTACTGTTGCGATTTTCTTTTCGTCTGCTGCCTTTCCCCCTGTTGTGTCTCCTTCACTGCGGTAAATTTCGAACTGATCATTACTGCCCAGCCAGTTCTGTTCCGGGGCGAGGTTTCGATTGATCAGGTAAATATAATTTCCACCCGGACCACTCAGGGCATCCAGCACGCCCTCCTTCTGGGCATCCGCTTTTGCGCTTAGAACGAGCAACAGCAGCAGGGCCGTACTTTTTCTTATCCTCAAGAACAACGTCGTCATGCGTACTTAATTTTCGAAATCTGTTTTTAATCAAATGAGAGACTGGGGATGACAGCAGGCGGCGTGCCCTGCTTATAATCAATTTCAAGGGCCAAACCAAGTCCAATGCTCTTGCACACTTTACCTACCAGCAGATCGACGCAACCGCGCATCCGCAATGCTGCTGCAGCCTTTGCATTGAAGGCCCACCTGTTATTGGCATACTCGCCGACTGCACTTGCGCGAAGAGAGGTCGCCACACTGGCGCTGACAAAGTCGCCGGCGATTGCCCCATAGGCGGAGAACTCATTGATAAAGGATCCGGCGACACGGAACCGGTTTTCGCTTCGCTTGTAAAAGAAACCGAAACGAAGGTCGGAGAGGTAGCTGAAACCGCCTTTGAAGAGAATCAAATCGCGACTGCCCGATGCCTGAAAAGTGCGACTGGCCGAAGCCGCTATACCCGTGAACGACATGCCGTTGTCATCTTTGGCTTCCGCAGGTATTTCGGCACCATAAGTTGGCAGGTCGGGTGCAGCCGCAGTTCCGTCAAAGCGGGCATTGTAACCCAAAGCAAACATGGTATTACCCTGTATCAGGTTGAAGGCATTTACTTTGGCCATAAACCCGAAGAAAAAGCTGCCTTGCTGATTGCCCACCACCAGATTGTTAACGGGAGCCTGGCCATAAACAAGTGCCTGCGCCCTTACGTCAATGCCCTTCAACAAGTTCATTTGTGTGTTCAGTGAAGCGTAGAAGGAGCGGTTGCACACATCCAGTTCAAAGTTTGCCTGCGCGGCTTCATGCTCCTGATAAATGACCAGGGTTGCTCCACCGCTGATCTTGGGCAATGCACCACAATTCAGAGGGTCAAACTCGAAGTCGAGGCGTGCATTCTTTACAAGCAGTACTTCAGGGGGCGTGCCTACAACGTTGAAGTCGGCCAACACGCCAAAGGCAAACTTCTTAGTTCCGGTATTGAACGAAAGATTGGCTCCAAACGAATGCCAGGCGATCGGAATGGGAGCAAAAACAACTGGGGCAGGCAGATTGAGTTTGACTTCCGCTCCGAAAAAAATTGAGTTGGTTGGTTTGAATTTGTAGAAAGCAAGGGCAGCTTCCAGTTCCATCTTTTCGGCGATCTTAAGCATACCCCTCCCACTGAATCCAACAGTGTCGCCCTTTAGTTTCAAGTCGAGTTCAAATTCGCCTTCCGCCACCGGGGTTTCGAAATTGATATTGATGGTGTTGAGGATAAAGTCCAGTTTCCCATTCGCTTTTCCGATTACGAGGGAAGCTTCCGCCGCAGCAGTTATTGACTTCAGTTCGAGCTCAACCCCACCTTTGATGCCGATTGCCCAGGATATCTTTTCGGGGGCAACAGCCTGAGCGGTATCCGCATCTGCCATCTCAGGATCTTCTCCGGCATCAGGTGCAGCGCCATCGCTGCCTTCCTCTTCCTCTTCCTCCTCTTCTTCTTCGTCGTTCAGATCATTATTCATTTCCTCCAGCGAGATGCTGGTGCCCATGTTCAGGATAAAGTGTGACACATTGATGCTCATGGGGCCCAACGTCACTTTAAGGTTAGGCTTTACCGATGCATAGGTCGCTAAAGTTTTGGTGTTGAATGAAAACCGCTTCACCTCTATCGGAAACAACGTTCCGGCTAGCTTACTCGCAGTTTCTTCTCGCTGTGCGGTAGAGTCGTCACCCCCGCTGGTGGGTGCGTCCTCCTTCTCCGGTCGGCTGATGGTGCCGGACGCTTCCACCTCGAATGCTTTGTCTACGGCGTCATACTTGAACATGACGGATTCCTTCTCTGCGGTGGTAAACACGAGACCGGCTACGCGGATACCTGATTCGCCGGTGACCAGTTCGGCACTCATCGAAACACGGCCAGAAGACGTGCGTTGGAAGCTCAGCTCCTTAATACCCAACGAATCGCCCTGCTTAAGCAACTTCACCGACCCCGTTACGCTGATACCTGGCGTACTGGAACCAATCCCGGAGATACCAACACGGTCCAGAACGAGTTCGGCTCTGCCAGCCTTTGCTTTGATCAGGTGGCCATCACTGGGTTTGAATTCGATCCCCGATACATCCAGATTCCGGTTTATGGAAAACTTGAGCAGTTCCATGTTGTTCTTGATCAACTGCAGACCCATCACCGGCTTCAGCGCCACATAGCCACCGATGTGAAAACCATCCTTATCGAGCTTTGTTTCTCCTTGTTTCACAAATAGGTCCGCGAAATAAGCAAGCGTCCGCTGCAGGTGGTCTTCGATCAGTGTACTGTCTGGAAAGCTGAGGGCAAAGGCGTAGTCCTCGCTGATCGCTCCATAAGAAACACCAGACGCTGCAAAAGGATAGTGCTGGTCAACCTCCAGGCTGCGCGTGGTTATCACGGGGTCCTTCAGATAGATCGCTTCCGGCGTCTCCAAATCGGCATCAATAAATGACACCGGCATGGGAAGGCCATTGACCTTGCGCAGCGTACTGAGTCGTGCAGTGATGGTTTCCGTGCGCAAAACACCCACCTCCCGGTCAACCTCTCCGTTTTCGGAAAATCCGGTCAGCGCAATATCACCCATCTCAACCGGCACCAGTCCGTGAATACGCGCGGTTACCGTTCCGCCATCATTCAAAGGCACGTCTTCCAGGGGAACAGCATTGCCGGAGCGCTTGCCCATGCGTACCGGCACGTCGGTGAAGGGCAATGTCTTGGAAGATGACACAGTGGTAAACACCTCATTGTCTTCCAGCTCTATGTCACCGCTTACGAGGAATGTACTGTCGTCGTCTCCCGGACCTACCGATGTGAAGTTCGCTTTGAAGCCTGCAAAAGTGGTGAAGGTGGGCATCCCGGCCGGCCGCCTTTCCAAATTAAGGTAAACAAGGCCTGTGTCAGGAGGCATATCATAGCTTACCTCTGCTGCGTTGTAATTGTCGGCACGCGCTTCCAACTGGATGCTGCGGTCGGGTACGATGATCGAAAAACGGCCATTATCATCGGCTGTCACCGTGGTCTTCGGATTGAGGAGTTCAATGGTGGCCCCTGCGAGTCCCGTACCCTTCGCCGAATCGCGTACCACGCCATTCACCGACCGAGCGCGGGTAAGCACGGCGGTTACTTCTGAGGTCTCATTTCCTGCAATACCCAATGTTGTTTCGAAAGGCAGGAACGGCACAGAGCTATTGGCAGGTTCAATCTTTATGGTCATCGTTCCCTGCCGCACTGAAAAATCGTGGGCGGAAAAGCTTTCGATAGCTGTTCCCGCTCTGTTCACTGTATTCCGTACCCCGACAGTCTTGTTAAGGTTACCATTGATGTACACTTGAACGTCGAAATCCTTCACCGTACCCAGTTGCATTTTCAAACGCAGGGTTCCTTTCAAGGGTTCGGCAACAATCGCATCCACCAACCGGGCGTCTGCCGGAAATGACACAGAATTAAACAGAGAAGGCAAAACTTCGTTGAGCGGCAAGGGCGTAGAGGAAAGTCCTGTTTCAAGCCCATTAGGTTGCACCATGTTGCCGATAAGGGTTCGGAGGAGCGGGTAACCGTTCGAATAAGCTGTAAAGCGATCAGCAAGGACATTTATCGGTAACGCATTCTTTCCAACCCTGTTTGTGATATTTACTGACCTGGTTTGAGTGACAAAGCCCTCAGCTTTTACCGTCAGCAACACACTCTCGTCGCGTACGGCGCGAACCGGAATTGCAAACATTCCGCGCGTACCAGTGACTGCTGTTGTTCCATCAGGCAAACTCACCTGGGCGCCTGTCACCAATTCAGATCCGCCATCCCAAACAGAACCCACCAAAACAACGACGGGAACCTGGAAATTGATATTGTACTGAATCGTATTGGAGGCACCACCATAAGTGGTGCTGTAGTTGAGGGGTACCGGACAGAGGTCACCCTTTGAAGCACTGATTTGCAATACCGCGTTTTTCTTCAGTGCCGGTAACAACACTTCATAATATCCCCATTGATCAGTAGTTACCGAATAGCGGGTAGTAGTGTCTGCACTACTGATGTCGTTCCGGTTGACCCGGACCACCACCGTCACATCGCCAAGACGCTCTTCCTTGGCCTTGACAAAACCACGCAGCGTAGTTTGAAGATTATAGGTGAAGGTGCGGTTGTATTGCTTCACGGGCATCCTTCCGCCCGTTCCGGCTGTAGCTGTGAATGTACCCAGCGGTTCCAACTGTTCATGGCCTCCTGGCCGGCGAATACGCACGGCATAATGACTGTTGTTGCTATTATAAAACAGTCGCGTGTACGATCGGCCATCATTGAGCGTGGTCAGCACGATGTACTCGATGTTGTTGTAGCTAACCGTCGTGCCTGCGCCACCAAAGCCTGCGGTTTTGAGGAAAGGCTGCTGCTCAAATGAAGTTTTGGGCATCAGGATGTCAAGCTGGAAATTATCCTCACCTCCCTGGATGGGGAGTGTCACACTGGGCTGCAGTCGGAAGCTGTTGGCAGTAAGGAGGATTTTATCCTGCATGCCCCTCTTCAAATCATCCAGATTGGCGGTGCTGGGTAGTGTTTGGGTGCTAAACAAACCAGACGGATGCGAAATGCTGATCTCGGCACTGGTGATGGCCGACAAGGCCGTGATGGAATTAGTGAGGTCGATCCGGAAAGACCCGGTGGCATCTGCATGCACGGTGCCGGTAAGGGCTGACTGATTGATACCACAGTTAAATCGGTAGGTGATTACTGCACCGGGAAGCGGTCGTTTGGGTGCTTCTACATCGTCAGCTACTTGCAGCGTCGTTTCCGACTCGGTCGGATTACCCGATTGGAGTAGCGACCGGGTACTCGCTGGCTCAAGTTCCGACTTCCGGTAATTCCAGTAGGCCTTGCCGGTAAAAACGCGGTCGCCGGCAGGTACACTCGCCACTACAGGAATTCTGAGAATATTGACGGGGCTGTACGCTTTTTCGCCGTTAGGACAGCTTACAGCAATACGATAGGCTATTCTTTGTCCACCCGGTTGGCCAGGATAGTTCGTCGTGACGCTGCCTTCAAAAGTAGTTCCGGAGGACCGTTCCATGTGATACAGTTGCCCCCAGTTGCCAGAAAAACTGGAAGTGGCAAACTCTATGGCATAAGAATCATCCATGCCTTGCCCAAGCGGGATAGGTTCCCAATTGGCAACCAGCCTAAGGTCGGGTGACAAGTTACCATTAACCCAGGATGGTGCCTGGCAAGCGCGGCTCTTGGTGTTAAATGCATAAACCTGACTGATTCCGTTGTTCCGGAATTGAGCGACCTCACCACTAGCGGTGCTGCTTACTGCCCGCACCCGCCAGGCATATTTGCGATTGGAAAGAAGTGCCGGTTGGGCCGGCCCGTAAAACAGGGTAGTGAGTGGTGTAGTTACGGTATAAATGGGTTGTAGCGAAGCCACGGCCTGTTGAGGATTTTGCGCCCCCAGCGTGGTAATGTCAAACAACGAAAATTCATAGGCCGTGCTGGTAGCCGCCGCAGGATTGCTTTGGTGCCGGGGGGTCCAGTTGAACATCAAGTTAATCGGATCCGACAAGGTGAGATCACTATTATCTATAGGCTGGTTCAACAAGGGCGGGTCGCTCAGGTTTAGCATCGCTGATGCACACTCCTGTCCGCTCAAGAGGCGGTTGGTAAATGCATCAAAAGCTTCAAAACAAATCTGGTAGAAGCCTTCCGGCAGGGCTCCGGTGCGTTGCAGATCGGCCTTTGAAATACCGGCCCCTGTTACGGTCATGCCCGATACGGCAAAGTAATCGGCCAGTTCTTCCATCAGCAGGCGGCGGGGCACGCCCGAGGTCAGCTCCAATGTAGGGCCGAGCGCCGAGAAAAGTGCGACACCATTAGTACCGGTAATCCGCAATCTCAGCCTGACGCTAAGCAATGGCTGTGCAAGATCTGCATTGATGACGGTTACGATCAGGCGCGGACTGCTGCCCGAATAGTAATCAGTGAGCAAAATGCTGCCTCCACCCACCAGTTGGGGCGTGGCCCGCACGGGGTAGGTCGTTTGGGCAACAGCCGGCTGTAGAAGAAGCAACAAGAAGAAACAGGCCAGCAGGAACCTTTTCATACGGCTGCCCCAAAGGGAGATCAGGAAATATAGATTCATAGCAAGTAGCTTGGAACGGTAATCTTAATGGATGATGACTTTATGAATAGCATTACCCCTGGGCGTCTCGACCAGCAGCAGGTAGGTTCCGGCCGGAATGGCCAGTGTATACTGGCTGAGATGCATTTCGGAAGCAGGTAGCGACCGTTGATCAATGATCCGGCTGCTCACGATATCAATGAGGCGCAGATGCACCGGACTCGACTGGCTGAGCGTTATCGTTGCCCGGAAACTGCCCCTGCTCGGGTTAGGTGCTACCGTAAAATTGCGGATCAGTGGTTCCTCGACCATGGTTATGGGTCCTAATCCCGTACGCTCCGTCACAATCACATTCTTGACCTGTTCGGCAAAACAACCACTTTTGTAAGTACGCATGCGCACCTGATAAATACCCGTGTCGCGGAATTGCGCACGCATCATGATTTCGCTTTGGCTGATCATCGTCACATCGGGCGGAAGGTACCAGCGTACGCTATCAAGTGTAAGGTTGGTGATGTTTACAAATACCACCGTATCCATATTGAAGGTCTGTGTAGCCACAACAAATTCAGAACGGATAGTGACTCCCGGCACAAACGTCACTTCCAGGTCGTTGCTTCTGACGACACATCCGGTTCGGGTTGTGACGGTCACCCAATAAGTACCTGCAGACCTCAGCGTAACAACCGGGTCGCCAGACAACCACCGCACAACGCCGAACCGATCGCGTTCTTGCCAGTTGTAGGAAACTATGTTTGGATCGGTTAGGTCAATTACGATCGACTGACCTGGGCAAATCCGGCGGTCAGGACCGAGATTAACTGTTACAGGCGCCGGCTGAGTAATGGTAGCCGATAAGGACGCTGAGCAATTATTGGCATCGGCCACTCGCACCGAATAAGCTCCCGCAGGAAGCCCCGTAATATTGGGTGTGGTTTGCCCGCCCGACCACAGGTAGGTATAGGGAGCCGTTCCACCAGACACAAAGGCGTTGATGCGACCTGTCTGATCACCATTACACACCGCTACATGCGTAGGGCTTAATTGAACCTGCAGTGGCGCAATCGGCTGCGTTACGGTGAACGAAGACTGACGGCTGCAACCCAGGTTGTCGATCACACGCACCGAATAGGTTCGGGCAGGAACACCGGTGAGACTTTGGATGGTTGCCCCGTTTGACCAGAGATAGGCATAAGGCGGATTACTACCGCTAACATTGAGTGTAACGGCACCCGAACTATCACCAAAGCAACGTGCGGCCGTGACCGTTCCGGTAACGTTGAGCGGCGTCGCCTGATTAACGGTAACAGTAGTTGCCTGACTGCAGTTTCGGGCGTCTCGTACTGTTACCGTATAGGTTCCGGCAGGAAGATTAATGAGCGGATTGACTGCCGTTGCTCCGGTTGACCAATTATAGACATAAGGGCCTGTACCTCCCGAAGCGGATGCCAATATCGAACCCGACGATGCACCATTGCAGGTGACGTGTGAGGGCGTTGCTGACACCAGTAGCGGTGTAGGCTGCGTTACCGTAGCTGAAGCCGTGGCCGTACAACCCTGCGCATCGGTGACAATCAGTGTATAAACTCCGGCACTTAATCCGGTAGCGCCCGGCAAAGTTGTATTGTTCGACCAGGAATAAGTGTAGGGAGCAGTACCGCCATTAACAATAGAAGAGATGCTGCCATTATTGCCGCCCGCACAACTTACCGGAGTCATCGTCAGCGTAACCGTCAATAGGTTGGGCTGTGTGATGGTGATACTGCGGCTAACGGAACAATTATTCGCATCGCGAACGGTCACACTAGCGTTGCCCATGGGCAGGCCGGTGGCTGTAGCGGTAGTAGCCCCCGTGCTCCACAGATAGGTGTAAGGGGCGGTCGCTCCGGAAGGGGTGATGGTTGCGGAGCCATTGCTCTGACCAAAGCACAAAGCATTTGTAACGCTCACCGTAGCCTGTAACTGCGAAGGTTGGGTAATGGCGCCGGAAAGTGTCGTGCGGCAGTTATTGGCATCCGTTATGGTTGCAGTAAACGATAAAGCGGGACGGTTCGTGATCTGTTGCATTACGAAATTTGCAGATCCTAGCTGCCAGGTATAGGTGTAGGGAGCAGTACCACCGGTTGCGTTCAGCGCCGCGGCCCCATCCGAAAAGCCGAAACAGCTCACCGGGGTGACGGAAACAGTAGCCTGGAGCTCAGCCGAGGGTTCGTTTACCTGATAGTTAAACGTGCACTGCAGCCGATACTATCCGTAACCACAAGGGAATAGGTTCCACCCGTGAGGCCTGCAAGTAAGGACGCGTTGCTGTTGTTGGACCACTGATAGGTATAAGGAGGCCGGCCACCGGAAATCTGCGGTAGGATGGTTCCATTGTTGCTACCACGACAAAGTACGTGATTAATCAAGGGGCTGCTCACTATCGGAGTAGGTGCCACGATATCTACGGGTACGCGGATGGAGCAGTCAAAAGTGTCTTTTACCTCGACCCAATAACGATTGAAAGGCACATTTACGAGGCTGGGTCCGCTGTGCGAGAAATAAGTCCATTCATAACGATAAGGAGGACTTCCTCCCGCCACCTGAATAGACGCAGATCCTACCGTGGCATTGCTGCACAATGGGGTAATCTGCTGGGTATAGCTGAGCGTGTCGGCCGGGCCGGCAATTGCAAAGCGAACGGTGTCTTTGCAGACCTGCCCCGGACCACTGGCAACGACAGCATAATGGTTACCCTGTGGAAGACCGGAAAACAGGGCGAAATTACCAATACCGGGACCAAAGGGAGCTCCATTCAAACTGTAAGAATGCGGGTGGCTTCCATTACCACTGGTTTGTATTTCCATGGCGCCGTTTGCTGCACGGAAACAACGTTCCGGGTAGGTGCGCACATTTACCGAAATAGGTATGGGAGGATCCAGGTTGATGGAATCTGTTACTGAACAGCCATTGGCGTCGGTGACCGTAACCCGGTAGGTCATTGGACGGCGGGCAACAATGAATGAATCCGTGTGTCCGGTAGACCATAAGAAGGTGTAAGGGCGTGTGCCGCCACTTGCCAGCACATTGAGCACCCCTGCCGTGTCGGAGCTGCAGGGGAATCCGATGCGGCCAATAGGCGCTGTCAACCGGAGGGGTTGCCGGATTTCAAATTGCCGGCCAGCCGTGCAGCCCCGCGCATCTGTCACCGTCACATAATGCCATCCTGCCGGCTGTCCGGTAACGGAAACTGTATTTTGTGAACTGGTGGTCCAAGAAAAACTATAGGGAGGAGTGCCGTTCCAGACAATTGCCCGGGCTGTGCCATCGGCACCACCCCAGCACCGGATGGAAGTTGTCTGTACGTCAGGTATCTGCAAAATACCAGGATCCCGTACTTCAACTGAATCTGCATTGGTGCAGCCGGCAGCATCCGTTACGCGAACAGAGAATACGCCTCTGTCGAGACCAGCGATGGTGGATGTTGTTCCGCCATTGTTCCAGAGATAGGTGTAAGGAGCCACGCCACCGGTTGCCTGAGCAGTTGCACTACCATCACGCATTAGCCCGCAACTCACATCCACCTTGCTCATCGTTAATTGCACCGATGCGGTGGGCTGAATGATCTCCACAGAATCCCGGCCTACGCAGCCGCGGCTGTCAGTGACTTCCAGAACATAACGGCCAGCAAAAACTCCGGTAATCGAATCGGCATTAGGTGCTGCGGGCTGCCAATTGTATTGATAGGGCCCGGTACCGCCCACCACATTAGTACGAACGGCGCCGGTAGCCTGACCGAAACAGCGGATATCCGTTTTGGTCATATTCAGCATAATACCCGATCCACCCGGTTGTGCTACGGAAGCAGATGCCTGAGCGGAACAGCCATTAGCATCCGTTACAGTAAGGGTGTAGTTGCCGGCGCCCACTCCTCCCATGTTAGGAGTTGTAGAACCATTGCTCCAACGATAGGTATAAGGAGCCGTACCGCCAGAGGCAGCACCTGTAAGGGTGCCATTGCCGCCTGCACAAAATGCCGCTGTTGACGAGGCCGTTGCCACCAGGCGGGGTGGTTGAATCACCGTAGCGGACGCCGCTGCTGAACAACCGGCCGAATCTATGACCGTGACAGAATAGGTTCCTATAAAAAGTCCATTCAATGCAGCGGTTGTGGCGCCGGTATTCCAGCGGTAGCGTACGGGACCAACAGCATGCTGCACGTTCAGGCTGATCGTACCGTCGGCAGCGCCGGTACAGCGTACAGGTGATGCAATGGCGCTAACCTGTATGGCTGCAGGCGGCTGAGTGATGGTTACGGAACTGCTTGTATTACACCCCCTTTGGTCGGTTACCCGAAGCGAATAATTTCCCGCAGGCAAGCCATTGAGCGACTCTGACGTGCGGTTGCCCGGTGTCCAGAGAAAGCGGTAAGGTGCTGTGCCGCCGGTTACGGTGGACCTTATGGTGCCGCTGTTGCCGCCGAAGCAGCCAATATCGGTTTTGGTGAGGCTGACACTGAGTTGCGACGGCTCGATGATCTGCGCAGAGTCAGCTACCTGGCAACCGCGCGCATCTGTAACGATTACCCGGTAGTTGCCTGCGGGCAGCCCCGATAGAGTGTCAGCAGTACCCCCTGTATTCCAGTGGTAGCGGTAGGGGGTTACCCCCCCTGCTGTAGAAGCGGCTACCCTGCCGGTTTGCTCGCCGAAACAAGCGATTGTTGTGGCAGTAACGGTGGTGCGCAGCGATGCCGGCTGGCTAACACTGGCCGTTGCAAGCGCGCGGCACCCCACCGAATCCGTAACAGTGATCGTGTAGACGCCCGCACTCAGGTTGTTTTGAACAAGCCCAGTGCCTCCATGGCTCCAGGTATAGCTGAGTGTTCCTACCCCGCCCGACAGCGAGGCCGTGATCGTTCCGTTGTTGCCCCCGAAACAGGAAACCGGCGTAGCAGTAGCTCGCGCCGAAAGGTTACTGCCCACCAGAGAAATTATACCCGAAGCCGTATCCGTACAGCCAAGACTATCGGTCACAGTTGCCGTATACACACCAGCAAACAAATCAACCAGGTTAGCACCGGTAGCACCATGACTCCAACTATACGTATAAGGCGCAGTGCCACCATTCGCACTGGCCTGGATCGTTCCACCTCCCCCGCTGCAGCTACCATCCTGAGCACTTACGGAGGCCACCAGAGCGGGACGTGTTACGACGTTTACGGTAACCGTTTCCGTACAGCCGATTGCATCTGTTACACTAACGGAATAGAGCCCCGGGACCAATCCAGTAATGGTCGATGTGGTGTCTCCATTGCTCCATTGGAAGCGGTAAGGTGCCGTGCCTCCTGCCGGTTGCACGGTAGCAGTGCCATCACGTGCACCTGCACAGGCCACAGAAGTAGCAGAAATTTGCGGCAGGCCCATACTTCCCAGAGGAACGGTAACCGAAAAAGTTGCCGAACAAAGCGAATCAGCAATCGTTACCTGATAGGTGCCGGCAGCTACCTGCTGCAGACGGGGACCACTCTGTCCATTGCTCCACAAAAAGGTAAATGTGCCAGCGCCGCCGCTGCCGGCTACCAGTGCGCCACCGGTAGTTGCAGTGCCACAGGCTGCGTGTAACTCACGCACTTCCATTTGAGGCCGTCCGCTCGTAATCAGTTCAAATACCGGTGTATAGATTACGGTACCGTTAGCAAGCGTTATCTGAACATGATACCGGCCGGGTGGCAGATTATGTTGCACCGGACTATTGCCGGAGCTAATTGGCTCCCACGGAACTCGGTACCAGGCATAAGTAGCTCCGGGTAACGGCGCGTTGGTCACTTCCAAAGCACCGTCGCTGCCGTTGCCGCAGGCACTCACCGGCCGCAAGGCACGAAGAATATAGACTCCATCAGAAGTATACACGGAATCGGTGCGCCGGCTTTGGCAACCTACTGCATCAGTGACGGTAAGCGTGTACAAACCTGGGGAAAGATTACCAATCGTTGCTGAAGTAGCGCCGGTGTTCCAGGCATATTGAAAAGGTGCCGATCCAGAAACCGAACGAACGGTCATAAAGCCGGTTGTGTCGCCCCATGGAGTCGAAGACGTACCCAGCACTACCTGCGCCGTGTCGCGACCAGGTATCTGAACCGACTGCTGCAGCGAACAACCCCGCTGGTCGGTGACCGTAACCTGATAGGTGGCAGCCGATGACATGCCCGACAATGATGCGGTGGTATCGCCTGTGTTCCAGTAGAAGCTATAGGGCGCTATCCCATTTGTGGCCTGAGCCAAAGCAGTGCCCTCGTTTTTATTCGAGCAGGTGGCGGTAGTGCTCACTGTCAGCGGGCCAAAGGCAAACGCAGGCACAACTACCTGCAGAGAACTTGCACATTGGGCTGCATCCCGAACTTCCACCGTGTAGGTGCCGCTGCCCAGTCCGCCAACGGACGCACCCGCAGCGCCATTACTCCACGTGTAGGTGTAGGGGAACATACCTCCCGACGCCTGAACAGTAGCCGATCCATTGGCGCCAGGCGAACAGGATGATGCCACTGTCACCAGCTCAACAGTGGGTCGGTGCGCCCGCAGGGGTATAGAATCAGACAGGTACCGATTGCCCACGGAATCCACCACTTCAAGTTGATACACCCCCTCAGACAAATTACTGGCCGTAAGCGCGGTTTGTCCGGGTAAGGCCGCACCGCCATAGAGCCTCCATTGGTAGGTGTAGGGAGGAAAACCACCTTGTGCCTGCGCCCGAAGCACACCCCCGTTCGATGGATGGCATCCCGGTATCGTAACTACTGTGGAAGTAGCCAGCAGGGGTTCACAGTAGGTCGGGTTGATGGTGAACGGAATGGTGGTGGAGCAACCCGAAACATCGGTTACGGTGGCGTGGTAGTTGCCCGGTAGGAAACCCACAGCCCAGTCGGTTTCATAACGGTTGGTCTGGTATGTTCCGGATGGTTGTACACTCATGCCCAGATTCGTATTGCTGCTGTTGCTCCAGGCAATCGTGAAGGGAGGTGTGCCACATTTGATCGACAACTTGATTTTACCGGTGCCAAAAAAGGTGCATGAAGGTTGTTTATCCCATTCAATCACCTCGGGCGCCTGCAGCGGATTTACGATTGCACTGCTCCGTGCGGTATACCAGGCAGGCATCGACGCTGTTTTAATTTCAACATCATATTCACCCGGAGTCAGGCCACTAATCGCACGCTGGTTATCGAATTGAGGCAGCGGGGTCATCGCTCTGTACCAACGAATGCTGGTGATGGAATCCGTAAAACGGATATTCGTGATCTCCACACGGCCATTGGCCATTGTTCCGCAACCTCCGACAGGTGTTGCTTTAAGATCAAATGGCGGACATAGCATGGTCGCTTCCGGCATGACATTCGTAAATGAATGAGTGCATCCCTGAGCATCGCGCACTACAACGGAGTGGCCGGAGTTAAAGGAAAAGTCCTGAGTTCCGGCCGGCAGGTTCCGAAGGGTATCGGTCATACTTCCATTCGACCAGTTGATCGAATAAGGCGACTGTCCGCCCCGGATATTGGTGACGGCCACCCAGCCATCGGTAGCCGTGCAGGAAGAAACGGGGCCGCGCACCACGTCGGCTGCCAATGCAGGGAGATCGGCTACAATCAAGGGAGTAGAAAGCTGACGGGTCTGGCCTTCGGCATCGGTAACCAGTACATTATACGTACCCGGGCCTACGTTGTTGAGCAGGGTATCGACCGCACCAGCAATCGGCTGACCATCTTTCTGCCACTGGATCGTGTAGGGTGCCAGACCACCCTGAGGGCGGGCTGCCAAAATTCCCGACTGCCGGGACGCACAGTAAGGCTGACGCACCGCCAGCAAAACAACAAAAGGCTGACAATTACGCTGACCGACCGTGAAGGGGAGCACAACCGAGCAGCCACTGGGATCTTGAACCCGTACGGTTTGTGCACCGGGCGCCAGGTTGGAAGGAGCGTGCCCGGTACTAGATGTTTGTGCCCAGATATACGAAAGCGGCCGGCTGCCCCCCGAAGCCGTGAACTGCGCGCGCCCGGTGAATGCGATATCGCAGGAAGGCGCCAGCACCTGAACAGACGCCTGAAGCGAATCGGAAACACCCAGAATAACCACTCGTGATTGATGCCTGGTATAAGGCCACAAATTAAATTGAGAATAGGCCCGGTAACGGCCAGGCGGAAGGTTTCCAACGGTCAAGCCATCATAGAAGCGTGGGAGACCGATGCCTCCTTCGTATTTCCAAGCATGGGTCCAATTAGTCGGAAAATTCGTGAATGCCTCAGCGGGCGGCGTCATCGACAGAACGCCGTCTTGCCCGCTACCACACCGGCCAACTGGCGACTGCACCGTTGTTGTTACCTCGCAGGATACATTCTCAATGGTTTCATTGGCCGATGCCTGGCAGCCGTTGGCATCCGTGACCGTAAGGGTATAGATGCCTCCCGGAACATTAAAAAGCTGGTTGGTGGTAGCACCCGTATTCCACACATACGAATACGGAGGAGTCAGTCCACCGATTTCCTCCAGATTGATGGAACCATCGCTTTGCCCGATACAGGAGTGGTTTCCCAAAAGGCGCACAAGCGGCTGAAAGGGACTTACCACCTCCACATAATTGGAAGTTGCGACGCAACCCAGGGCGTCTGTGACCCGGGCCTGGTAAAAGCCCGGTGCTACACCAGTTAACAAAGCCGGTATACTCGGCACCAGGGGGTCTACCAAACTATATTGCAGGGGCGCTACGCCACCGATGGCTGTGGTTTGAAGGGTTCCGTTATTGCCACCGAAACACGTTACAGGCGTGGCGGTCAGCGTAACCTCGGAAAGGCTGGATCGTGCCCGCACGTCAAATGTAGCCGTTAAAAAGTTACCGCCATCGTCCCGAACTTCTACCCGCAAGGTTACCGGCCAGCCAGCTACATTAGTTAGGATCCGCGTTGTTTCACCAATGTCAACCGGAATGCCTGCGGTGTTTATGACCTGCCAGTTGTAACGGACATTGCCTACGGCATTTGTCACAACCGCCTCTACACTCCCGTTCGTTGAGTTGATACACGTAGGCTGCACCAGATAACGAATGGAGGTAGCCGCAGTATTCAAGTTATTCGCCTGCCCCAATATGGTATCTGTGTAAGTGAATCCACCGAAGGCTCCGAAAGAAACAGCGGGGCTTATTTGGGCTTTGGGGGAAGAGACGATACACAGCAGTAGAAATATGAAGGCAAACGATCTCATGTGGGTAAGCAGTTTAGTTTATACGAACAGAAACTTGCTGACCGTCCAGCCTGTTTGCTTAGTTCGACATCTACCTAGTGAAAACAATTAGCTACACCCAAAGAAATAAAAACCTATGAAAAGAAAGGAAAGCGATTTTAACATTTTCACAACAGGCTAGTTATTATCCTATTAAAGATTAAGAATAAAGAGATTATAAGGATGAGCTTAACCGAAATGGCGTAAAAACCCGCTTAGTCTGAATTATAAAGCAAAGAAAAAAGTCACTATAGGCAAGAGAGATAATAAGTGTTTACACCTATGGTTTTTTACTCAAACCGCCACTCATTGTCACACGCTCTTTCATACGAGCAGGCTTCATACATCCAAAGAAGGTCACTTCTCGCATGTAACACGATACACCACCAAACATGCTACCTTGACCCCGAACAGAAAAAGCAAAGGTTTTCCAGTCGCATACCAGCATCGGTGCAGCAGCGATTCATTACAGCTCATCGATTACCCGCAACCCCAGCACTTTGATGGAAAAAATTTTCGAGCGCTGATAGTCCGAGCAAATGATAGCATTAGGATGAAAGATGTTTAAACGGAACAAGGCTAATTGCCTTGCACCGGCAAAAGTGCAGGAAACGGCGGACTCCGGATGCTGCCCGGTTGCGGATAGGGGAAGCCAGGGGATCCGACAGCCGCTCAGAACCTCTTACCCCAGTTTTCCTGCATATCGCTATAGGCTTTTTTCGATATGGTGGACTTCTTCTTGCTTCGCGACGTTCCGCTTTTTTTGCGGGCGTTGATAGTGTTGGCAAGAGCGTTTTTCACGCCCAGCTTATTGGTCTTTTTAGCAGCGGCTTTCTCAGGAGCAGCCTTCGGGGAAGCAGCACTTTGGGATGCGGCGGACTTATTCGGCGCACTCTTCTTAACCGCACTTTTCTTGGCAGCTGCCTTCCTTCGGGTACCCGATTTGGCGGGCGCTGACTTCTTTATGCCCCTACGGGGTGCTGCCTTCTTCACGCCGCGCCTGGCAGCGGTTTTCTTTGCAGGCGCCGCCTTTTTGGCCGGCTTTGCTTTGTGTGCTGTTGCCATCTTGCCTGTTTTGCATTACCGCGCAAGGGACGTGCCTAAAAAGTGCAGAAGGCTGCGTCACGGTAATCTAACGGCTTTCACGACCGCATTTCCACAGGAAAGGTAATAGGTGCCCGGGGCAAAAAGGGAAAGGTCGACCATGCAGCGGGCCTGCCCGTTGCCACGGATGGTGCACAGCAGCGCTCCCGATGCATCGCGCAATTGCAGTGGCGAAAAGCGCAAACGCTGCGGAAGTTCAACAATCAGGATCCCCCGCGCAGGGTTTGGAAAAACGCGGAATCCGGGCTCCGTAGAAATGCGAGGCAACGCAGTGGCAATTACATTGACCGTATTGGAGGCCAAAGAAGCACAACCCTGCGCATTGGTGTGTACCACGTAGTAATTTCCCGGCAGGGTTGGGGTAAACAGGGCGCTGGTGGCACCTGCGATGGGTCCACTGGCATCAAACCATTGGTTTCCGGAAGCGTAGTTAGAGTACAGCACGCCGTTTCGCTGCAACACCTGCGGGGTAGGCACCGAACCGGTACAGGTAAGATAAGAAACAAATACATCACCCTGTAATCCTACGGCAACAACCCGACCGTTGAGAAAAGCTGCGTCGCGCACCGACATATCGGCGATATAGTTTGTGGGCAGGTTGATCCAGGTGCCGCCGCCATTGATCGTTTTGAGGAGGCCAGCCGTACTCGTAACGGCATATCCCGAATCCGCTGTGTAAAAGTGGAGTGCCATCACATTGGAGGGGCCCGGCGTTTGTGTCCAGGTGCTGCCGCCATCAGTCGTTTTGAATACCGTGCCGTTAGTGCCGATAAAGCCGAGGTTTTCGTTCAGAAAAAACACGGTGTTGATGTCAGCCATGGAGGGAGACGTAAGCGAAGTCCAGTTGCTGCCGGCGTCGATTGTTTTCATCAGCACGCCGCCCTCACCGCCCGCACATCCTACCAGTGCAGACGGAAAGTAGATATCATAAATATTACCGCCGGGTGTGTGCGTAAACGAGGCGCCGCTGTTGGTGGTGCGATACAATCCGCCGTTGAAGAAGCCTCCGCCCATGATCCAGGTGCTGGCATTCTGCGACCATACGGCGCGTACCGCAACGGCCGGACGGCTGCTGCCCATACTGAACGACTGCCCGAAATTGGTTGTGAATTCATTGTAGCCGCTACTCCCGCCAACGGCTCCGCTTCCATCGGCGCGCAGGTGCACCCCTAACAGGTTGACAGCGGGCGTGCGTCCTGTCCAGGTCCGGCCGCCGTCAACGGTGCGGATCAGCGCATTGGCCATCCCGTTGGTGCTTTGCCAGCCCACGGCTACGCCCACATTATCGTTGGCAAAAGATACTTTATTAAGGAAGGAATGTGGTGTTCCAGACTGTACGGCAGTGAAGGTTGCGCCAAAGTCGATCGTTTTGTAAATGGCCGATTCGGCGCCCAGGAGCCCCACCCCGAGTTCGTTGATGTGGAGGGCAAAGTTATTCAGGGAGCCAACGGAACTGTTGGTCCAGCTCGCTCCGTTATTCACGGAGCGCAGCACCACGCCGCCGGAGCCGAGCGCAAAGAGCGTGTTACCGGCAACATAAAGGCGGTTTAGCATCTGGGTGGTTGGCGTTGTCACCTGGGTCCAGGTAATGCCTCCGTCGGTAGTGCGTGCTACATATCCGCCGCTGCCTACCGCCACTCCGATAGCGGCTGTCACAAAGCGGACATCGTTGAAGGCAAAGTTGTAGCCCGTGCTGAGCGGTTGCCAGGTTGTCCCGCCATTGGTGGTTTTGAGGATGGTAACCGAAACGCCGCTTGCAAAGCCGGTCTGCGCATCGAGAAAAAACAGTCCGCGCAGGATGTTGGTGTTGCCGGTATTGATCAGCGTCCAGGAGATGCCGCCATCAGTCGTTTTCTTGATATGGATATCGTTGGCAATGGCAAAGCCGGTGAGATTATCCACGAAGAAAAGTGCATTGGTAGAACCCGTAGAAGTACTGATGGTGGTACGGCTGGCAAATCCGTTTGTGGAACGATAGAAGGTGCCGGTTTGTGTGCCTACGATACCCGTGCTGTCGTTAAAGAACCAGATGCCGGTAGGAGTCGGAGAAAAAGCCAGACCCTGACGCTGCCAGCTTTGTCCGCCATCGATAGTTTTCAGCAGGCGCCCGTCCAGGTTGTCAAAGGCATAGCCGGTATGGGGGCTCGTCATAAACACGTTCCGGATGGCCGACTGTGTCTTTACGGTATTGACCAGGTTCCATTGCTGGGCATAGACAGAAAGGCCGTTGAGGGTCAGCAGTAGTGCGAGGAGCCACATCGGGCGTGTTAAAAAGGGCATGGATGGTAAGATTGGGTCGCCAAAGCTAGGCAGATCGACCGGTATCATGGCTGCTCCTGCATCCGGGCGGTCAATTTGGCGTCCGGACGGCAAAATTTGTTTTTCAAAACCGAAGTTTCCCTATTTTTGCAGCCCCGTTAGCGGTGCTGTGGCATGGCTAAGCGCAGGCCGAGGTAGCTCAGTTGGTTAGAGCATCGGATTCATAACCCGAAGGTCGGCAGTTCAAGTCTGCTCCTCGGTACAAAGCCCTCCTGAAGTGGAGGGCTTTTACTTTTTAATCCAATACGCATCGGATTCCTACGCTCGCCTGAAGCGAGCCAGTTCCAGTCTGCTCCTCGGAATCTTAAACTTACCGCAACTTTAGGACCGAGGGCTAGCGCAACAGTTCATGTTGGGCGCTGCCTAGTTCCCCTGGCGGAGGCTTTTAATACCCGGGCGTAATGTCTTATTGTCGACATTTTCAAGTTTATCAGTCGTTTCGCCTCCTTCCTGAACTTGTCTGCAGGAATGACGCTAAAGTTCACCTGAAAACGGGTTGAAGGTCTGCTTCTTTCCTTTCGCTTAACGGAGGGTTGCAACCTGATCAAAGGCCTCTTCCGAACGAACCTTTGACGCCTGATCGTACTTCTTGAGCTTGCTGAGAACCTTATTCCACTCGCCCGGCGGCAACTGTACTGCTTGCGGATCGCCATTAACGTCACTCACCTATTGAAGTGCGATTTTCCTGGAATAAGGATGCGTAATGTTTCCTTGGAGTGGTCGTCGCACGGGTAGCGCCCAACACTTCGCTTTAGGAGTTGAACCCTTCGGTAATGTTCCAGGGTATCTGGAAACTTGCAAAAACCGGTGAAAAGCAGCATTTGCTTACCAAACACAGGGAGCAGGCAAACCACTGGCAGAGGAAAAGCGTCGGGCGTAAAATCAAATCAGATGGAAGCCCGGGCCGAAGTGGATAAAGCGGGTACAAAAGAATGAAGAACTTCATTTACGAACTGACCGAAAAAAATGGGATGACCGACAGGCGCATTCCAGCACCTCACCGGACAGGTAGCAGCCCACCTCCAGGTTCCGATCGCACTTATCTCGCTGGCTGACCGGGAAGAAGGATCCTTCAAGGCCGCTTCCGGAAAACCCGCGGGCAAAAAGAGGAGCCGCAGGACCGGCCATCCCGCCGAGATGGAATACAACACCGGTTCTCAGCCCGGCATTTACCGCATTGTTCAGAGGAACATACCCGTATTTCTTCGGATGCCCGTTACCTGAGTGCATACATACCCGTAAAAACACGATCCAAAGAAATACGGTACGCGGAGTAGCCTGCCTGTGGAGAATGGGGCAGATAGCACAGAATGAGCTATTTTCATGGCCTTATACCTAAACAATGACGCTGCTTCAACGGCAACTGCAACTGGTTGTCATCACCTTGCTCCTGCTTTCGGCCTCTGCCGGCGCACAGATGCGTAAGATCCACCTCGACACGATCAGCACGTATAACAGCTTCGAAAAACTGAGCTTTTATTCGGCATCCTCGGGTTACCTGGCCTCTACCGGCTCCAGCAACTCCTGGGTCGGTTTCACTTCCGATTCCGGCAGAACGATCGCCCGAAGGAACATCACGTTCGCCAACGTGAACCTGAACGGCCACCTGATCAACATGACCTTCCCCTTCTCCATTTCGGGGGTCAAGGCTTTCGATCAAAACCGGATCATCGTGTGCGGCGATTATGGGTTCGTGCCGGCCATCCTCTCCTCGAACTATGGCGGTAACAGCTATACGCTCGTCTTCCATTCGCAGTTCAACCCGATGCAGCTGCGGACCGGGATTACCGACATGATCTTTCCGCAAAACGGGAACACCGGCTTTGCGGTAGACGCCGACCGCATCCTCCGCACGACGAACGGCGGCAGCAGCTGGTCGGTAGTGCGGGTGGACCCCGGCCGCTACTTCAACCGCCTGGAAGCAATCGACGCCAACAACGTGTTCGCCTACAGCACCGGCTACCAGACCAACGCCTTGTTTCGGACCACTGATGGCGGCTCCACCTGGCAGCAGGTTATCCTTCCGGTCATGAACCAGGGCAAAGTGAGCAGCCTCTTTTTTCTGAATGCCCAAACCGGTTAGGCCAGCATGCGCGACTATGACAACAAGCATGTACTCTACCGCACAACCGACGGAGGCGCCAGCTGGACGGCGCTGACTGACCCGGTGGCGACGCCTTTCAGCGCTGCTAAAATGCACTTCACCAGCGCCAGCACCGGCTTTGCGCTCGCCAATGACCAGAACACCGTGTATAAAACCCTGAATGGCGGCATCCTCTGGGAACCCCTGCAGCGCGATAACGACTTCGCCTACCTCGGCTACTCGCACCAGGAGCTGCACTTCTTTGGCGCCAACCAGCTCTGGGCGGCAGGCAACCGGAACTTTCTCGAGCTTAGCGCCAACGGTGGCGGCACACCGCTTCCCAAAGCCTACTTCACATACGACCGCTCCGCCTATCCGAGCACCGGGGCCATCACGCTCGAGAACTTTTCCAACACCGCGCATACATTCAAATGGTATGTCAACAACACACTGATCGCTACCTCTTACAACGCCTCGTATACGCACGCGCCTTCGAGCGCGGTGGACAGTGTTAAACTGGTGGTCACTTCCGCCAATGGAAAAAAAGACTCGCTTACCCAATACCTGTATTTCTACGTAGCACCGCCGCCACCGACCTACACCGGATGGGTGGTGAAGCAGACCGGGATCAACGATCACTTCCGCGATGTGCGTTTCTTCGGCCAGCATGGGGTGATCATCGGCGACAACGGGCTATACTTCACTACCGGGGGCGCCGACAACCCGGCCCGCTGGAAGCGCTTTGCCATAAGCGGGTCAGCTGCAGACAGTGCCCTGCTCCGGCGCACAAAATTCGCCCAGATCGCATTCTCCGACAGGGCTCCGATCTTTTACATCGCCGGCACAGATACAGTGCAAAACCGGGCGGTCCTCTTCCGCCTGAATGGTTCCGACTCGAGCTACGCCTTTCCATTCGTGGGAACTGCCGGCAGCCGGCTCAACAGCATCGCTGTGTTTAACTACTACAACGCCTCCGGCCGTGTTCTTGCTGTAGGTGATAACGGGCTGATGGTCTCCTGCGATATTGCCACCAACACGGCAACCGTTTCCAATTTCCGGGGCGTCAACCTGAAGTACGTATACGCCCGCAGCCGCTACGACAACAGCGCGGCTCTCATGAGCAGCGACTCCCTGTTTATCGGCACGGAACAAAACGGGTTCGTACCCAACTATGGAAAACCCATTGAACGCGTCGTGAGCTCGGGAGCGGGCAATGTGGGCTACCGCGATTACTTCGTAGGTAACCGGATGATTTATTCCGCCCTCATCGGCAGCACTGGCTTCTTTATCGACAGTGTCCACTATTTCAAACCGGCAGACCTGCAGTTCCGCTCCATCACCCCGCAGCTGGCAGGCACGTATTTCTACGCAGCTACCAACCGCGGCATCTATAAACTGTATGTAGACCGTGGCGCTAAGAACCTCGACTACCAGCCCACCAGCGGCGGCCGCGACGTGACACGCATCTGGTTCAAGCAAAATGACGTATTTGATACCGGCTATGCCGTTGGCCCGAACGGACTGCTCATGCAAACCCTGAATGCAGGCGGTCCCGTGAAGCCTTATGCCGGCTTTACGGGCGCCGATGGCACCTGTGTGGGCGGAACCATCCAGCAATATGCCCTGAATAACTCGGGAAACAGCTGCAAGTGGTACCTCAACGGAGTGTTTCTCCAGGACTGGTGCGGTGGCTATCCACAAACCTACCCGACTGCAGGCACGCATGAAATGAAACTGATCACCTCCAATGCAGATGGCGTTTCCGATACGGCGATACGGATGGTAGTCGTGACGCCCCGCCCGCTGTCGAACCTGCCCTTTACAGTTTCCGACACGATACTCTGTAAGTCCGAACGCATCCAGGTACTCATCCGCAATACGCAACCCAACTTCCGCTACGAGTTGGTGCAGCAGGGCAGCGGCACGCTATTCGGATCAGGCACGGGCAACGGAGGACAACTGCTCTTGCAATCAGATCCAATTTCGCAGTCGGGTCCCTACCTCCTGCGGGCCGTTGATCATACGAGCGGTTGTTCCTCAGATTTCTCAGTAAGGATCAACATCCGGGTAGAGGCCCCCCGGGCACGCTTTGTTGCCGACAAGCGCAACGTAACTGCCGGGGAGCGGTTCAACCTGTTCCAGAGAAGCCATGACGCATCGTCGCATGAATGGTCTTTCGGATCAGATGCCAACCTTGCTTCGAGTGCCGATGCCAACCCCGAGGGCATTTTCTACACAACGCCCGGACAAAAAACCCTGACCCTTGTTTCTACCAGCGCCAACGGCTGCCGCGATACGGTCACAGCGCCATCTTTGTTTGTATACAACCCGCAGCAGGCGACCGGTCTTTGCTATGTGCAGGGGGTGGAGGATGTGGACTATTCCTACACGCCCACCTCTTATCCGACCATCGGGAAGCCTACCGTTCTCGCAGACAACGGCTATCTTATCAACGGCTATGGCAACCGGCCGTTGGTGCGCTCGCGTTATGGAAACAGCGTGCGCCTGCCCAAGACCATGTCGTCCTACATCGCCCGCTACAACAGCGATGGCACCCTGAAATGGCTGCAGTATGTCGACACACTGGGGTCTATCACCGCCTCTGCCACCGATGGCTCCGGAAATATCTACCTGGTCGGCTATAGCCATGTACATAGCTGGTATCATTTCAATAACGGAGACTCGATGAAGCTGGCCATGACCGATACGGATACGCTATTGGGCGAAAGCCGCAATGGATTTATCCTGAAGGTGGACGCCGCAGGTAAGTACCTCTGGCATGCGGTACTCGACGACCACTCGCGGAATTTCAGCGGCTATCCGGTTCAGGGCGGGCTGCCCAATCATGCTGTATTCCGGAACGGAACGCTGACGGTCAGCGGTACCTTCCTGGCCAACCTGAGCTATGTGCGGAATAACACGGCTACAAGGCTCTACACGCTCGCGAACTCCACCTGGGCTTCGGATAACCAGAACAGCTTCCTCATCCGGGTGCGCGCAGACGGCAGTCTGGTCTGGAGAACCTATGCCCGCCACGAGACGACCAACCAACATGGCCCCCAGGACATCGGCGTCGACGACATGGGCAACACCTACCTGGTCAACGATTATGAGACAAGCGTAAAGGTGTTTGACAAAGACAGCCTGACCGTTCTTGACATCCCTGTGGGCGCGCGCCCCGACCGTAGTTTCCTGGTCAAATTTGATTCTACCGGGCGGGGAATCTGGAACACACGCATGCAGGTACAGACCCTGAATGCCGGCCTGAACCTCAATCACATGGCGGTGGACGCAAACGGCAACTGCTATATTACCGGCAAAATGGTTACACTGGCCCAGCGCTACCCGCTCAGCATCACCAATGCCAATGGCGCTGTTGTTCTTACCGACACGATGTCGGGCATTGTCCTGATCAAGATCAACAGGGATGGCCACTATGAATGGTGTGTGGGTAGCCGCATGCCTTATTATGGGTTTGGCTACGATCTTGCCTTGTCGGGCGGCAACCTGTTCCTGACGGGTACGGTTTCCATGAATGGCGTGGGGGTAAATTCATTCACCTTCACCTCGACCAACGGTGTTGGCTACACGGGCGACTTTTCAAGCAGCGAGTTTTTCATTGCCCATTACGATACGGTGGGTGTTTTCCGCAAGATGGGAAGAAGCGGACAGAACGGTGATGGCAGCGTGACACCGTCGGGAATTGCCATCGACCATGCGAACAATTTTATCGTAACGGGAATCGGAAACCAGGTCAGCGGTCCGACGGCGCAGTACACGATCTTCAACGCTCCACTCGTCACCAGCGGTGTCGACGCCTTCGTCGCACACCTGAATCCGAACTTCTGCTATGCGGTAACGCCACCGGTAGCCAACGCCGGACGCGATACCCTGGTTTGCCCGGCAAGCAACATACTGCTGGGAACCACCGCTATCGCCGGAAACTCCTACAGCTGGACCTCGAGTCCGGCCGGTTTTACATCATCGCTGGCCATGCCAACGGTGCGACCGGCAACAACAACCACCTATTATCTGTCCGTCATGGGGCCGGCCGGCAACTTCGGCTTCGATACCGTGACCGTTTCCGTGATCGCACCACCCGTGGCCAATGCCGGACGCGACACGGCTATCTGTTCCGGAAGACCCGTCGTGTTAGGTAGTCCTGCGGTCAGTGGCAATACGTACGCCTGGACGGCTTCATCCGGCAGTTTCAGTACGGCCGAGGCCATGCCGACCGTCACGCCGTCATTTACGACCAGCTACTTCCTGACCGTAACACCGGCAAGCGGATGCGGGCCCATTCGCGATACCGTGCGGGTAACGGTAGTGCCGCCGGCAACGCCAGCCGTGACGATCTCCACTCCCGCCACCACCTTCTGCTCGGGCGCCTCCGCAACCTTTACGGCAACACCGGTCAACGGAGGTACGGCACCTGTGTACCAATGGCAGGTGAACGGTATTAATACGGGTAACGGCGGAGCGGTGTTTACAACGGCTTCCCTGGCAAATAACGACCAGGTATCCGTCATCATGACCAGCAATGCCGCTTGCGCTACGGCACCTACCGCTACCAGCAACCTGCTTACGGTCAGCGTTACCGGATCCGTAGTTCCACAGGTGACGGTTAGCGCTTCCGCCACGAATGTTTGCGCCGGAACACAGGTAACCTTCACGGCAACAGCGGCGAACGGGGGCACAACCCCAACTTATCAATGGAAAATCAATGGCGTTGATGCCGGCAGCAACAGCGCGGGCTTCAGCACATCGGCGCTGCAGAACAACGATGTGGTATCGGTGGTGATGACCAGCAGCGTAACCTGCGCTGCCCCGGCTTCGGCGACCAGTTCGGGAATTCCCATCACGATCCGGCCTCAGGTAGCGCCTTCTGTAATCATTCAGGCAGGCCCGGGCACGATCTGCCAGGGCAGCAACGTCCTGTTTACCGCGACCGCTGTCAACGGCGGCCCGGCACCGCAATATCAATGGCGAATAAACGGAGCACCAGTAGGGGCGGGCGGCGCAACCTTCAGCACTGCCGCGCTCGCACCGAACGTCCAGGTGACGGTGATGCTGACCAGCAACGCCGATTGTGCGAACCCCGTTACGGTCACCAGCGCCCCCGCCAGCCTGGTGGTACAACCGCTCGCAACGCCTTCCGTCAGCATTGCCATGACCGGCGCTGCTGACATCTGTCCGGGTGCCACGGCTACGTTTACGGCCACGGCAGCAAATGGCGGCAGCACACCCTCCTACCAGTGGCGGATCAATGGCGTAAACGCGGGCAGCAACAGCGCTACTTTCAGCAGCAGCGGACTTGTACAGGGTGATGTGATCAGCGTCGTACTCACCAGCAACGCCGGCTGCCTCACGCAGGCAACTGCAACCAGCAATAATCTCCCGATCAACCTGCTGCCGGTCGTAACACCGTCGATCCAGATTCAGGGAACCGCCACTTCCAATCTCGTTGTATTTCAGTCTTCAATTACCAATGGGGGAAGCAGCCCGGCCTATCGTTGGCAAGACAGCACCGCAGCGCACAACTGGCAGGATATCGCAGGCGCCAGCGCAGCACAGCTGAGTTATCAGCCGGTGCAGTCCGGAGATAAGGTACGCTGCCGACTCACCAGCAGTGCCACCTGTGCCACGCCGCAAGTGGTGTTCAGCAATGCCGTCCGGGTTACGGTCGACTCCAGCGGCATATCCGTGCAGCACCGGGCCTATCCCAACCCGGCAACGACAACGTTTACCGTTGACCGCCTGAACCTGACCGACAACTGGGAGTTCCTGGAGATTCGGGATGCCGGCGGTGTATTGATCGCTACCTACGATATTGTGGGCAGGACCTCGCAGCAGGTAAATGTGCAAGGTCTTGCAGCAGGCCGTTATGCGGCATTCCTGCGGCGGCGCGGCGGCAACTCAATAATGATCAGCTTCGTGAAACTATAAAACGATTTGTTTGAAAGTAACTGCAGGCACCTGTTGCCTGCAGTTACTTTCTGTACCGTTTCGCAGGCCGGCGGCTTAACGGCGCGGAGGCTTACCGGCAGAGCGCAGGTATAAATCCTCGACTTTCTTTCGCGCCCAGGGTGTTTTCCGAAGAAACGTGAGACTTGACTTGATACTGGGATCGTTCAGGAAACAGTTGACCGGGATACGTGTTCCGAGTCCTTCCCAGCCGTACTGTGCCACCAGTTCCGTCAGGATTGCCTCGAGGGTCTTTCCATGCAAAGGGTCGTTCGACATAAACGAAGGATTGTTTTACAGAGCGTTAGCGCAGGGAAGAAAACGGGACAAATAAACAGCGAAAAAAATCTCGTTCCAATACATCCAGCCTCCCTCTACATTCTACCTGCTACAGGTTACCGATCCGATTCTTCAGGGTTCACCGCTTCTTACCTCTTTTAATCGGCTTCCCGTATTTCTGCTGCATCCGCTCCCGGCGCGAGATGGTCTTATTGACTTTCTGATTTTTCGCCGACTTTTCGTGAAAAGCGCCACTCGGCTCGTCTTTCTTCGGCACGAGGGTGGAAAGTTCCTTCATATGCACCCTGGGCTCCTCCTCAGAAGTGAGCTGGGTGGAAATCACCAGATCTTCCGGCAGGGGCGCTACCGGCAACGCTGCGCCCAGGAAGGCTTCCAGTTCCGTTCGCTTTTCCAGATCCCTCGGTGTCAGCAGGGTGATGGCGATTCCCCGCTCCCCTGCCCTGCCGGTTCGTCCGATACGGTGCACGTATTGCTCCGGCAGATCAGGCAGGTCGAAGTTGACCACGTGCGAAACGCCGGCGATGTCGATGCCGCGGGCAACGATGTCGGTTGCGATCAATACGCGCAGGCTGCCTTCCCGGAACTGCTGTACCGTGCGGGCCCGATGATTCTGCTCCTTGTTGGAATGAATCAGGCCGATCTTGTTGCCCAGCTTCGGTTCCAGCAGCTCAAAAAGCGTGTCAGCGCCCTTCTTCGTGGCGGCAAAGACCACCACGCGGGCCAGGGCATCATCCCGCTCCAGCAGCAGGGTCAGGAGATTGATCTTGGTATGAAAATTCGGCACTTCAAAAGCCTGCTGTGTCACTTGTTCTACCGGCGTTCCGGCGGGAGCCGCTTCCACGCGTTTCAGGCGGTCGAAGTACGCATCAAACAGTGTCTCTACCTCCTCGATCAGGGTAGCGGAAAAAAGCAGGTTCTGGCGTTTTTGCGGCAACAGGTGCAGGATGTTGGTGAGCTGGGTGCGGAAGCCCAGGTTCAGCATCTCGTCTACCTCGTCGATCACCAGTTTTTTGACAGAGCGCACTTTGACAGCACCAGAGACGGCCAGGTCATAAAAACGGCCGGGAGTAGCCACCAGCACGTCGAAACCCTCCTGGAACTGCAGGCGCTGGGTATTGATGTTTACCCCGCCGTGAATGCCGGCCACGGTGGCGCCCAGATAGGTGGTCAGGCTTTGCACCTCCTCCACCACCTGCAACACCAGCTCGCGGGTAGGCACCAGCACCAGGATCTGGGGATCCCGGCTTTTATCGTATTTCCACAAGTTGAGCAGGGGCAGCAGGTATGCCAGTGTTTTTCCGGTGCCGGTCTGGGCAATGCCGCATACGTCGGCACCGCTCATCACCAGGGAAAACACCTTTTCCTGAATAGGCGTTGGTTCGGTATAGCCTCGCTCCGAAAGAGCGCGCTGCAGGCGTTTGTCGATATTGAGGACCTGAAACAAGGTTGCCATGAGGGCATGAAGGTAAGACGGAGGCTCGTAATGCACACAGCTCAGCCTCGTGTCTTCCGTGCTTACGCTGTGATTTGACGCTGATTTTGAAATACCAAAAAATCGAAACGCCAGGGTCAGGACAGGCCCAGCCGGACGAGTGACTGTTCACCTTTCTGTGTTGAGCAAAGCACGTATCTGCCTCCTCAACCCGCTCGACGTATATCATCAATGATCCGCAGGTGGTGCTGCGTGTGCAGGCGCAGAAACTTCATCGTATGCCGCAGGTGCAGCAGACCGAAGTAAGGATGTGCGAAATGATGTTTCGGCGTCAGGCGGTCCAGTTGCTGCAGCAACGAATGAACGGCTTTCACTTCCGAATGTAGCGCGGCCTCGTCAGGTATGGCGTGCACTTGTACAACTTTCGGCGCTTTGCCTTTGCCCCGTGGAATACGGTTGAACGTAAACACCAGCAGGCGTGCGCCACTGAAGCGCCAGCGGTAAGCGGAAGGATCCGACCCGATGCAAGCCTCGGTGATCTTCCGCATCACCAGCAACGAATGGGCAATATGCCAACCAACACTAACTGAAGAAATACGGGGATTCCTGCCTTCACTCGCCGGGATATGCTGCTCCAGTTGCCGGAGCTGCGCCGCCAATGCCTGCATAGTCGTCGTTTTGCACAAGATACAGGAAGTCGTACACAGACAGCTTCGGTGTAACTGGCTCAGCTCTTTTGCACGCCCGGCTGCTTCTCCACGAGGTAACGCCAGTAACGGCGGGGCATATGCTGTACGTGCAACTTCGTGTTCTTCCGGGCAGCAATGTTTACGCTCTGGAAATACTGCTGCCAGAGCCGCTGGAAGATCGCCTCCTGCGGATCATACACCGCCTTGATGTCGCCCGCCCCCTGAACGAACTCACTGAGTTCCAGCTCCACCGGCAATACCTGTGTACCATCATAATGAATGCCATACCGGCGGCGCCCATCATAGATCAGCCAATGCTGGTCGGCATAGCGCCGCCCGAAATGCGGGGCAATGAGGGGCAATACGTCATGGTCGGGCTCAACAAGCGCGAAGAACAAACCATCCACCGTTTTCTGAAAACGTACAAAGGCTTCCATGCGGTGTTGCTCCCGCCACACTTTGCGGGCAGTTTGTGTAACGGTAAGTACCGCCGGGTTGCTGAAATCGTTCTCAACAGACTGGGTTGATGAAAAAGCATAGCGCGCATAGTCTAACAGCACGGTCTCGATTCCTTCCGCCTCCGAAAGAAAGGCACGCCTGATCTGCATCAGCGCTTCTGCCGAAAGTTTACGCTCCAGCCCCTTCCAGACCCTTTCAGCATGATGGCGGTTCATACGAACGTCATGCGGGGCGCCGAAGAGGTCTCCTTTAAAGCGATCGGGAGTAAAAACCTGCACTTCTGCATACCGGTATTCATAGACATCGAATACGGCACAAAGCCATCCGTCGAAACTGCCGTCGTACAGCACGCTTTGCATCAAAAAAGACGGATTTGCGGTGAATGGTTGGATGCATACTTACTCTGAGCTGTACCCAGGATAAAGCCCCGTATTTGTGCGGGCGTGTAATCACGTCGGAGGCCCTGGTCCGACTTGAGGTCCAGAAAATACTTCGCCCGGTTGACGGCAATATTGAAGTTCTTCAGATGGTCCCAGGTAAGGCGGGCAAACCTCCGGGCCTCCCAGATCTTCTGTGCCGACCTGATACCGATCCCCGGAACCCGTTTGATCAGTTCCAGATCGGCAGTGTTGATGTCTACCGGAAACTGCTCCAGGTTGCGCAGGGCCCACTGCAGTTTGGGATCAATCTGCATGTCGAGATAGGGGTCATCGGGTGTCAGCAACTCGTCGACCCCGAAACCGTAAAAGCGCAGCAGCCAGTCGGCCTGGTAGAGGCGGTTCTCGCGCACCATGGGAACGGGTGTGCCGATCGCGGGCAGCCGGTTATCTTCCGACACCGGAACATACCCTGAATAATACACCCGTTGGAGGTGCATCTTCTTATAAAAAGCATCAGAGAGCTTTAGAATCGTGAAATCATTCTCGGGCGTGGCGCCGATCACCATCAGGGTGCTTTGTCCGGCCGGCGCAAACAGCGGCGCTTTCCGCAACGTCCTCCGTTCGTCGCGATTGGCAATGATGGCGTCTTTCAGCCAGCTCATGGGCCGGATCATATCATCGCGCTTCTTGTCGGGTGCCAGTAACTTCAGGCTCTGTTCGGTGGGCATCTCCACGTTAACGCTCAGGCGGTCGGCATAAAGACCGGCTTCTTTCAGCAATTCCGCACTGGCCCCGGGAATGGTTTTGAGGTGGATGTACCCGTTGAAACGGTGTTCGGTCCGGAGCTTCTTTGCGATCAGCACCAGTCGCTCCATTGTATAGTCGGGATCCGTAAAAATACCGGAGCTGAGAAACAGTCCCTCAATATAATTGCGTCGGTAAAAGTTGATGGTCAGGTCCACCACCTCCTGCACGGTGAAAGCCGCCCGCTTTACATCGTTGCTGCGCCGGCTCACGCAATAGGCACAATCATAAATGCAGTGGTTGGTCAGGAGGATCTTCAGCAGGGATACGCAACGTCCGTCTTCTGTGTAGGCATGACAGATGCCCATGCCTTCCGCATTGCCCAGGCCCTTGTCTTCATTCTTCCGCTTGCTGCCGCTCGAGCTGCAACTCACATCGTATTTCGCCGCATCGGCAAGGATGCCCAGCTTCTCCAAAACACGCTCGTTCATAAGTCCGGATTGGCAACAAATTTACTAAATAAATTAGCCAAAAAGGACCTTAACAGCCTGTTTAATAGAATTCTAGGCTTTGTTGAATGCCACAGGTTATTAATGCAGATTCTTCCAACAGAAAGCGGCCGGAAGTGCTTTCTCCGCTCAGTCATTTTTCTTTTTCCCGAACACTTTTTGCAACCAGCGCCCGACTTTGGTTTTACGGCGTGGCTCTTCGGCAGGCGCTGGTGCAGCCTCGGGCTTCTGTACCGGCGGAGGCGGGACCTCTGCCAGCGAATCTTCATACCGCTTGCGCTTCAGGTCGTCGGGAGCGGCATACCGGGAGGTTCCGTACACCAGCTTATGCTGCCCGTTATCCCGGTATACCGGCACCTGCGGCTGGGCGATGAGCACTGCCCGATCGAGACGCCGGGCCTCGGCCTCCGGAAGCTGCTTTGCCTGCTCCCAGCTTCCGGCGGCACTATCGTAGCGATACCATCGGTTCCGCTCTTCGTCGCGGTATACATTGGCGCGCGGATAAAACAGGATGCGCTGTCCCTGTGGCTCTTCCGTGGATGGCTCCTGCTGGTTACAGGCGCACAGGAACAACGAAAATCCGTATAAATACAATACTCTCATGGTGTTCCTCCTTCGCTGGTTTCTTCCAGTTGCAGTTCTTCGGATAAGCGCAGTGCCGTGGTATCGCCAGCAGCCACCGCTTCCAGCAGCAGGCGTGAGCCACGATATACATTCCGCTCGTAGGAGCAGCCCTCATAGTTGTTCAGCCGTAAGACTTCCGGGTTGTCGGCAAAGATGTAGAGGAATCCGAGGGTGCGTTTGGCGGGTGGGTGGTTGCGGTCGGCAGCGGCCTTCACCAGCGACCAGGCGCGGCCGCAGTCGAGTGCGTTGTGCTGGCGCTGCAGTGCGAGGTTGCCATACTCATACATGGCTTCGGCAACGCCGAGTTCGGAGAGGTACTGGTAGAGGAAAAGGGCTTCCTGCACCTGTCCATCGGCCATCAGGCGGCGTGCTTGGGCCAACTGGCTGCGGATCTCCTGCACGGAAGGCTTCGGCTTTTCCGGCGCCTGCTTTCTGCGGGCCACCCATTCCTCTTCGGTGAGCAGGTCCGATTTGCGCAGCCAGCCCTTCGAGCGCTGCCCCCGGTCGTTCGTAAAATCGGCATACACAAATCCATCCTTTTCGTCGGTCGTTTTTACCACTTCTTCGGAGGGCACCATGAAGGCATTGCGCCGGGTGGCCGCATTGGGTTGGTCATGAAAGTAAGCCCGCGCTGATTTTACGAGGTAGCGGCCTTCTTTCCCCGGCTCTGTTTGTGCCAACTGCGTCTCCGGTGCGATGCCTGGCTTCTTCAACACCAGCCAGGCGGCTACCCCCAGCACCCCCACCACCAGCAACACCGAGAGCCAGCGGCCTGCCCCACTCCTGCGGGTGCGGGGAAAATATACCGGCTGCTCACTGGCCAGTTCTTCTTTTCGCGGTCTGCGCACCCGTTCGAGTTCGGCACGGAGCTGGTCGTTCTCGGCCTGCAGACGGCGGTTTTGCTCTTCGAGCCGCTCCCGTACCGCGTCGGCCGCAGGCAGCGCTTCGAGGGGCGAACGATGCGTACTCCGCAGCACGATGTGCTCATGCAGCATCACGCCATCACGGAAGCGCCGCTCAGGCCGCTTTTCCAGGCAGATGTAAATTGTATCCAGCAGCCACTGCGGCACGGCGGCTTCGCGCTCCCGCTTCTCCCCGTCCCAGCCTGCGGGAAGAGCGGCACGGCGCAGGGCCAGCAGGTCGGGAGGCACTGTTTCCATATGCGCCAGCATGATCTGCGTGCGGGCCGTTTCCCCTCGGTCGCGGAGCGGAAATGGCACGGTGCCCGCGAGCAACTCGAACAGGATGATGCCGAAACTGTAGACATCGGTCTGAAAAAGAATCTGCCCATCATTCTGCTCGGGCGCCATAAACTCGATAGCACCGGCATGACGCAGGCTGGTGCGCCGTTGTTCGTCCGACATGATCGCCATTCCGAAATCGAGCAGCACATAGTTTCCCGTCTGCACATTGTACTTGACGTTGTTGCTTTTCATGTCGCCGTGTTTTACTCCCACGCGGTGGCAATGCGCCAGCGCATGCGCCAACTGTTCGGCCACGCGGATCGCCTCTTTGAGGGTAAACACGGGATCGTGCGGCGGCTGCAGAAGCTCCTCGAGATCGGGACCTTCCACATACTCCATCTCGATAAACGGGAAGGAGCCGCTTTCGGTGAGCCCGGAGCTAAGAATGCGCACCACGTGCGGGTTGGGTTGCTCGTTGACTTTTCGAAGCTTGGCCACTTCATTTTGAAAGGCGGTGTAATGCTTGTCTTCGGGCGACTCGCTGTGAATAGGCGTGGGTAGTAGTTTTACGGCCGTGATGATCGTTCCGGTACGCCTTCCCTTGTACACCGATCCCTGCCCGCCGGTTTTCAGGGCGCCCATGTTTTCCAGGCCGGCCGTTATCGTAAATACCTTACCCATTTGACTCCGATTGTTTGGTGAAGCGGAATTCGAGCAGCGCCGAATGCCCCAGAATGATCTGATCACCATCGCACAACAGGTGCGGCACGTCGGCACTCTGCAGTTTAAAAGGCTCGCCACCGTCCTGCCCCCGCACCTTTACCTTGTTACGGGGCGGAAGGCCGCCTTCATCGGCAAACAACAAAAAGCGTCCAAGCCCGGCATCATAACGCACCTGTGCATGCTGCCGGCTCACGTAGCGGTTCGCATCATTGCTGCTATCGCCCGGGAAACTGATATCGTTGACCCGCAGGAAGCCGTTGCCGAGCCGCACCTCCTTATCGCGGCCGATGAAAACAGGTGCAGCATCCGGCTGGAGCAGGTACTGGTCCCGCTCGGCCTCTCCTACCAGTACGCGTATAAGGGCGGTTTGCGGCGCCTGGGCAGGCATCCTGCCCGAAGAGAGACGCAGCCCGGCCGGATGTCCTGGCACGGGAACGGCAGCCTCCGGCAACGCCGCACAAAAGTTCAGTTCCAGGTTCCAGTTACCGGGCAGCCCGATGGAAAAATCATCAGCGATGCGTTGCACTTCCTGTTGCAGCCGGCCAGGCGCTGCGAAAAAAACAGCAGCTTCATAAGCGCCCCGCTGCTCCGGCGAAGGAGCCAGCCAGAGCTGCAGGGCCCGGAAAGCGCCTGCCTCGCCGCCTTGTAGCGCCGACAGTTGTTGCCGGATAAACCGAAGCAAATCATCCCGGATCGCTTTAGCATCAGGTGCGGTATGGTCGGTATGGAAACGGAAGAAAGACATAGGCGCTTTATCGGGGTTGGGGTGGAAAGATGATGGTGTCGGGCACAAGCTCCTGCTCCGTGTCGAAGCCGGTGAGATAGCCCCTGCGGCGCAGTTCGGGAATGACGAGCCGGCCGGCCAGGGTTACTGCACTGCTGGAGCCTTTGGCATCTTCGATACGGATGCAGGTAACGATATGGCCGCCGCCCTTTAAAGAGGGGGCAAAAAACACATACCAGCCGTCGTTGAGGCGCCGCCCCCGCACGATGCGTTCGGGAGTGCCGGTTTTACCGGCAACCGATAGCCCGAGGATTCCGGCACGGCCCGCACTCTGGGCTTTCATAAAACGGCTGAGCAGTGCCGCATTTCCGGCATCCGTAAGCCTTTGGGGCGGAGCCGGTGCCACCACGGAATCGGCTATCTGCAACACGAAGCGATGGGGCCGCAGTTGGCCGCCGTGGGCAATGCCGGCCCCCAGCCGGGCCACCGCGGCTGGTGTGGCGGTCAGCTCTCCCTGTCCCCAAGCCATACCCGAAACCCCAAGCCCACGGGTGCTCCGGATATCGTTGGGACGGTAACGGCGGATGCTGCTGAATTCGGTACGTTGCCAGAGCTTACGCCACTGCGCTTCGCGTGCATCGTTGCCTGGCGGCCGGGAGAAGAAATAGCCGCCCACTCCGCGTAAAAACATACCCGTTTGCAGATACAGGTTGGCCATCTCTTCTTCCAGGCGTTGTTCATTGGCGAGCCTGATGAAATAGGCATTGTTGGAGCGTACGATTGCCCGCTCCATGCCGATCCACCCCGGCTCATCGGGTTCGGCGCTACGGATGCGGATGAGGTCCTGCTCACGGATCTGAATAGGCTTATCTGCGAGCGCCGGACCGTATTTGTTCAGTCCGGCCATTGCCGTCAGCAGCTTCGCCGTTGATCCCGGTTGCGTGGCATGGGTAAAGCCCAGGTCGCGAAGGGTCATCCAGGAGGCAGAACGCCCCGCTTCCCGGCTGTTCAGGGTCAGCAGTTCCCAGTCGGCCACGGGAGGCAATGGCCAGCCTGCGGAAGCCAGCACATCGCCGGTGGCAGCGTGCAGCACGACCACCGACACCCTCCGGTTTCGGAGCGAATCATCGATGGCCATACCTTTCTGCAAAGCTGTTTGCAATCCCGCATCGACACTGAGCTGCACGTCGCGGTTGCGTTGCCGGAAGGCTTCCACCTCTTTGCTGTTGATTCCGGCCAGCAGCAGGGGCCCCAGAACGCTGTAGTCGCGCTGCACCACGGTCATCTCTTCGGAGCGGGCCGGCAGAAAGCGGTCTTCGCGAAAGCGGCTGGCCCGCACCGTGAAGGCTGTTTCGGGCGTAGCAAAGCCCCGCAGTTCGGCGGCCAGTTCGTATTCGGCGAAATACCCGTTCAAGGAGCCGGTAAATACACCCGTGTTTGCATCTCCGGTCCAGAAAAACAGTTGCTCGCCATAGGGGTAATAGCGCTGGTAACGCTTACGTCCAAGCGTCAGCAGGCCTTCCGGAGATACCCCCCCGGCAACGAGCGTATCGCGCTGGCGCAGCAAGAGCTCCTTGCGGCTCGTGGCCAGCAGCCGGCGCTCCCGGTCATAAAGCGCACCTGCTTCCAGCCGGTTCATGAGGATGGCGATCCGCGGATTGTAGCTGAACATGCGCGCACCCGACCGGTCGGCCACAAGCGCAGGCTGCACCACCCACCGTGCCGGATCGAGCAGGTAACGCCCGGCCTGCACCGATAACATCAGGAGCCCCAGGCAGGCAGCGGCCAGCGCCGGCACCAGGTTGCGGTCGTGCAGGCGCCGTACATGCTCCAACTGCAGCCCGGTAGCTCGGGTGACCGATGCCGACAGCAGCACTCCTGCGGCGAGCAGGTTCACGATCAGCGAAGAACCGCCATAGCTGACAAAGGGAAGCGCGATGCCGGTGAGGGGCAGCGCGCCCATAGACCCGCCGGCGATCAGCAGAAACTGAACGAAGGTGGCAATACCGGTTCCGGCGCAGAGGTAGAATAACAGCGGCCTCCCTGTTGCCCTGCCGATGAGCAGCGCCCGGTGGAGCAGCACCAGGAACAAAAGAAAGAGTGCCCCGATGCCCGCCCAACCCAGCTCCTCCCCGATGGCCGGGAGGATCATGTCGGTGTGTGCTTCCGGAATCGTCTTCGCAAAGCCCTCGCCGATGCCCTGTCCGCTCAGGCCACCGCTGGCCATGGCCCAGATGCCGTTGGCTACCTGGTCTCCGCCATACACTTCATTATCCCAGTTGTTTTGCCAGATGGCCTTGCGATCCGAAAGACGTTGCACGGGTCCGGGAAACAGCCGCTCCAGTCCGGGCACCTGGTCGATGAGCAGGAAGCCGGCCAGCACCGTCAGGGCCATCAGTGCCGATTCGGAAAGGCGCCGGTACACGAAGCGCAGATACACGAACAGAAGCACTGCCGTCAGGCCTGTAGCGATCCATACATTGCCGGCCATCCAGTTGATCAGCACATACAGCGCAACGGCCCCGGCCATGACCGCGAAATCACCGCGCGCAAAGGAGAAAAGAATGATGAAACTGAAGCAGACCACCAGTGCCGGTCCGAGATCGCCCAGCATCAGGAAGAGCAGCAGCACGGCCAGGATGGCGGCCAGTGCCGGAAAAAAGTAACGCCAGCGTTTCCCCGCCGTAGCATATTCGGCAATGAAGCGTTCGTTGGCGGCAAAGAATCCCGCCAGAAACAGCAGCACCAGCAGTTTGATCAATTCGCTGGGCTGAAATCCGAAGAGGTTCACCTTCACACCGCTGCCTTCGGGGCCGCTGCCCAGCACGATGGTGAGCCCCAGTAGCCCGAGGGCCAGCACGGCCCATCCGAAGCCGGATTCGGTGCGGCGGTTTTCGCGGACAAACAGGCGGTACAGCGCGGAGGCAGGTGTAAAACGAGAAAGATCAAAAAACAGCAGGAGCAGCACGCCCAGCATACCGGCGCCAAAAAAGCCGAGCGTATCGCGTGCGAGAAAGCGGTCGCGCAGCGGATCCTGCAAACTCAGCAGGGTGATGAGGGAGATACCGGTAAGCAACAGCAGCAACGGCAGGATGAAGTTATCGGCGCGGGGCAATTTCCAGGATAAAAACAGGTGCAGCAGCAAAAACGACAGTAGAAATACGGCTGGTATGAGTTGCAGCCAGAAACGGGCCTCGGAAGGCAGGCGCACCACCAATGCCTTCTCGCGTTTGAGAATATTGAAGTCGCGGCCCTGGAACAGGCGCAGGCGGTGCGGAGACTGCCGGAAATCGGCCTTCAGACGTCCCTGTAACTCAGATGCTCCCTTCGCGGGGCCGAAGCTCCAGCCGGGCTGCAGGGGCAGTACTTCCCAGGCGCTCTGCCCCCCCACCCCTTCGAAAGCATAACGTCCGTCAGCATCCGTGCGGGCAAATGCGGCAAATGATGCATAGCGGCCATCGGGGTAGCGGCTGAAACGCAAGGCGCCGCCGGCCTGTTCGGTGATGCCCTCGCCTTCGGTTTCACTTGCGTAAAGACTGTCTCGCGGCAACACCCGCTCGAGGCGTACCAGCACGCCCGACAGGGGCTGCCCTTTGCCATCGCGGATCCGGCCTTCCACGCGCCCTTCGCCGAAGGCAAGGCGCACCGTAGCGGGAAGCGCGGGTGGCGCCTTTCGTTCCTGCTGCAGGCGCAGGGAATCGGCTCCGGTGAATCCCTGCTGCCGGTACGAAAGCAGGACTCTTTTCCGGAACGAAGCGCCGCCCTGCGCCCATGCGGTTTCCACCGGCACACTGAAGGAGCGGCGGTTGAGCGCGCCGATATTGTCGGGTGCCTCACCGGTCGCCAATGCTTCCGCAACGGTGGCCTGCACCAGGGCGGCATCGCGCGGATCTTCGAAGTAATAGCCTTGCTGCAGCAGGCGCCCGAGTGCAGCCGCCGGGTCAGGTCCGTTCAGGTGCACCACACTGCCTTCACGGAGGCGGCGTTCCGTGTCGGCAAGATCGGTCTCCAGATGACGGTAAAGTGTCCAATAAATCGCGCCCAGCACCAGTGCCGAAAGAACAAGCAGCAGCCGCTCACGCCGGCGCCCCGGCCTTGGCTCAGCGCTGTGCATGGCGATGGGTTTGAGGGTGAACCAGGGTACGCGCCGCGCCGGTAAACAGGGTGTCGGCCAGTTGCACGGTCTTACCCACGCCGATACGGATATTTCGCAGCTGTGCCTGATGAAACTGAAGCGCATCGATATTGCCGCTGCCGATGCGGATTTCGACATCCCGCAGTTCCAGGTCGGTCAGCAGCAGGTGCCGCACGGTTGGCGCCACCCGCAACACGGCATAGGCACCCGCCGGTCTCAATACGGTGCGGCCGGCGCCCTGCAGGATCAGTGAATCCTGCTCGATCCGGAGGGTATCGCGGAGCTCGAGCGGATCTCCGAAAGCAGGCGGCAGGAGCCGAAGCAGAGGCGGACCATGATCGATGGTATCCTGTAGGTTCATGGCCCCTGCAGGTAGGGTGGGCTCATCGGGGATGGCATTATCCTGGCGGCGTATCCGGTAAAACAATAGCAGGAGCAGCAAAAGCGCCAGACCTGGTCCCAGCAGGCCGATCCGGGAACGCGCAGGGGCGGGCGCGGATGTAACAGCTTTCCGAGGCCGCGCGGGCGGTACCGGCTGCGATGCCGGGAGCATCCGTCGTTCGGCAGGAGCCCGGAGCACGGGGCGCCGGCGCGAGTGTTGCACCAGCACAACGGTGATATTGTCGCGCCCGCCCTGATGGTTGGCCGCATCCACGAGGGCCTCCGCTGCCTGCTGCTGTGCGTTTGCGTTGCGCAGAATACCGGTGATGGTGGCAGCATCCACCAGGTCGGTCAGTCCATCGCTGCAAAGCAGCAGCTGGTCGCCCGGAAGAAAGGGAGAGTTCCCGGTTTCGATGTATTGCTCCGGATCGGGCAGGGGGTCGGCAAAGCCCAGCGCCCGGTCTACCTCATTGCGCTTGAGGTGTTGCATGGCTTCCATCTCCGAAATACGGCCGCTGTCTTCGAGCAATCCAACAAAGGAATGATCGTGCGAGAGCTTCACCAGGGTGCCGTCGCGGTAGAGGTAAAGGCGGGTATCGCCTACATGGGCATAGGTCAGCCGGCCGGCATCTTCATCCAACCATACACATGTGAGCACACAGGCCATCGACGCCAGCTGCGGGCGTTCCCGCTTTGCAGAAACGATGGCGCGATGCGCTTCCAGGAATGCCCGACGCAGGGCGTCTGCCTCCGGAACCCGATCGGGCAACCGCTCCAGCACCTGGCCTGCCAGCGCGGCCGCCACTTCGCCTCCTTCATAGCCGCCCACGCCGTCAATGACGGCAGCCAGCGGCCAGCGGCCGTGCCGGATGACGAAAGCGTCTTCGTTATTCGCCCGCTCGCGCCCGGTGTCGGTCAGTCCGAAGATCGTTTCATCCATCGCGCCGGTGGGTTTGGTGAATGTCGCGGAAATGCAGCAGGAGCAGCAGCAGGCAAAGGAGCAGCAGGGCGGGTGCAAGCAGGTGCGTCATCAGCCTACGATTTGAACAGGTTAAGGCCAACAATGCCGTTGAGCACAATACGTGAGTTGACCGGCAGTTCCGACCAGGCAGGATGCTGTGGTGCCGAGGCCGGCAGTTCGCGTTCGTTCACCACGGTCTTCTCCCCGAAAGCGGCGATGAAAAAACGGTCTTCGCCCCGGTTGTAGCGGATACGCAGGTGCGGCGTATCCACCCACTCCGAAGGAATACGGAACAGCCCCCGCTCCTGCCGCTGATCGGCGGTACCGGTAACCGTAATTTCCTCCTCCTGCATCAGAAACTCCAGCTTTCTGCCTGTGTATGCTTTATCGGGCACGATGGCTTCAAGCCGTGCCAGCACCCCCGTAGTTGCGGAAGGACTTGCGCCCGAAGCGCGCGGTCCTTCATAGGGCAACTCGTAGTATCCCTCACTGTAATAGGTAAACGAAGTCAGTACGTCCGGGCTCAGGTCATGGGTTTCGGCCATCCCCGTCTGCCGCGGAATGTAGGTCCCCCGCAACGAGGCGCGGGCAGGCGCACCGTCGGGCAGCAGCTTTCCCATGAACCCGATATCGCCAACTGAATAATCATGGTGCGATACAAAACGGAACACCCAGCGGCCGGCAGAAGGACTCACGGTTAGTCCGTCTGCAGCCTTCCCGGCGAGACGGGCCTGAAAGGCCTGAACTGCCTCCTGTGCGATATGACCGAAAAGCCCCTTACGCCGCTCCTGGAATTGCCGGTAGTCATCAGGATTCAGAATGACGAGGTATTCGTGGTAAAAGACCGCACGACGGGAAAAAGACAGTTCGGCCAGCGACTGATCGAACTGCTGCAGCAGGTATTGGTAGATGCGCTCCGGGCTGAGGCCGGCCGGACCGCTTTCTTCCTGAAGCGCGGGCTTGCTCAGGAAGAAGTCGTGCAGGCCGAGGCGCTGCCAGAAAGAGGGCTTCTCGCTCATGGGATTGCTTGTGGGCGCACAGAAGCAAATACTGTTCCATAAGGGAGCGGTGAGCGGCGTAAGCCCTCCCTCTCCTACCCGGAGAACCTGTCTCGCTCTAGCGGGAGGAGGCTGAGGTTAGTGCGGAAGGCTCATCCCTTCTTTAGCCCCTTCTCCACCACACCGCGAACGGTACGCAAGAACCAGCTGTTCGGCACCAGACGGCGGAGCAGCAACAGCACAGGGGCCTCCTTGCCTACGGGATATCGCAGACGAAAACTCCGATCTGTAGCTGCCTGGTAGATGGCTTTCGCTACGATCTCCGGACCGGGAGCGTCGGCGCCCGCCTTTTGGGTGTTGCGATAGGTGATCTGTTCATAGTGTTCGTAGCCGGTGATTCCGTCTTGCTGAAACAGCTCCATAGAGCGATCGTAGAAATCCGTTTTGATCGCACCGGGCTCCACACATTTCACACGGACGCCGAAGGGGCGCAGTTCGAAAGCCAGCGACTCGGAAAAGCCCTCCACCGCCCACTTGGTACCATGGTAAACGCTATAGAGCGGAAAGGTGATCAGTCCGCCCATAGAGGTTACGTTGATGATGGTACCGCCGCGGCGTTCCCGGAAATGCGGCAGCAGCGCGCGAACGACATTCATCACGCCAAACACGTTCGTATCGAACTGGCGGCGGATCTGTTCTGCGGATGCCTTTTCGAAAATGCCCACGGCTCCATAACCCGCATTGTTGACGACGGCATCGACCCTGCCGAAATCGCCGATGACCGCCGCCACCGTAGCTTCAATACCGGCCTCATCGGTTACATCCAGGGCATAAAGGCGAACATTCGGGAGCCTGGCCAGTTCGGTCTCCCGCGAAGGCTGACGCATGGTGGCCGCAACATTCCAGCCTCGGGCAGAAAAATAGCGGGCTGTGGCCTTGCCGATTCCGGATGAAGCGCCAGTGATCAGAATGGTCTTTGTCATAATTGAATTTTTATTCCATTTTTAAGTAAAAAAAATCAGCGTTTGATGCTATCCCAGGCCAGGGCAAAGCCGGTATCGATCAGGCCGGCATCGAGTTTCCGGCCCTGTTGCCGTACCAGGTTGGCGATCTCGTTCACCGAACCCATCAGGTGTGCGGTCAGCAGGGCATCATCGATCTCTTTAACCAGCAGCTGGTCTTTTCCCAGTTGGAGCACACGGTGAAAAGCACCATAGGTTTCTTTCTCGGTTTTACGCGATGCCGCATCCAGGAAATGCGAATTGGTACACTGGTCAATGAAGAAATGCTCCTCGTAAAAAAGAATCCGGTTCTGGATATAACTGATCCAGACTTTGCGGAGCAGTACGGCAAAGGGCTCCTGGTCCTTTACCACTGCAAGAATCCGGTTTGTATTCTCGACCTTGATGGTCCGGTAAACGTGATTGACCAGCTCTTCCTTGCTTTTAAAATAGGTGTAAACGGTTCCCATACCCAAACCCGTGGCCTTCGCAATCGCCGCCATGGTCAGTCCCGCCAGCCCGTTCCGGGCTACCAGCTTCACGGCAGCGTCCGCGATCATCTTTTCCTTTTTCGGGTCTTTGGGCTTCACGGCACGAAGATAATGGAATATTTATTCTAATGACGGTTTCTTTTTTCCTCCCTAAATGAAATCAAAGTAGCCATTTACTTACCCGGTTCACCGATCACCGCTCTTTTGCTCAGCCCTCAAAGCCCATAATGCTTCCGGATCATCCGGTCAAAAACGAGGGAAGGCAGGAGGCGTTTGAGCCATACCGACGCCTTCTCCACCGGCTTGCCGAGCCGGTATACGCGCTTCAGCTTTGACGCTTGCAGGATCTGCTCCACCAGTCTTGCAAAAGCAGCCGGAGGTATCCCCTGCTCCACGCTCTGGTTGATCAGTTCGTAGGTATGTTCGAAGCTCGCGCGGTAGGGACTTCCATCCGCCAGTTTGGTCTGGATGCGGTTCCGGTTGATATCGGTACGCACGCCCCCGGGCTGCACCACGCAGGCTTCGATGCCAAAAGGCGCCAACTCGGTACGCAAGGCTTCTGTCAGCCGGTCGAGCGCCGCTTTACTGGCACTGTAAACACCCCGGTAGGGCAAGCCCATTTCCGACCCGATCGAAGAAATATTGATGATACGTCCGCTACCCTGCCGGCGCATCAACGGCAACACTGCCTGGCAGCAACGGAGCACGCCCAGCACGTTGGTATCCAACACCCGCTGCGCCTCGGCCAGGTCAACCTGCTCGAGCGGACCAGCGATACCGAGTCCGGCATTATTGATCAGCACGTCGAGGCGTCCTTCCTGCTGCAGGATCCGGGCGACTGCGCCCTCCACGCTGCCCGCATCAGTGACGTCCATGTTCAGGCAATGAAAAGGCTTTTGCTGTCCTTCGATAGAACGGGAGGTGCCATACACCACATGGCCGGCTTTCGACAGCCATGCGGCCATCTCTTCACCTAATCCACTCGATGCGCCGGTAACAAGAATCACTTTCTTCGCCATAAAACCCATTGAACGGCGAAATTAAAGGCCTGTTTCCAGCTGCCGTACATCTCGTTCCATGAATATGGGAGGAGGCCGGGAGCGGCCGCCCGAAAAAATTAACGGAGCGTTTATCGACAGGTCCTATTTTTGTACCCGTAACGAAAACTCCGGTTTTCGGAATGTTAACCATGAGCAGAAGCACGCATAACAAACACTTCATCTTCTTTACGCCGGCACAGACCCGGATGTATGATGTGTGCTTTGACCTGTTCCGTTACCTCTCGCGATCTGGATCCTGATAGGACGAGCTCCGCACCAGGCCCCTATCAGTGAATTTCCCTCCGCCTATTTTTTACCGGGATTGGTGAACCCTTAGTTTTTGCAATACACATCGTGGAAGAACAGATTATTGTCAGGGTGGCTACCCCTGCCGATACGCAATATGCACGGCAGATCACCGAAGAAATGGAAGCCTCGGCCAAGGCCCGCGGCACGGGCATCGCCAAGCGCAGTCCCGATTATGTGGCCTGCAAGATGGAAGAAGGAAAAGCCGTCATTGCCTTGACGCCAGCGGGCAACTGGGTAGGCTTTTGCTACATCGAAACCTGGGAAGGCGAATATGTAGCCAACTCAGGGCTCATCGTGGCGCCTGCCTTTCGAAAAAGTGGCGTGGCCAAACGCATCAAGCAGTGCATCTTCACCCTTAGCCGCGAAAAATATCCCGAAGCCAAAATTTTCGGACTCACGACCGGACTGGCCGTGATGAAAATCAACAGCGAGCTGGGCTATGAACCGGTAACCTACTCGGAGCTCACACAGGATGAGAAATTCTGGGCTGGCTGCCAAAGCTGCGTCAACTACGACATCCTGATGAGTAAGGAGCGTAAAAATTGTCTTTGTACCGCCATGCTGTTCGATCCTAAAGAACAACCGGCACCCGAAGTCACGCTCGAGCAATTCGAACAAAAGCGACCGGTATTCGAACGCCTGCTGCGGCTAAAGCAAAACAAGTTTCTGAAGCGCCTGAGCCGCCCCGACCGAAACACCGGGCGCAGGCTGAAAATACTCTTGTTTAACCTGTTACATTAAAGGCGACAGGTCAATCTATCTGCTGACGGCCATAAGCCAGTATGCCCACACCATTGACCATTCACCATTGACCATTCACCATTCACCACTCACCACTCCCTCAGCACCATGAAAAAGATCGTTCTCGGATTCAGCGGCGGACTCGACACCTCCTACTGCGTCAAATACCTTACGGAAGAACGAGGCTGTGAAGTGCACAGCGTAATCGTCAACACCGGCGGCTTCACCGCGGAAGAACTTCAGTCCATCGAAGCACATGCCTACCGCCTCGGTGTGGCCTCGCATACAACGGTAGATGCCGTGCACGCTTACTACACCCGTATCCTGCGCTTCCTGATCTTCGGCAATGTGCTCAAGAACAATACCTACCCACTCAGCGTCAGCGCCGAGCGCCTGGTGCAGGCCCTGCATATTGCGGAGCATGCCCGGAAGCTGGGCGCCGATGCTGTTGCCCATGGCAGCACCGGTGCCGGCAACGACCAGGTGCGCTTCGACATGATCTTTCATGTACTCGTACCCGGACTCGAAATCCTCACGCCCATCCGCGACCTGCAGCTGAGCCGCGAAGAAGAGATCGCCTACCTGAAGGCGAAAGGCGTGGAGATGAATTTCGAGAAGGCACACTACTCCATCAACAAAGGACTTTGGGGCACTAGCGTCGGTGGCCGCGAAACACTTTCTTCAAAGGGTATGCTGCCCGAAGAAGCCTGGCCCACGCCTGTCACAAAAGACGGAACCGAATCGCTCACGATCAGCTTCGAGAAGGGAGAACCCGTAGCGGTGAACGGACAGCGCTTCGGACACCCGGTAGAGCTGATTGAACAGCTTCAGTCGATTGCCGCACCGTATGGCATCGGTCGCGATATCCATGTGGGAGATACGATCATCGGTATCAAGGGCCGTGTAGGCTTCGAAGCGGCAGCCCCGATGCTGCTGATCAAGGCCCATCACGCCCTCGAAAAACACGTGCTTACCAAATGGCAGCTGAGTTGGAAAGACCAGCTGGCACAATTCTATGGCAACTGGCTGCACGAGGGGCAGATCCTTGACCCGGTTATGCGCGATATCGAAGCTTTTCTGGAAAGCAGCCAGCAGCAGGTGAGCGGCACCGTATTTCTACAGCTCTACCCCTACCGCTTCGAGATCACCGGCATCGAATCGCCGTTTGACCTCATGAGCAGCCGCTTCGGAAAATACGGCGAAATGAACAGTGGCTGGTCGGGCGCAGACGTACGGGGCTTCAGCAAAATATTCGGTAACCAGGTCGCTATCTATCACCAGGTAAAAGAAAGCAATCATGAACATTAAAGCCGGAATCATCGGGGGCGCCGGTTATACGGGCGGCGAACTGCTCCGGATTCTCCTCCAGCACCCGGCAGTCGAAATCACGTTCGTGCACAGCCGCAGTAAAGCGGGTGAGCCCATCGTTTCTGTGCATTCCGACCTGCTTGGTGATACCGAACTCCGATTTACTGATATCCCCGGCGAAGACATCAATGTTCTGTTTCTCTGCGTCGGGCATGGCGAAGCACGCAGGTTTCTGGCCGACAACCCCATCAGCGCCGATGTGCGCGTGATCGACCTGTCGCAGGATTTCCGCCTGGCGGGAAAAGCGGCCATCGGAGACCGGGCATTCGTATACGGGCTTCCCGAGTGGCAGCGTGATGCGATCCGTCAGGCCCGGAACATCGCCAACCCGGGCTGCTTTGCCACGGCCATTCAGCTGGGATTGCTGCCCCTGGCCAAAGCGGGCCTGCTGGGAGCGGTGCACACCACCGGCATCACGGGCTCTACCGGTGCCGGACAAGGGCTGAGCGCCACCTCGCATTTCAGCTGGCGCGCCAACAACATTCAGGCTTACAAAACCCTGCACCACCAGCATGGAGCCGAGATCGCACAATCGGTCGGGCACCTGCAGGCAGAAGGATTTGCCTTACACTTCGTTCCCTGGCGTGGCGACTTCGCACGTGGCATCTTCACCAGCAGCACCCTCGACTTCAAGGGTACGCTCGCCGAGGCCTATCAGCTCTACGAGGCATTTTACCAGGATCATCCTTTTACCGTTGTGAGCCGCGAACCCATTCATCTGAAGCAGGCCGTCAACACCAACAAATGCCTGCTGCAGCTGGAAGCGGGCGGTGGCAGGCTTGTCGTTCACAGTGCCATCGATAACCTGCTTAAAGGCGCATCCGGACAGGCCGTGCAAAATATGAACCTGCTTTTCGGCCTCGAAGAAACCATGGGGCTACGATTGAAATCAATTGCCTTCTAGTGGAAGCCGGACGCACTCCTTCAAAGAACGAAACCGCCGGCCACGCTGGCCCTACAATGCTACCAACCATGAAATTATTCGACGTATACGCCATCAACGATATCACCATTACCCGGGCAGAAGGTTCGTGGGTATGGAACGAACGCGGCGAACGCTACCTGGATTTATACGGTGGTCATGCCGTCATCAGTATCGGCCATACCCATCCGCATTGGGTGGAGCGGATAGAATCCCAGCTCCGGCAGATTGCCTTTTACTCCAACTCGGTGCGCATTCCGATCCAACAGGCGCTGGCCGACAAGCTCGCCAAAGTAAGCGGACGTGAAGCTTACCAGCTGTTCCTGGTCAACAGCGGCGCCGAAGCCAATGAAAATGCCCTGAAGCTGGCCTCCTTCCACACCGGGCGGAAAAAGATTGTTTCTTTTTCCAAAGCCTTCCATGGCCGCACGTCCCTGGCCGTAGCCGCCACCGACAATACTTCGATCGTTGCGCCGGTCAATGAAACCGAGCATATCGTGTTCCTGCCTTTCAACGATGAAGACGCGCTGAATAACTGGTTCCGCGAGCAGGGAACGGAAACAGCCGCGGTAATTATCGAAGCCATTCAGGGAGTCGGCGGCATCACCGTGGCAACGAACAGTTTCCTGCAACAGATCCGCAGCCTCTGTACCCAATACGGCGCCGTATTCATCGCCGACGAAGTGCAATGTGGCTACGGCCGCACCGGCCGCTTCTTTGCAACCGATCATGCCGGCGTAGCGGCCGATGTGTACACCATGGCCAAAGGCATGGGCAATGGGTTCCCCGTTGGTGGCATCCTGATTGCGCCGCACATTGCCCCGAAGCCCGGTCTGCTCGGCACCACCTTCGGCGGCAACCACCTGGCCTGTGCCGCCGCCCTGGCCGTGCTGGAAGTGATGGAGCAGGAGCAGCTGATGGAAGCCGCCGAAAGTACCGGAGCCTGGCTGCTGAAACAATTGCGGGCGCTGCCACAGCTGCGTGCGGTTCGTGGCAAAGGACTGATGATCGGCTTTGACCTTCCTGAGGAGCTTAAAACTCTTCGCAGCCACCTGTTGCAGGAAGAAAGAGTATTTACCGGCGAGGCAAAGCCGAACGTGGTACGCCTGCTGCCGGCACTGAACCTGGGGATGGATGCCGCAAACGACTTTATCTCCCGCCTGAAGAGCGCTATCACCGCCCTTGAATTACAGCAACCAACCAAAACCGCTAACGTAAACCAATAAACGAACTGCCGTGAAGCACTTTCTTTCTGTCACTGATGTAATCGACATCCCGGCGCTTGTTGCCAAGGCGCGGGCGTATAAGAACGACCCCTTCCGTGATAAAAGCCTGGGCAGTGGTAAACGCATCGGTTGCCTTTTCCTGAATCCCAGCCTGCGCACCCGACTCAGCACGCAGGTAGCGGCGCAGAACCTGGGCCTTGAAGCGATCGTCTTCAACGTGGGCGCCGAAGGATGGGCACTGGAATTCGGCGACGGAGCCATCATGAACGGCACTACGGTGGAACATGTAAAAGATGCGGCGCCCATCCTCGGTCTGTATTTCGACATCCTGGCCATCCGCACCTTCCCATCCCTGAAAGACCGTGAAGAAGATTACAGCGAGCGTTATATCAGCCAGTTTGTGAAATATGCCGGCATTCCGGTCATCAGCCTGGAAAGTGCGACCCTCCATCCGCTTCAAAGCCTGGCCGATCTGGTGACGATTACGGAAACATTTGCCGAAATCCGGAAGCCGAAGGTGGTACTGAGCTGGGCGCCACATGTAAAGCCGCTTCCGCAATGTGTAGCCAATAGTTTCGCTGAGTGGATGTGCGCCTGGGGCGGAGCGGACTTCGTCATCACCCACCCGGAGGGCTATGCGCTCAACGAACGCTTCACCCGAGGCGCCACCATAACACACAACCAGGACGCCGCACTGACGGATGCCGACTTCGTTTACGTAAAAAACTGGAGCAGCTATGAGCAGTATGGTCAACTGCTTTGCGATGATCAAAGCTGGATGCTGACGCTCGGCAAACTGAAAGCCACCCGAAACGCGAGAGTGATGCACTGCCTGCCGGTGCGCCGGAATGTAGAGCTTAGTGATGAAGTGCTCGACAGTGCGCACAGCCTCGTAACGCAGGAAGCGGGTAACCGGGTATGGGCCGCTCAGGCCGTCATCAGTGAATTACTGCAATCTCGTCAACCATGAGCAGGCAGCCCCTTTATGTGATCAAGATCGGTGGCAACATCATTGATGACGCTACGAAGCTTTCCCTGTTCCTCGACCACTTTGCGGCGATCAAAGCACCCAAAGTGCTGGTACACGGCGGCGGCAAGCTGGCCACCCGCCTGGCGGAAAGCCTGCAGGTGCCGCAGCAACTGATTGAAGGACGCAGGATCACCGACGCCGAAACCCTCAAGATCGTTACGATGGTCTATGCCGGTTATATCAACAAAAACCTGGTGGCACAGTTGCAGGCCCGCGGCTGTTCGGCCATCGGGCTTTCGGGAGCCGATGGCGATGCCGTGCGCGCCCATAAGCGGCGGCATGCGGCCTTTGACTATGGTTTTGTAGGTGATGTCGATGGTGTCAACGCCGACCTGCTCACCACGCTCCTCTCCCGTGGAAATACGGTCGTTCTTGCCCCAATAACGCACGACGGAAAGGGGCAGCTCCTGAACACCAATGCCGATACCATCGCACAGGAAACGGCAAGAGCCCTGGGCAGCCACTTCCATGTATGCCTCGTCTATTCCTTCGAAAAAGCGGGCGTCTTACAAAATGCGGCTGATGAGGACAGCGTCATCCGGGCTATTACCCCCGAAAAATACAGGGAACTCAAGGCAGCAGGCATCGTTTCTGCCGGAATGATCCCCAAACTGGATAACGCCTTCGCCGCTCTGACTTCCGGAGTAGGGGAAGTAATCATAGGAAAAGCCGAAGAACTACCCGCACTACTTTCCGGAGAAAAAGGCACCCACATTCATCATGACTGAACTGTCTACGGATACGCTTTACGAAAAAGCCCTGGCATTGCTCCGCCAGCTCATTGCGACGCCCTCCTTCAGCAAAAGTGAGGAGCGCACGGCATTGCATATCGCGAACTTCTTCGAAAGGGAAGGCATTCCTTTCCACATGGAAAAAAACAATGTGTTTGTCCGTAACAAACACTGGAACGTAGACGATCAGGTGCCGCGTTACCTGCTCAACGCTCACCACGATACGGTAAAGCCTGCGAACGGATATACCCGAAATCCTTTTGAACCCGTCATCGAAGATGGTAAACTCTACGGGCTTGGCAGTAACGATGCCGGGGGGGCGCTGGTGGCTATGATTGCGGCATTTCTGTATTTCTACGAGCAACCTGACCTTCCTTTCAACCTGATTCTGGCGGCAACTGCTGAGGAAGAGATATCCGGTCGTGAAGGTCTTGAGGCCGTACTGCCATTTTTTGGAGCAGTTTCCGGGGCCATCGTAGGCGAGCCTACCGGAATGCGGATGGCGGTAGCCGAACGGGGTCTGCTTGTCATCGATGCCGAGGCAGAGGGCCGTGCCGGACATGCTGCGCGGCAGGAGGGCGATAACGCCCTGTACCGGGCATTGCGTGATATCGGGAAACTGCAGGATCTGCCCTTCGGGCAGATTTCGGAATTACTGGGCCCTGTAACGGCTCAGGCCACCGTCATTCAAACCGACAACAAAGCCCACAATGTAGTACCCGACTGCTGCCGGTTTGTAATCGATGTACGGCTGAATGAACACTACACGCCGGAAGCGGCGCTGCAGCTTCTGCAGGCACATCTCGAAAGTAAACTCACACCGAGGAGCCTGCGGCTGCGCGCCACCTGCATTGCCGACAGCCACCCCCTGGTTCAGGCCGGCAAAGCCCTTGGCCTGCCGGTCTATGGCTCACCGACGCTTTCCGACAAAGCGCTGATGCCTTTTCCGGCGCTTAAGATCGGACCCGGCGACTCGGCGCGCAGCCATACCGCAGACGAATTCATCTATACCGAAGAAATACGGGAAGGCATCCAACTCTACATCGAATTTCTAAAGCATCTGGCATGAAGCTCTGGCAAAAAACCAATACTACACTCTCCGAACGTATCGAATCGTTCACCGTTGGCCGCGACCGCGAATTCGACCTGCTGCTGGCCCCTTACGATGTGCAGGGATCGATCGCCCATGTAACCATGCTTGGCGAAGTCGGACTGATGCCCCCTGAGGAAGCCGCGCAGGCAGTGGCCGGCCTGCAGCAGATTGCTGGCGAAATCGAGGCGGGCCAGTTCGTCATAGAAGAAGGAGTGGAAGATGTGCATTCGCAGGTAGAGCTGCTCCTGACACGCCGCATCGGTGAAGCGGGTAAGAAGATTCACAGCGGCCGCAGCCGGAACGATCAGGTGGCCCTCGACATCAAACTCTATCTCCGCGCACAGCTGCGCCGTGTTGCGGAACAAACCGGCCTGCTGTTCGGCTGCCTGCAGCAGCAAAGCGAACGTTTTCGCGACTACCTGATCCCCGGGTATACACACCTGCAGGTAGCGATGCCTTCATCCATCGGGTTATGGCTCGGGGCCTATGCCGAAAGCCTCTCCGATGACCTGGCCCTTCTGGCTGCAGCCTATGAACTAACAAACAAAAACCCGCTGGGAAGCGGGGCGGGCTATGGCTCCTCCCTGCCGCTCGACCGGTATCGGACAACCGAACTGCTGGGGATGGGAGGCCTGCATTACAACTCGGTGTATGCGCAGATGAGCCGCGGAAAAACGGAGAAGGCCGTCGCCAACGGACTTTCCGCCCTCGCCGTAACCCTGGCCCGTTTATCCATGGATTGCTGCCTTTTCCTGAGCCAGGATCTCAACTTTATCTCCTTCCCTTCGGAACTGACGACCGGCAGCAGCATCATGCCGCACAAAAAGAATCCCGATGTTTTTGAATTGATCAGGGCCCGCTGCAACCGCATTCAGGCATTGCCCAACGAACTATCCCTCCTGATCGCCAACCTGCCTTCGGGCTATCACCGCGACCTGCAGCTGACGAAAGAAATCCTGTTTCCGGCCTTCACGGTGTTGTTCGATTGCATGACCATGGCAACACTCATGCTCGAAGAAATGCAGGTAAGGCCAGACATCATAAATGACGAGAAGTACCGGTACGCGTTCAGCGTGGAAGCCGTAAACGAGCTGGTCAACCAGGGGGTTCCCTTTCGGGAGGCATACCGCCAGGTGGGAAATACCATTGAACAGGGCCGCTTCACATTCGACGGCACCAAAGGGCTGCAGCACGAACATGTTGGAAGTATCGGCAACCTGTGTACCGCAGAAATACGGTCGGTTTTCGAGAACACCTTACAGCGCTTTACCCATCGCTAAACAGCAGCCAAACAAAAAACCCTTCGCTGCACGAAGGGTTTTTTTATCCGGGAACAAGGCATTACCAAAGGTTGCGCGGACAATTGTCGCCGTAGATATTGTTCAGCTGAAAGCCCAGCACGATCTCGTGGGTTCCGCGGGTGTAAGGACGCAGGCCGGAGACAACATAGTCGTAGGAATAACCGATGTTGAATACGTTCGACACATTCACCCCGATCATACCGGCATAGCCATCGTCTTTACGGTAGCTTCCTGCAATCCAGGCACGATCCTGATACTGCAGTTTCAGGTTTAAATCGAACTGCATGGGCGTCGGACTGATATATTTCACCAGCACCGAAGGCAACAGGTTGAAGTCTTCCGAGATCAGGAAGCGATAACCCATCGTTCCGAAAAGATGCGGCACCGCCTGGTTGCCCTGTGTTTGCACGGCACCATTCGAAAACGTGTGTTTTGCAGGAACGATCTGTTGGGCCGATGCACCAACAAAGAAGTTCGCTGAATACAGGTACAGGCCGGCGCTGATATCCGGTTTCAGGCGCTGGAAGGCGCTGTTTCCGGAAACGGCAGGATCAACGGAGACGGCTCCGAAGTCCAGCTTCGTCGGATCAAGCTGCAGGCGTGATACGCCCAGTCCAAAGCCAGCCGAAAGACTCAGCTTGTTGTTGAGTCCGAGGTGATAGGCATAGGTGGCCGCAGCACTTACCTGCGTAATGGGCCCGGTCTTGTCATTGATCAGCTGGAAGCCGATGCCGTGGTGCGGTTGCGCCGCGCCGTACTCCTCCCAGTAGTTGGCGCCCCGCATATTTTCTCCGCGCATACCCAGCGAGGTGGCATTGTTGCGGTAGTCCGACTTGCCGATCGGCGCATGCACCGTAAAGTAGGTGGTCTGGGGGGCGCCCTGGATACCTACCCACTGTTGCCGGTGGCTGATCTTCAGATCGGTATAGTTCTCAATCCCGGTTAGCGCGGGATTGAGAATATATTGGTTCATAATATACTGGGTATAATGAGGCTTCTGCTGTGCCTGTGCGGCCAGACCCGAAAACATGATCAACCCAGTTAAAAACCTTTTCATTTGGTGTTTTTTAAGCGGAAACAGAAATGACCTCTTAGTTCTTCAACACTTTGAATTCCGTTCTTCTGTTCTTTTCCCGTCCTTCCGGATTATCGGTTCCATCCGGGTTGCTGTTCGGAGCCAGCGGCTTGGTTTCGCCATAGCCCTTCACGATCAGGCGATCGCGGCTGATTCCTTTACTTACCAGGTATTCTACAACCGACTGGGCACGGCGCTCGGAGAGCTTCATGTTATCGCGGTCGGAGCCAACGGCATCGGTGTGGGCACTGATCTCGGCTTTCAGGTCCGGGTTTGCCGTCATGGTTTCAACCAGTTTGTTCAGCTCGGTAAACGATTCCGGCTTCAGCTCCCAGCGGGCGAAGTCATACAGCACGTTCTCGACGACCACCGGCTCATCCACCTTGATGGCGTTCAGGCACAATGCAGGGTTGCTGAGACTTTCATCTTCTGCATTTGCGGGGGCGTTGAAATGGAGGTAGTTGGTATAGAAATCTTTCACATTAGCCACTGCTTTCAGCGGCTGGAAATCCTCCAGCGTAAACGAGTAGCGGCCACTGGCATCCGTGGTCAGGGTAGCCACCGTGCGGTTATTGATCGTATCTACGATCGCCACCGCAGCGCCGGCAATCGGCGTCTGGTTGTCGCAGGAAAGTACGGTTCCGCTGATACGGCGCAGTGCGCGGGGCTTCTGCAGTGAGAACAGCTCGAGGCAGCAGGCCGAAGCACGGTCGGAGCTCAGCATGACATCTTCGAGGATATTCTTCGGACCGCCCTTGCTGGCAAAATAGATATCGTCTTTTACGGAGTTGATCGGATGTCCGAAGTTCTGGGGCTCACTCCAGCTGCCGGGAGTTCCTTTGGTGAAAAACAGGTCAAACTCGCCCATGCCCACACGGCCGTTGGTGGAAAACACCAGGGTGCTGCTGGGAGCGTGGTAGTAAGGTGCCTGCTCGTCGAACGACGTGTTGATCGAAGGACCGAGGTTGGTGATATTGGTCACCGAACCGTCAGACAGCAGATCGGCCATGTACAGGTCGAAGCCGCCTTGTCCGCCCGTGCGGTTGCTGGAGAACATCAGTTTGCGGCCATCAGGCATGACAAAAGGCTGCTGGCTGCTCGCATCATCCTGATTCAGTCCGCCCACGGGCGCCGGCTCCGACCAGCCACTGGCAGTCTTGCTGCTGCTGAGGATCATAGCCGAGCGCTTCTTGCCTGATACCGACCAACGGGTGATGAACAGGGTCTTTCCATCGGGAGTAACCGAAGCCACGCCCTGGTGCATGTCGTTCTGGTTTACCGGAAGTGCGGCGATGCCTTCCACCGCGCCATTGTTCACATTGGCTGTATAAAGACGATTCGTAAACCCTTTCTTTTTGCTGCTGTCGGCCGGACGCGTGGAGGTAAACAGCAGGGTGTTGCTGTTCATCCATACCGGCGCATAGGTGGCCCCGGTATCGTTCAGTCCGGCTGCTCCTTTCTGTAATTTGAAGGTCGCAAAATCCTTACGTTTCAGCTGTTGCTGGATGAACTGCAGGTTCTTCACTTCACGCTGGGCTGCGGTCATGTATTGGTCCTGCTCCTTGTAGGAAGAGAGGAATGCCGTGAAAGCCGCTTCTGCCTCCTGATACTGCTCGAGGGCGCGCAACGTTGTGGCATAATGATAGCGCGCCAGCGGGAACTGGGCGGCATCGAACTCAACGGCTTCCTTGTAGAAAGGCTCGGCCTTTACGTGGTAATTCAGCAGGCGATAGCTTTCAGCGGTATTATACACGGCTTCTTCCCGGCTGCTGGTGCGGGTCGCATTTCCCTTGCGGGCGGCCGTTTGTACGACGTAAGGATTATAGCCCGACTGTCCCTTCCCACCCCGCTTGGTGCCGAGGTATTTCTCGTAGTACTGGGCGGCAGAGTAATAGTCGCCCCGACGGAAATAATCGTCGGCAGCCTTCAGGTAATCGGTGCTGAACTGAGCCTGTGCGGAGGCAAAGCTCAGAACGGCAGCACCGGCAATCAATAGCTTTCTCATGGAGTTCATATTTTGTCGGGATGGCATCCCGTAGCGATTCGGTTTAATTCAGCTTAGGAGGTTAGAGGGTCGGACAAACAAATTCTACTTCAGGCGTACGGGCCCGGCGGCGCATGATATAGGTGAGCGACAGCTCAAAAGCATTGGCACCGCGCACCAGGCGTCCCAGGTCGGAAGTATTCACATCATAGCTCAAACCAAGGGTCAGGTTCTTATGGGAGACGCCCGCGAAGGGCACAAAGGCATCGTTGACACGGTAGTTGGCGCCCAGCAGCAGATCGGTCTGTGGGTTTACCTTATACTGACCGTAGGTGCCGATCATGTATTCTTCCGCATTACCCTGGCGAAGGTATAATCCATTGGGGGTGAGCTGGAAGTTCTCGGTCAGGTTGATCCGAACACCACCATGGAAGGTGGTACGCATCGGCAGACGGGCATTACCCGTATTACCAAAACGGTCGGACGGACGGGTGAGATGGCCTACCGAAAGACCGGCATACACGTTGGCCTTTTTACCTGGTGCAGCGTCGAAATACAGCACGCCGGCTCCGGCATCGAAGGTGGTTTCCTTCGGGGCCTGCACGTCGAATGCAGCGGGACGGTTGGGGTTGAATGCACCGGTAGCCGGATCCCACTGGCTGCCGAAGGTCAGCTTCGAAAGGTCGAAACGGCGATCGATCACACCACCCTGAAGGGCAAAGGCAACCCGGTGGCGATCATTGGCACCAAAACGCACCCCGGTATAAGCGACGTTGATATACCCTGTAGTGTAGCTGTATCCGCCATTGCCTGCCGTCTGGTTCAATACACTTGCGCCGATGTTCAGGTTGCGGTCGGTCGTCATGTCGAACGACAGCCCTTTGGTGGCAAAAGGACTGCTGCTCACAGCGCCCCACTGCGAGCGGTAGATGCCGGCTACGCGGTAGCTTCCGTCAAATGCACCCGTAAGTGCCGGGTTCAGCCAGGACGGATAAACATAGTACTGGGAAAAGTGCGGATCCACCTGTGCCTGTGCTTTCTGGGCAATCGTGCCGGCTGCCAGCATCAACACAAGGGCTCTGTTCATCGCTCTCATATTCGTTCGTTTTGAAGTCGGAAGTTGATTCTTTTTTTGTTATCGGACAATAGTGATCGTGCCGGTTATCGGCGCAAAGCCGTTCTTCAGCGTAATCACATAGTAATAAGTAGCAAAGGGAAGCGCCGAGCCGTTGAAACGTCCATCCCAGGGCGTAGCATAGCCATTCGAAAAATAAACCCGTTGGCCGTAGCGGTTGAATACCTCCACAGTGGCTCCGGGATAATCTTTCAAATTCTCGATCGCCCAGGTATCGTTGATGCCATCGGCATTCGGCGAGAAGGCATTCGGGATCTTCACCGTCAATAGAATCTTGACGTCCAGCGAGTCGGTAGCCGTACAGCCGCCATCGCCCTCCGCTGTCAGGTAGTAACGCTGATTCTGCAGGGCAACGAGCGTTGGTCGCAGGGCACTCGGATTCGACAGACCTGCCGGGGGCGTCCACGTAAATTCCAGCGTGGAGGAGTTCACGGTGGGGTTAAAGCGAACCGTTGATCCCTGAGCGACCACGAACGAAGGACCGGCATCCACACGCGGCTGCAGGTGCACTTTGAGGTTGATCGTTGTATCGCCTACACATCCTGCCCCATTGGTTACCCGCAGATTAACGGCATAGAGGTTGGGCTCGCGGTACACCTTTACGGGATTGCTGGCCGTATCGGTCGTATTGTCGCCAAAATTCCAGAGATGACGGGTGACCGTGCTGCCGGGCGCCACACTCAGGTCGGTGAAACGGCTGGTATCACCCTGGCAGATTTCGTAGTCGCTTATCGCAAAGTTGGCGAAGGGTCGGCCGAAGAAGGCAGAGAAGCGCCGAACCGTATCATCAACGCAACCAAAGCTGGAGGTGGCCACCAGGCGAATCGCGTACTCGGCGGAATCGCTGTAGATGTGCGAAACCGTAGTGCCGGTAGCGGCAGCAGAGCCGTCGCCGAAGTTCCACTGATAGGTCAGTGCGGAACCGTCACCTACCGTAGTGGTGCTGGTGAAGTTCGCAGCGCCTCCCGGCAGGCACACGGAAGCCGGCACGGTGAAGCTGGCAACCGGTAGCGGATGCACGGTTAGCGTACGCTGAACACGGTCGCTGAGGCAGCCCTGATCGCTGACAACTGCCAGCGAAACCGTGGCTGGACCGGCATTGCTATACGCTACCGAGAACGGCGTGTTGTTGGATACCGTAGGCGTTTGTCCGTTCCCCAGATTCCACTGCCAGGAAACAATGGTGCCGGCGGATACCGTGGAGTTATCCGTAATGTTGGCGCGTCCGTCGATACAAATCCGGTCGCTGACGGTGAAGCTGGCCACCGGCTTGGGATGGACCACGATCGTCCGCTGGATCGTTTCCACACAACCGGCGGCAGACGTAAACGTGTAGGTGATGACGTGCGTATTGGCACCGGCAACAGAAGGATTGAAGTTGCCGGCTGCATCGGTTGCTGTTCCGGAGTAAACGCCCGTACCCGGCACCCCGTTGGTTACGGTAGCCTGTGCCACAGAGACGGTTCCGGTGACGCTCGCACACACCGGGCTCAGCGGGGCAAAGCTCAGCTGGGGCTTGATGCTGAACGTAGCATTGATCGTAGTATCGCCACTGCAGCCATTTGATGCCAGGGCCGTCAGTCGAACCGGGTAGGTGCCGGTACCGAATACATGGCTCGGGTTGGCGGCGGTGGAAGTATTGGGATTCGACGGAGTGGCGTTACTGTTGCCGAAGTTCCATTCGTAGGTGAGCGTACTTCCCGAAATGGCTGGCGAGGTGTTGGTGAACTGAACCGTGCCATCTACGAGGCAACCACCGGCCGGGTAGGTGAAGGCCGGGCGGGGACGCGTTTTCACGACGATATCACTCGTGCGGGTTGCGGTGCAACCTGCCGCCGTAATGAAGGTGTAGGTGATGGTGTAAGTACCCGGTCCTACCGTTGCCGGGTTGAACATACCCGCGGCAGTAGTACCCGGACCGCTGTACGTGCCATTTCCGGTCAGGCTGTTGGTGACCGAGGCTGTTGCCACCGAAACCGGTTGTGCATTCTCGCAAACAGAGGCAAGTGCCGGGAAGGCCAGTGCGGGCTGGATGCTGAAACTGGCGTTGATGGTGGTGTCGGCTGTGCAACCCTGAGCGCTGGTAGCTGTAAGGCGGATCGGATAATTGCCGTCAGCAAATACATGGGTCGGATTGACAGCGGTCGACGTATTGGATCCGCCGAAATTCCACTGGTAGTTGAGCGGACCGTTGCCGGCAATGGTAGAGGTGTTGGTAAAGGTCACACTGCCATTCACCATACAGGTGCCGTTGGGGAAGGTAAAGGAAGGACGCGGACGCGGGTTGACCGTAATGCTCCGGGTCAGGGAATCGGTGCAACCGCCGGTGGAGGTAAAAAAGTACTTAACCTCGTAAACGCCGGCGCCGGCAACCGAAGGGTTGAAGCCGCCCGAGGCATCGAGGCCGGGTACGTTACCACCGTAGGTAGCCGTTCCGGTTACCCCGTTCAGCACGGTACCGGTTGCCAGTGAACCAACCGTTCCGTTTTCACAAACCGGGTTGAGTGCCGGCCAGGCCAGCTGCGGCTTCACGCGGAAGTTGGCGCTGATCGTCGTGTCGCCCACACAACCATTGGCCGTGGTAGCCGTCAGACGAACGTTGTAGCTACCATTGTTCGAGTAGTTATGGGTTGGATTGGTTGCTGTGGATGTATTGGGGTTGCCCGCCGTGGCATTCGGGTTGGCGAAGTTCCACTGGTAGGTCATGGTCTGTCCGTCGCTCACCGTGGTGGTGTTGTTGAATTGGACCAGGCCGGTTACCGGAAGACAGCTGTCGGGGAAGGTGAAGTTGGCACGCGGACGGGCATACACCGTAATCGAGCGGGTTGCCGTGTCGGCACAACCTCCCGGCGTGGTGAAAATGAACAGGATCTGGTGCACACCCGGACCGGCAACGGCAGGTGCAAAGGCGCCGTTGGCCGACGTACCCGGACCCTGGTAAACACCCGTTCCGGCCACATTATTGGTGACACTGCCCTGTGCAACCGTGAGCGCACCCGTTGCATTTTCACAAACCGGGTCCAGGTTGCCGAACACCGCGTCTGGCTTGATACTGAACGTAACGTTGATCGTAGTATCGTGTGCGCAGCCGTTCTGAGCGGTGGCCGTCAGGCGGATCGGATAGGTTCCGGTAGCGAAGTTGTGGGAAGGATTGGTTGCCGTGGAGGTATTCGGGTTTGCGGGCGTAGCATTGGGGTCGCCGAAGTTCCAGCTGAATCCAAGAGTGCCTCCACCGGGCATGGTGCTGGTGTTGTTGAGCGTCACCGTTCCGGAATTAAGACACCCGCCGGCCGGTACTTCGAAGGAAGCCCTTGGACGGGCCAGCACCGTAATCGTGGAAGCGATAGAATCAAGACAGTTGCCCGAAGACGTGAAGAAGTACTTGATGACATGCGCGCCCACGCCGGCCAAGGCCGGGTTGAACATGCCTGCCGCTGTCGTGCCGGGGCCGGCATAAACACCGGTGCCGGTCACGTTGCTCGAGGCAGTGGCCTGGGCTACGTTGATCAACGTGTCGCGGAAGCAATAGGTGCCCAACTGCGGATACTGGAGCGTCGGCCGGATGTTGAACGTAACTGAAATAGTCGTGTCGCGGCGGCAGCCATTGCTGGTTGTGGCGCCATACTGGATTGTATAGGTGCCGGGGCCGGGATAGGTATGCACCGGGTTCGCAGCCGTAGACTTATTCGCGGCACCGGAGCCGGGGTTACCGAAATTCCAGGAGTAACCCTGAATCGTTTGCGTATCCGAGACGGTGGTGGTGCTGGTAAACTGAACCGTTCCATCTGCGTTCAGACAGCCCTGGGGATAAGTGAACGACAGGGCGGGCCGGGCAAAGACGTGAACCAGCTGGCGGGCTGTATCACTCGGACAGGCCGAGCTGCCATTGACATTCCATTTGAGTTTGACCAGGTAGCTGCCCGGCTGCGTATAGGTAACCGTGGGTGTTGCTGCAGGCGCCGCGGCCGTTTGGGTCTGGCCATTGCCAAAGTCCCAGTACCAGCTGCCGTTGGTGCCCATCGATACCGGTGTAAACGTGACGGTGGTACCTGCACACACAGGTGTGGGCTGCCAGCTGAAACCGGGCATGGAGCCGGCATTAATGGTTACCGGCTTGGTGGTATCGCCGACACAACCTTCCCGGGTGACCACTTCGAGCCGTACCGGGTGCGTACCGGTAGGAAACACATAGCGGATATTCTGACGGCGGACCGTGTCAGCAGCCGGGCTCGTCATGATCCAGTTGTACTGGCTGATGGTAAACCCGGGAACGATGCCGGGAAGGCCATTCAGCTCAATGGAGTCGGTCGGACAGGCACTTTGCACGATCGTGAAATCAGGACGGGGGCCCGGACGTACCGTAATGGAGATCGAAAGATCTTCGGCGGCCGAGCAGTTGTCGACGGTCGGGCTGAACGAGCGGATCGGAATAGTGAAAGTACCCGCCTGGTTAAACCGGTAGGTCCCGGGTAACTGATACTGGTAATACTTCACTCCATTGACAAACAGCGAATCATTGACAACCGGGTTGTTTAGCACGACATCGGTACTGGGCGTAACGATACCCGCAAGGGCACTCAGACGGAATTCCAGCCGGGTTGGCTTGTACGCCATCAGGGCGGATATCTGGGCAGGTGTATTCACACAGGTGAATTCATGCGCTTTTACGGAAGTATCGCGCACATTGTAAACACCGCCGATGGCGTTCAGGTTATTGAGGAGTGTACCTGCATTATAGGCATAACTCTCCGCATCCCCCAAGCCATAGGTGATGGCGGTAAAGGCTGAGTCGGAGCGCATGATTACCTGCTGCTGTGCCGCAGGCCAGCCACGCACCACGATCTTGTAACCCGGTACTCTCGGGTGGTCATACACATGGTTGAAACTACTCTGCCCGAGTCCGTTGATGGTCATTGAAGCCAGACCGGCGGCAGGGATAACGGCCGTCACATAATTCGAACGGATGGATTCGAGGTTGTTCCGGAAGAAACCCACCGACTTGATCGCCTGCTCGATAGGACTGAGGAACACCATCTCCGGATCGCCTGAACTGCCCGGATTACAGGTGCTGCTGCCCGACATGAACTGCGCCACCATGATCGGCTTATCGGCCTCGATCAGCTGGGCGGTATTGGCGGAAAACTGGTAACACCCGGCGGCGTTCGGGTTGATTACATTACCATTCACCCGCACCTGCGTACCGGGCTCGCGGGTAACGATTTTATAAACGCTGGTCTGAAAATCAGTGGGGCGAAGCGTTGTGCCATTCGAGGAAGAGAACGGAGCCGTAAGGTAGCGCTTACCCCAGGCGGTCTGCGGGAAGCACTGCTGCATATCGTTGTCACGACCCGAACCGGAACCACAAGGAACCGACTCGCCCCTCGTACGGGAACTACCGGAGAAAACGGCAATCGGGTGACATTGGTTATTGGAATTGGCTACCGAACGGATACGGGTGCCGGTAAACTGATTGCCGGTTCCGCTGCTGTTCGATTGTCCCACAATCTGGTAGATCTCCCCGCGATTAAGGGTAATCCGGAAGGGAACGTTCGCCGGCTTGTTCAGGCGGGTATTCACAGACGGAGTGACCTCAATGACGGTATTGTCCTGCTGGGCAATGGCATACACCCAGGAAAAACCGGGTCCGCCGGCATCGATCTGCTCACTGTTAATGGAGGTATACGAATACCCCCAGGCATCCACCGGCATCAGCATCGAAGCGCCGGAAGACACGCTTCCGTAAATATGCGCATAAGCAACGATCGGAACCGTGCTCTGAATATGGATGGACATCGGGAAAATGCCTTCTCCCCCATTTCCGCCAAACGAAGGCGGCACATCATAAAGGCGGGCATCGTTCGGACCACTCTTCGGAATGATATTCGAAGAGATCGCGGTATTGGCGGGTACGGGATAGTTAGTCACCTGCGTAGCAGTTCGTCCCCGCACGGTTACAGTTACCTGAGCCGTCTGCTCGGCGCTGAAATACAGCACCATGTTCTGGCCATTGTTCTGTCCGGGCTCCATGAACTGGTGGTGCCCGTAGCCCACCCAGAATTCCCGACCTCGGTTGGTGATATTCTGGGCAGAGCTACTCAGGCATACCAATAAGAACAGCGACAATAGGAACTGAAACCTGTTTGTCATCTTCGCTTTTTAGGGTTTTAACGGATCAGGTTGATCGAACCTTTCATTTCCACCACACGGCCGTCCTGCAGAACAATCCGGCATACATACATATAAACACCGGAGGGCTGTGCAACCCCCTTGTACGTGCCATCCCAGCTATTGGCCGGATCAGCCGACTCGGCGATCTTCTGACCCCATTGGTTGAACACACTCATCCGGTATTCGCGGATGCCGGCGTTCTGATTGGGGAACACCATCAGGCGGCGGTTCATCGGATCACTGCTACCTGGAGCGAAGGAGTTCGGAATCCAGAAGCCGCTACCCGGAGTACGGGCCGAAACCGTGCCGTTGGGGCTGGTTTCGCAGCTGTTCGTACCCAGCGCACGCACCAGGAGCGTTACCTGCTCCAGCGGGCCCAGGTTGCTCACTACATGCGTGAGACCGGTGGCGCCCGAAGAAGGCTGCGTCCAGGTGGTGCCGTTGTTTACCGACACTTCGTAACCCGTAGCGCCCGCAATGGCCGGCCAGGTAAAGGTGATCGTGTTCGCCGTGATATTGGAAGCAACCGGTACCGGTGCAGGCAGCGGCACGGAAAGCGTTACGGTTACCTGAACACGCGGAGTGCTCGTACAACCATTCACGGTCACGCTCACGAAGTAGTTCGCTGTGCCGGTGCTGGCAGGAGCCGTAAAGGTGGTACCGGTACCGACGGGCGTTCCGCCCGTGGCTGCGTTAAACCAGTTATAGGTTGCCCCCGGTGCAGGGTTCTGCACCGTGAACACGGCAGGCTGGCCCTGGCAGACGCCTACGCTCGTGCTGGACAGCGTAATCGTCGGAAGAACCGTGGTGAAAGCAGTTGCGCGGAGGCGGGTCGGGCTCACGCAGCCGTTCACCGAGGCCTGAACAAAGAAGTAGGTCGATCCGGCTGCGGCAGGCGCTGTGAAGCTGGTGCCGCTGCTCAGGGCCGTACCACCTGTAGCGGTGTTGAACCAACTATAGGTAACACCGGCAACCGGGTTCTGTACCGTAAAGGTGGCCTGGTTGCCCGGACATACCGCGATGGAGTCGGCAACAAGTGTGATTGTCGGGATCGGCGTGATCACGGCAGTAACACGGGCACGGTTGGTGCTGATGCAGGTGCCGTTGGTAGCCTCCACCCAGTAATCGTTGGTGCCATTCAGCGCCGGGGCGGTAAAGCTGTTGCCCGAAGCGACGATGTTGCCGCCGGTAGCCGCGTTGTACCAGTTGTAGGTAACGCCGGTGGCCGGGTTCTGTACCGTAAAGATGGCATCCGAGCCGGCGCAAACGCGAACCGTGTCGGCCGTAACGGCTACTGTCGGACGCTGGGCAACGGTGATCTGGCGGGTTGTATCGGCCAGACAGCCATCGACCGAAATGACCCGAAGCTTCACATCATAGGTTCCCGGAGTGGTGAACGTATGGGTGATGGTGGTCGGCGTAGTCGAAGCAAAAGGAGGAACGGTATTGATCTCCCAGCTCCAGCTGTTGATCGGGGTGCCGTTGACCGTGTTGGCCGTACCGGTAAAGGTCACGGGCTCGTTCGGACAAACCGTGAAGCTCGGCGTGCTGAATTCAACGTTCGGAGTTGCGAGCACGGAAAGCGGGTAGGTCGTCGTCAATGTCTGGTTACAACCTTCAATTTCCGGATGGGTGTACGAAATCGGCACCAGGTAGTTGCCCGGCTGGTTAACCGTAAACGGACCCTGTACGGTATAGGTGTAGAACTTCTGACCATTGACAATCACCGAATCGACCGGAACGGGGTTGGTCTGCGTCACGTTCGTATTGGGCGACAATTGCGGCACAGCACTGAACTCCCAGGTCAGCGAAGTCGGACGAACCGGCACGTTGATCGAGAAGCTGAACGGTGTACGGGCGCAGGTGTAGGGGCTCGGGCCACCGGTGGAGCTGAAGGTATTGGAGATAGCCGGGATACCATTGAGGTTCTTCACCAGCGTACCCACGTTGTAACCATAGCTCTCGGCACTTCCCAGACCATAAACGATACCCGTGAAGGCAGAATCCGACTGCACGACGCTCTGACCCGGTGTTGCACTCCAGCGCTTCACGACCACGGTATAACCGGGCTGGTTGTGCGGGTAGGTGTGATCGAAGGTATTTGAACCATCGATGGTCAGGCTGGGTACGCCACCGTTGGGGATTACCAGGGTGAGGTAGTTGGTTGAGATAGACGACAGGTTGTTGCGATAGAATGCCGAGTAACGTACTGCCTGCTGCACGGGGCTCAGGTAGAACATTTCCGGGTCACCGTCACCGGAGGGGTTGCCGCAACCACCCGAAGACGGGATATACTGGGCAACGAGGATCGGACGGTTCGAAGAAACCACATCCGGGGTGTTGCTCTGATGGTAGTAGTAACGTCCGTCGATCAGACCGGTCAGCGGTGTCGCACTGTTATTCAGGAATACCTGTGTCGCCGGATCTTTTACGAGGATGCGGTAGAAGTTGGTCGAGATGCTGCTGGCAGCCGAGCTGTTCGACGTAGCAGCCAGGAGGTAGCGGGTACCCCAGGCCTGGTACGGGAAGATCTGCTGCATGATGAAGTCGCTCGAACCACCCGTACCGTTACCGCACTGAAGCTGCGTACGCGTGCTTCCGGCGAATACGGCTACCGGGTAGCAACGGCCATCGGAATTGGGAACCGAACGTACCGTACTGCCCGTGAGGTCAACACCTTCACTTCCGCTGGCATTGGCCGAACCAAGCACCTGGTACACATCTCCTGCGTTCAGCGTAACGGTGAACGGAACGCCCGCGGGGCGGCCGGCCAGTGTCAGCGCAGACGGAGTGATCTGAACGACGGTATTGTCGCGGTCAGCCACCACGTAGAAGGCGCTGTACGAATCGTTGAAGTTGGAGCGCTGGGTGTTGTTCAGTGTGTAGTATTCAAAGCCCCAGGTTCCTACGGGCAGCAGCATCGTCGCACCCGAGTTTGTGCTGGCGTATACGTGCGCATAGGCGGTGATGGGAACATCGCTTTCGATGCTGATACCGCGTCCATACAGACCTTCCGTCAGCAGGCGCGAATCAACGGCGCCGGCCTTGGGCAGCGGGTCGGAGGCGATGGCCGTAAAGGCCGGGATGGTGTAGTTACGCACCCACTGCGAACCTTTCACACGAACGGTCACATTGGCCGGCTGGGCGTCCGTGCTCAGGTACAGTACCATTTGCTGAACGTTGCCGTTGAAGAAGTCGTAGCTACGCTGGTAACCTACCCAGAAGCGCCGGCCGCGGTTCGACGAGTCGATCTGCTGCACATAGGGCGGCGGCGGCGGCGGCTGGATAGTGCCATTGCTGAGTCCGGTGAAGCGCTCCATATACGTGAGCGAATCGCGGATCATGTGGTTGGCCAGGGAGTCGACACGGCTGTTTACTTCCGTGATCCAGGTGCCGCTCGAATTGGTGCGGCCGAGGCGGATGACGCTCTCGCTGGGGATGAAGCCCAACCAGGGATCCAGGTAGAACTGCTGCATACGGAACTGGCCGGTAACACCGGATGTGTTCGTCTCCAGCTGGTTGTAGAAATACATACGGAGATCTGCAGGAGCCGTGCCGGTAGGCAGCACACCCGAATAGCGGCGCAGGGAAACGGTAGACGGCACCGTGGCACCGGCATTCCAGGTCACCTTGGCTACTGTATCGGTACCGAACATGAAGGTCTGTGTCGCACCGGGAGCAGGAGTTGCCGGGTTCGGCGTCAGGGCCGGCGGAAGTGCCGTGGGCAGGAACTCATAAGCACCCAGGTCGGGTACGCCCTGTGTAAGGGTCACCGGACGGCTGTTGCCATCGAAATCGCGCCAGTTTCCGGCAATCTGGATACCACGGCCATGCATTGCCCAGGAGTTCGCTTCCGTCAGGTTCGGACGCAGGTCGGTATTTGACGTGAAGGCCGGCTGGAACTGGATCGAGTTGATATCGCCCAGGAAGGTCTGGCGCCAGGCGTTCAGATCGGCATGGTTGGCCGTACCCTGACGCACCAGCACCGCACCGTTGGTGAAAAGCATGTTGTAATCGGTGTAGATGCTGTTCGGGCTGGTGTACTCCACCGAACGGCCAACACCGGAATGGGCAAACACGTTGTTCAGGATCTCTACCGTGTTGCCGCTGGCATGAGCAAAGTAAGCGGCAGCACTGGTGGTACCCGCAGCGGAGAAGTTGTGGGCCGTGTTGTTCCAGTAGTGATTACCACCACCGCCGGTGCTGTACAGAGCGAAAGAGGTGTTACCCGTTGTTGCCACCGCAATTACGTTATTGAACGTGTAATTATCGGTAGAAGTAGTCTGGTACATACCATAAACAGCTCCGGTGTTACCCTGATGTGCCATGATAACGTTGCCGGAAACACGGGCGGTATCGAGCGGGTTGGCATTACAGCCGGTGAGCCACATACCGTAGCCGGTACCGGTTACACCGGTCACATTGATCCGGTTGCCGATCACCTGATAGCTCGAATCGCTGTTCGTCATGAAGATACCGTAGTTGGTCGTGTTCTGAGGCGCAGCGCGGTTGATCGTATTGTTACGGATCGTAACGCTGTGGTTGTTTCCGGAGTAAATACCATAGAAGCCACTTCCGTTAACGGTGTTGCCTTCGATGATATTATCTCGCGTGATCGTACCCGTAGTGGCGCCGGCAAGATAGATGCCGGTGACACCACCAGTGACGGTATTGTTGCGGATCACATGATTGCCGCCACGGAGGTTCAGCGAGTAGATGCCTACAACTCCGGTGCCGGTGCCGGTGGCAGCAGGAACATTGATGTTCAGATTCACCAGGCTGTCATTGGCAGCCAGGTTCGCGAGGTCGATTGCGCGGCCATTGGTAGCGTTTCCGGCAACAATGGTCATATTCTTCCAGGTAATGAAGCTGGCGCTGTCGAGCTGCAGGGTATAGTTGGATGCGGCAGCCGTGGCGCTATGCGTCAGGGTTACCGAGGTGGGATCACCGTTCAGGCTGGTGAAGGTTACGCGAACGTTGGGGCCGGTGCCGGCAACACGACGCATCCGCACCTGCTCGGTATAGGTTCCCGGGAAGGCCAGGAACGTTACGGAGCTGGTAATGCCGCACTCAAGGGCAGCCACCGCAGCATTAAAGTTGCTGAAGTTGGTACCACCTGTCGGCTGAGCCGGGTTAATTGTATAGACCCCACCCAGCAGGGCCGGGTTGAGGGTTACGGTAGCATGTGCCGAGTTGGCTGATTGTCCCGAGCAGGTGACCACCACGCGATAGCTGAGCGTTGTCGTTGCCATCAGCGTCGTATCAGGGAACATCTTCGGATTGCCCAGGTTCGTCCACGGACCAGTCGTCGGGTTTACCGCCGTTTGCCACTGGTAGGTCTGGCCTGCGCCGGTTGTATGACCATTCAGGGTCAGCTGCAGCATCGTGCCCATGCAGATGCCGGAGTTGGGTGTTACCACGGCTGTACCTCCCGTCGGGGGCGCCACGCAGTTGGGAATGGCGAATTCGAAGGCGCCGATATCGGGTGTGGTTGCACTACGCGGAGCACTGTTGATATCGACCGTGATACCTACCGGTGCGCCGATGTTGTCGATCGTCGGCCAGCGGGGCGTAAGATCGCCCGTAGCGGGGTTGGTATAGAGCGGATCGACAGAAACGGAAGCCAGATCCTGGCCGGTAGCCTGCCAGTTGGCCAGGGTGACGCGGTTGTTGCCCGCATCGCTGCCGATTCCGGCAATACCGGAACCGGTACGCTCAACCAGAAGCAGGTTGTTATTGGACGTGAAGCCCGTAAGACCATCCGTCAGGAAGATCGCATGGCGGCTGCCTTCACCCGTACGGCGAATGGTCACGATGTTGTTCCGGAACTGCACACCGGTCGCGGCAATGGTTTGCCAGTAGCCGCGCGACCACCAGATCGATGTGTGTGCGCTGCTCCGGTTATCGAAGGAGATGGTGTTGTGATAAAAGAGTGCGTAGTCGGAACCGGCGTTGAAAAGACCATGCACATCACCCTCATTGTTGATGTTGTAGATGGCGTTGTTGCTGATAATATTCTCCTGGCCAACGTTGCCGTCAACGTTCGACAGGAAGATACCATTGAATTCAGTGGTCGACGTCAGCGCACCGCCCGAGTTATTATGGATGCGGTTGCGGTCGATACGCAGCCCGAGACCAACGCCCGTGTGGTAAATACCAAAGAAGGTTGTGACCGAAGTACGCGTAGGACGGGAAATGTTATTGCCCTGGATCCGGGTACCCTCGGCATGGTTGCCGAAGATGCCGTAATTATAGAAATTCAACAGGGTGTTGCCGCTGATCACGTTGTTGCGCAGCGGGTCGGCAGCGCTGCCTACGAGGGAGATGCCATAGGCACCACCGTTGATGGTGTTGTTGGTAAACTGGTTGCCATCGGCCCGGGTATTACCCGTGCTGGTAATCAGGTTGCCGGCGCTTGCTACGATACCTGCGTAGTTGGTCGACGTGGAAGCGGTAGTGACGTTGATCGTACAACCGTTGATGATGTTGGAATCAGCACCGTTGGTCAGGTGCACACCATAACCAAAGGCGGTTGTGGCGGTACCCTCGGCCGTAATGACCAGGTTGTTGAAGCGGGTATAATCGGTACCGTTCAGCTTCAGGGTAGCACGCTCATCGGTGTTGGTCGACAGGAACGTCAGCACGGCGCCGTTACCGTTGAAGGTGATCGTGCTGCTGGCAGAAGTACCAGAGATCGAATCCAGGATCAACTGTTCGTTATAGGTTCCGGGGCTTACGTTGAAAGTGACCGATGCCGCGATGCCGCAGGCCATGGCAGCCTTAGCCTGGTTGAACGTATGGAAATTCGTGCCGCTCAGGGGCTGTCCGGGGTTGATGGTATAAATACCACCCGGCAGCGGAGGGTTAACGGTTACCTGAACCGGGGTGGAAAACGCAGTGCTCACACCGCAGGTAACGGCTACGCGATACCAGAGTGTGGTGGTAGCCAGCATCGAGGTATCGGCATTGTTCATCGAACCCGTAATCGGCGTCCAGGTAGCCGACGGATCGTTTGTGGGGGAGGTCTGCCATACATAGGTCTGCGTCAGGCCGGTAGAGTTGCCGGTCAGCGTGAACTGAACCGGACGGACGAAGCACACGATCTGAGGGCTGGCATTGGCAACACCGGGTGTCGGAGGCGCCACACAAGGCAGCGGCTCAAACTCATAGGCACCCACATCCGGAGTGGTGGTGCTGCGGGGCTGACCCAGGATATCATTGGTCACACCGGCATCGTCGCCACGGTTGTTGATGGCAGCGTTGGTCGGACGGAAGTTACCGTTCGGCGCATCGAAGAACATCGGGTTGCTCGTGAGCGAGTTGGCATCCTGGCTGCTGGCTGTCTGCCAGTCGGCCAGACTGGTACGCAGGCTGGTCAGGAAGCCGACATGGTTGGAACCCGCGGGCGCATTGATAAAGTAGACGTTGCGGTTGGCAATGAAGGTGGTGGTTGCCGTCGCGAAGTGAATGCCCGTTTTGGTAGCATTGCCGGTGCGCGTGATCACCACGATATTGTTCCGGAACTCGATGCCGGAAGCCGCGGTGGTCTGGAAGAAACCGCGGACCACATTGCTTGTCGTAGCCGTAGCGGGAGTACCATCCATCACCACGGTGTTGTGGTAATAAAAGATGTTGTCGGAGCTGGTGTTCTGAAGACCTGTGGCCGTTGCACTGCTACCGGTGATGTTATAGATAAGGTTGTTCACCACGCGGTTCTCGAGGCCACCCAGTGCATCCGTTGTGTTGAAATTGATACCAAAGAAGTTGGAAGTGCTGTTGGGTGCACCGCCAAAGGGATTGGTGATGGTATTGCGCGAAACGGTGACCCTGGTGCTCAGACCGGTCGAGAAAATACCGCTGAACTCACCCACCGTGGCCCGCGTCGGGCGGCTGATGGTATTGGAGTCGATCAGCGTATTGAAGTTACCGTTGATGTAAACGCCGAACTGATGGAAGTCGCGGATATTGTTGCGGACAACGCGGTTGTTCATGACCGCATCGGTGGAGCTGCCAACGAGGGCGATACCATAAAAACCACCCACGATGGTGTTGTCACGGAAGGTATTGAAGTCGCAAAGGGCAGCGCCGGTGGCCGTTACACTGGTGTTGGAAGAACCCAGCACGATACCCGCGAATGCCGTGGAAGTAGAAGTAATATTGTTCTCGATGACGCAATTACGGATCGTGTTGGAATCCGCATCGTTGATCAGCTGAACGCCATAACCCTGGGCCGTGCTCTCGTTGCGGATCACCAGGCCGTTGAATGTGATATGGTCTGCGCCGTTCAGCTTGATGACTGCGCGCTCATTGGCGGCCGTGTTTACAAAGCGCAGCACGGCACCGTTACCGTTGAACGTTACCGTACGATCAACGGCAGCATTGGGAATCGGGTTCATCAACAGCTGCTCGGTATAGGGACCGCTTCCCGGCTGTACGTTGAAGATGACATCATCGCTGATACCGCACTTGATAAAGTTATAGGCATCATTGAAGCTGTTGAAGTTGGTACCACCTGTCGGCAATGCGTTGTTGATGGTGTAGGTGCCCTGTACCAGCGCCGGAGAAGTCACCAGAACGGAGGTAGAGGCAGCAGAGTTCGCACCACAGCTCACTACAACGCGGTAATGCGTGGTTGCAGCCTGGGTTGCGCTGATCGAGATCGTTGTGGCGCCGGGGATGGGCGTCCAGGGAGCCAGTCCGTTCGGCGAAGACTCCCACTGGTAGGTGAGGCCCGAAGCGAGCGTGGTGCCCGTGGTGGAGAGTGTGAACTGCTCGCCAAGGCAAACTACCGCGCTCGAGGTCAGGGCGGTGCCGGCGTTAGGCGTACCCGAACAGGCCACGGCCGGAGTCCAGGCGAACACGATATTCGGACGGGTCGTCATCGTACCCGTGTTGGTGGTCGTGGTTGTATTACACAGGTTGCCCTCCCCGTCTACACGGTAAGAGTGTGAGCCGTTGAAGGAAAGGTTGGTCGTCCAGGCCACCGAAGGGTTGCCCGACCAGGTTGTTTCCGTGGCGTTGGAAGGATCGCCGTTACACACTTCCACGATGATATTGTCCACGCCATTCCAGAAAAAAGGCGCACTGAAGTTGAAGGTATTCACACCCAGGGTAGTGGTGTAGAGCGGACTGTTGAACACCTGCTGGGTGCCGGGCTCCCAGGTTGACGCACTCAGGGTGGCTACCTGGGTGGTGCCGATGCGGATGGAAAGGTTCTCTATCGGGATGGGTCCCGGGCCGGTGCTGGTGGTCAAAGCCAGCACATTGAAGCGGAGCGCCGTGATGTTGCCGGGTCCCATGCCGGCGGCAATCAGCTCACTGGCACGATACAGGTACTGGGCACGCTGGCCTTCGAAATAGTCCTGCAGCGGGCAGGGATATTCGATGTTGCCGTTACCCGTGGTTCCGGTACCGATCGTAATGTTCGTTTGCGCGCGCATTCCGCTTGAAGCAAGCATCAGGATTGCCAGAACGCAGCTTTTTAAGAAAAGCGCAGATAGAGATTTTCTCATAGCTAACAATAATAAAATCAAGAGTTTTTAAGACATAATAATTCGATCGGTAGCGGAACATGATCCGCGACGATCGAAATAAATACAGGTGCTTCCAGGAATAGACGCAGCCTTGCTTTGGTGTTGTTTCAGGAAGTCAGCAACGCTCTGAATAACGCAGGGTTAGGTCCAGAGACTGCGCAATCTACCGAATAATTTTCATAATTCTTTAAGATTCAATGCACAAATTCTTAACAATTAGAAAACTAATGGTTGATTTTCAAGGCCAAACTCTAAAGAAAACGCTAAAAATTAATATGGGTTGCCTACAGAAATAAAAAGCGGTTCCCTTTTCAGGAAACCGCGTGTTTTTGGATAGGTTAGCAACCACCTTTCGGTGAAAAAGAGTTGAAGAAGGCGGCCGGCTCACTATTCATTCACCCCCGATCCTGGTTGCGGCGCGCTTTCTTCGCTGCTTATAATCGAAGGATTGTGCCATTTATCAGAATATTACGGAGGTGGCGGCGGTGTTTCGGAGTTTTCCCGAAATGCCCCTGCTCCACCCCATGAAATCCGGATAGGGATAACGCGGGACACAAAAAAAGGCTTCCCCTTGGGTAAGCCAGTAGAATAAGCACCACAAAGCGTGCGCATCAGCCCCACAGATCGGGGAGCGGCATCGCTTCAAGGTACGGATCCAGGTGGCGGGTGTCGCGGAAACTCGCCACCCGGATCACCACGTTGAAATGGCTGTGGTGGGTCACCTCCATGTAGCAGTCTTCCAGCTGATACAGCCGCAGGATATGGAAACCTTCCCGGCGCTCGGCGAGCAGCACGCCCTGTTCCCAGATCGGAAGGAGCGGCGAGGTTTCGCCCGGCCAGGAGGAAAAGGGGTTCTTCATCAAAATTGCTTTCCTGTAAAGTTCCTATCCTTTCCGACAAGAAAAAAGACAAAATAGCTCTTTGCACCTATTTTGTCGTCCGGCCCCTCCCCTGCCCCGGTCAACCGCTTCGTTCCAGCCCAGCGGCATTTCTCCCAGTTCATCCCGATATTGTGGCACTCAAACGGCCAACGAGCATCTATTCCGAAGAAAGCCAATAACTTGTACCCGATGAGCCGCCTTCTGCGCATACCCCGCTACACTGGTCGCGACGGCACCCTGCTGCTCTGCAGTATGATCCCGCTTACCCTGTTGCTCAACGGGTTCCTGTTTGGCACCCGCTACCTCCACGAACCCGGCCTGCTGCTGGGCGCCACCCTGCTTACGTTTTCTGTGCTCGCGCTTACTTATATGGCACTTACGCGCATCGGGCTGCTTTTGTCGCAACGCTTTCCCGGGCCCGAGCGGTCGTACCTGCGCCTGGCCCTCGCCCTGCTGCTGTTTCTTCTGTCCGATTTCGTCATCCTCTCGCTGCTGCTCCGGGGCTACGACTACTTCTCGCTCTGGGATTATCGTTACAATGAAGGCGGATTCGTGGTGCTGTTCTGCTTCGTGGCAATCCTTACCGTTTTCCTCACTTTCCTGAATGAAGGCATCGCACGCTACGAAAGTTACCGGCGCACCCTTCGCGAAACGGAACAGTTGCGCAGCACTTACCTGCAAAGCCAGTTGCTCGGCCTCAAAAGCCAGGTGAATCCGCACTTCCTGTTCAACAGCCTTAACACCCTGTCGAGTCTCATCCATGAAAACGCTGCCGATGCAGAGCTCTTCCTCGACGAACTGAGTAAGGTTTACCGGTACCTGCTGCGTAACAACGACGGGTACCTTGTAGAACTACGGAAGGAACTCGCCTTTATCCGCTCCTATGCCTACCTGCTGGAAGCCCGTCACGGATCGGCATACCGCCTTCATATCGAAGTCCCGGAAGAACTGCTCGAACTGCACCTGCCACCGCTCACCCTTCAGTTTCTGATGGAAGACATCCTCGAGCAGAACAGTTTTACACGCACGGAGCCCCTGGACGTAGAAATACTGGCCATGGGAAAGGCCATCATCGTGCGGAACAACCGGCAGCCGCGGTTGAGCAGCGACCGCGAGCTGAGCGGAGAAGCCGTACTCCGGAATATCCGCGAGAAATTCGCCCTGCTGGCGGGCAAAGACATCCATATTGCCGAAAGCACCACACACCGCACGATCATCATACCCCTCATACAGGAACAGGAACCCGCATGGAAGCAAGAAGCATAAACTGGAAAAAGCCGACACGGTCCGAGTGGCTTTCGTTCCTGATTGCCATGCCCTTCCTGTCGATCCTGCTGAACAACCTGATGTTCGGAGGACAACTTTTTACAGACCCGCGCGTCTGGTACCTGTCGGTTCCCCTCGTTTACGCCGGTGGCATGCTAACCTGGTACCTGCAGATCCTGGTGATGCACTGGCTACGTGTTCGTTTTCCGGAAGTGGGCCAAACCAAAAAGCGGCTGTTGCTGCTGGCGCTGGCCCACCTCGCACTTACTGCAGGCAGCTATGCCTCCCTTTTCTACGGTTATGATGCGCTGCAGGTACTGGGCTTTCACCTTCGTACGCCCTACTTCCTCATGGCGCTGGCCGTGGGCACCGCCCTGACCATGATGGCAACCACCCTCTGGGAAGCCGATTATTTCTTCGTGCAGCTCAAACGCAGCCTCGACGAAAAAAAGAGACTGCAGCAGCTGAATATGCAGCAGGAATTCAATACCCTGAAAAGTCAGGTGAATCCCCACTTTCTCTTTAACTGTTTCAATACACTTTCCTCCCTGATCTCCGAAGATCCGAACCAGGCCGAGGTGTTCCTGAACGAGTTCAGCCAGGTGTACCGATACCTTTTGCGGAACAATGAAGACGGACTGAGCACGGTGAAGACCGAAATGCGCTTTATCGAGTCGTACTTCCGGCTGCTGCAGACCCGCCATGGAGATGCCGTGCGTCTGCGGGTGGAAGTAGACCGGAAGTACGAGCCCTACCTCCTGCCCTCCCTGAGCCTGCAGCTACTGGTCGAAAATGCCGTGAAACACAATGTGCTCTCCCGCACCAACCCGCTGATCATCGACATTTTCACTACCGCAGGCAACAAACTGGTGGTTAGCAACAACCTGCAGCGCCGGGCCGTCCAGCCTTTCTCCAACAAGATCGGACTCCGGAACATTGAGCATAAATACCAGTTGCTCGGGCAACCGGGATTTCATATATTGGAAGACGAGAAGAACTTTTGCGTGGTGCTGCCCCTGATCTGGAGCCGGAATGTTCATAATGCCTTCATCCGGGAAGCACCCAACGCCAAAGGAGCAGGCAAGGAATGACCGTCAGCAGGTAAAAGACAGGAGTCCTCGTTCATAAATCACTTAACCTAAATAAATTACTGCTATGAATATCCTCATTGTTGAAGATGAAGAACTGGCGATCAGGAAACTGAAGAAAACACTGGCGGCCGTTGATGAAGAGGCGGTAGTGGTCGGTGAGTCCGACAGCATCAAAGGCACCGTATCCTGGCTCGAGCAACATCCGGCCCCCGACCTGATTCTGATGGATATCGAACTGGCAGACGGCCAGAGCTTTGAAATCTTCAACCACACGAAAGTGAACAGCCCGGTGATCTTCATTACGTCGTATGATGAATACGCGCTGAAGGCATTCAAGGTCAATAGCATCGATTACCTGCTCAAACCTGTTCAAAAAGAAGACCTGCAGCATGCGCTGGAGAAATTCAGGCAGATGAAAAACCTGTACAAACCGGAAAGCGACCGGCCTCAGCTGAGCGTGGAGGACCTTGTGAAAGAACTGCAGCAAAAGCTACAGGCCAAGGAATACCGCAAGCGCTTCCTGGTAAAGCTCGGCCAGAAACTGGTATCGGTGGAGGTAGATGATATCGCCTACTTCTTCAGCGATGGCCGGCTCAACTTTTTCAAAACCTTTGACAACCGGAAGTTCGTTGTCGACTACACAATGGATGAACTTTGCGATATGCTGCGGCCCGACTCCTTTTTCCGGATCAGCCGATCCTTCCTGGTATCGGTCAGCAGCGTTACACAGATACACGATTATTTCGGTAATCGCCTGATGCTGGAACTGAAGCCGGAGATTGACAAGGAAGCGATCGTAAGCCGCGAAAAGGTAACGGAATTCAAGACCTGGCTCGGAAAGTAATATCTGATACCGGTGCCGGTGAAAAAGAATCGCGCTGCGGTTCTTTTTTGTTTTCCGGCAGCAGCCGGCCCTCATCGGTCCTTTCCCTACAACACCACCCGAAGTACGATGGAGAGATTGTTATGGTCGGTCGTGATTTCGAGCAGCCCCTTCATGGCCTGCACCCGACGGCCCACGGTGGCGCGGAAACGGCTCCGCAGTTCAGGCACCTCCTCTTCGCAAGCGGTGATTATCTCAAGAATCAGTATTGACTGACGCCATTTCAGGTTGACGAAGACCTGGTCGCAAATTACGTGTTGGAGAAGAAACTGAAGCGCCTCCTTATAGTAGAAATACAGTTCATGACGCAGTGCCATGTCCAGTTCCAGCTTCTCGACCGTACGGTCTACGATCAGGTCAATATCCATGGTGTGATTGCGCTTGATGCCATCGGTGAACTCCCGGATCCGCATCAGGGTTTGGTGCATGCTGTCGTTGGCGGGATCAATACTCCAAAGCACGTCATCCATGGCTTCCATCATATGACGGCTCTTGTTACTGATCTGATCGATAAAGTCTTTCGACTGTTCGAGGTCGGAGCTCACCCTGATCTTGGCGATCTCACTCAGCACATGAATATCGCTGAGCGTAGTTTCTACCTCCTGGTGCAAACTACCCGCGATTTGCGTACGCACCTGCTGCAGCGAACGTATTCGTCCGATACGCTCCCGGTCTATCACGTAAAGACCACCAAGCGCCACCAGCACGATCAGCGCATAGAACCACCAGGTTTGCCATACAGGCGGCCGAACCCTGATCAGTATGGAGCGGGTGACCGTACTGGAAAGGCCATCCGCATTCTCGCTCCTGAGGAGGAGCTGATAATAATCCGGGGGCAGGTAGTTATATACTATCCGGTTGTCACCCTCCAGTGGCATCCAGTCTTTTTCGAGTCCTTCCAACCGGTAGAAATACCGGACCTTCTGCTGGCGCGCGAAATTGAGCCCGCTGAACTCAAAGGCCAGCGAGTTCCGGTCATAACGGAGCACGAGTGTCTTCTCGCGGGCAAGCGAATCGGGCGGCAGCGGCATACCCTGCAGGCTGATCTCGGTGATCGTTGGTGGGGGTGGCGGTGTCGTCTGCGCGAGGCGGCGCGGATCGAACACCAGGAAGTTATGATCGGTATAAAAAACCAGTTTCCCGCTCGACAGTTTCTCCACACCGGCCATATTGAAGTTGTCGTAGAGAATACCATCCCGCCGGTCATAAAAAGCCGCCGTGCGCTTTGCCAGGTTGAGCCGGCAAAGGCCGTTGCTCAGCCCGATCCATAGCACGCGGTCGTTATCGCGCTGTACCGAAACGGCATTGTCGGAAGGCAGGCCATCGGCCGCGGAGAAATAGCCCACCCGGCCGCTACGCATATTCAGGATATTGACACACCCCGCCGTCACGATGAGGGTAGTATCATCGTACTGCCCCATATCGGTCACGTCGTTGTTGAAGAGGCGATAACCTTCCGGCCCATTGGCATGCCACTGTGCCACCACTTTGTTGGTGCGCGTATCGATCCGGTACAGTCCGTTGGCCCAGCCGGCAACCCACATGTAGCCGAATCGATCGAGGTGTACCTTGGTGACCATTCCTGGCTTGAGCACTTCTATATATCCTTTCGACGGATCGCCGCCCGCGCGTTCATAATCCCATTTCAACAAACGTCCATCGTGCAGCCCGATCCACATATTTCCATCGAAATCACTTGTGATCTGCCTGACGGTCCGCTGCTGCAACAGCTCGGGCCGGTACATACGCGCTTCACGGTTGTACTGGTTATACACGATAAACGCACCCGGCTGCAGACCCATCCATACCTGCCGGTCTTTCCGGTTGATCGCCATATCCCAGCAGGAAGCCACCGGGATCCGGGCAAGGGAAGCCGGCAGCGGGAGCGGTCGGAAATCTTTGTTGTAATAGAATAATCCCTTCGACCAGGTGCCTACGAAAAAGCTGCTGTCTTCGAGCTGGCAAAGGGCCATCACCGGGGCTTCTATCGGCTTTCCGCCCGGCCGGAACAGCGAATAGGTATCGAAAAGCTGCTCTTCGGGGTTGAAGAGGAACAATCCATTATCGGTGCCCAGCCACAGGTTGCGCTCGCGGTCTTCGTAAACGGTGAACATCCGGTCAAAACGCAGGCTCTGTTCATTGCGGGTTTCGTTGGGCACCATCGAAAAATGCTGCTCACTACTATTCCACTCGGTCAAGAAAGCATTGCCATATACCCATAGCCGGCCCGAACGCTGACGCAAAAATCCACGAATGTCGTGATAGCCGATCCCGAGCTCGGTGGTCAATACATAAGCCTCCCGTTTGCCGCTGACGCGGTTGATGCGGCAGAGCACCGGATTACCTGAGTTGCTCAGCCAATACCAGTAACATAAATAATCGGGCGTGGCGTATACCGCATAAATCCGCCGGTCGGCGGCTGCAGACTGCAACAGCAGATTGTCTCCGGGCGCTGCGCCGGAGGCAAAGCGGCGAAGGGCCGGGTCGTAGGCGACCAGTCCGGTGTCTCCTACCAGCCAGTAGCGCCCTGCCCAAGGATCCCAGCAGACCCTGGCTGTGCCGTTGCGGCCTCCGGCACGCCCCATCCCGCTGCTGTCGGGCACGAAGCGCATACGGACACTGTCGAGGCGAAAAAGCCGGTTCAATCCCTCATGCAGGAAGATGGTGCCCCCGTCTCCTTCAAAGAGATACTTCTCTACGTAAAAGGCCTGGTTGCTGCCGCCTTCGATACCCACCTCACGATAACGATGGCTACGGTGATCCAGACGCGCGATACGGTTATTTGCCGCCATCAGCCACAAACGGCCCTTGTTGTCGCTCCACAACTCCCGGATCTGGTTGAGGGCGCCATCGCGCGGACTCTCGGGGCGGAGCTGTACGCGCCGGAAACGGTTGCCGTCATAACGATGCACCCCGTTCTGCGTTGCAATCCATACGAACCCATCCGGGTCCTGGGTAATTCCGTTGATAAAATTCGACGCCAGTCCCTGCGCGGTGGTAAAGTGCTGAAAAGAAAACTGCCGCGACTGCTGCGCACACAAATGGGCAGGCACAGCAAACAGGTAAAGCAAAAGGATCAGAACACGCACGGCAGTCAGGATTCTTGTAACCAAATGTACAAAGCCCTGCCCGAACAGACCGACAATTGAATGAGGAAAGCAAGGCCAGGCGTCGGAAAACGGCTACCGCCAACGACGCAGCCAAACGTAAACCTACTGCCAGCAATCCATGGCAGAAAATGAGCACTTCATGTGCATCGGGGTTGCCTTTCGGCTAGGGCCGCTTCACCTTTGTACCACATCACCCAAACAGCATTCTTACACCAAACCAAACCAAATCATGCAACACAAGAAGCAGGTGGCTGCAACGCTCCTCATCGTTGGGATGACCACCCTGTTTGCCTGCAATGAGCCGGCTTCACCCGAAAACAAAAGCGCAACCACACAGGTGACCGTTGCCTCCATGCACAGCAGCGAAGAAGAAATGATCAGTCGCGGGCGCTACCTGGTCAACATCATGGGCTGTGCCGACTGCCACACGGCGAAAGTGATGACACCCCAAGGTCCGCGCCCCGACAGTGCCCGTGCTTTCGCCGGACATCCGCGCGACCTTGCCCTGCCGGCCATTGATGCCGGAGCGCTCCGCAGCTGGGTGCTTTTCAATCATGCACAAACAGCCTATGCAGGCCCCTGGGGCGTTTCGTATGCTGCCAATATCAGCTCCGACGAAAGCGGTATCGGCAACTGGACAGAAGAGCAGTTCTTTAACGCCATGCGCGAAGGCTGGTACAAAGGCATGCCGAACGGCCGCCGCATGTTGCCTCCGATGCCCTGGGAACAGTACCGTCAGGCCAGCGATGAAGATCTGCGTGCCATCTTCCGCTTTCTGAAATCAACACCGCCCGTTGCCAACGTAGTGCCCGCGCCCCAGCGCCCCAAGGCGCCGCCGGCGCACTGATCTTGGAAAAACTTATCGATCTATGCAGAACCCCTGCCATCCGTCGATGGCTTGATGCTGCCGGAAAACACCATTCCCTTTTTAGGACCACAAGCTGAAAAGGCTGCCCAGGGGCGGCCTTTCTCCACAAAAAAACCCTCCGTAAAGGAGGGCTTTCTATTCAGCGTGGAATCTGATTAATAACGGTTCTTGTTGTAGCCACCGCCGTTGTTGCCATAACCACCACCGCCACGGTTGCCACCGCCGCCGAAACCGCCGCTGCGCTCAGGGCGAGCTTCCTTCGGACGGGCTTCCATTACGCGAATGGTGCGCCCCTCAACGATGCCGTTGTCGAGCTCGGAGATAGCCTTCTGGGCAGCCTCGTTGTCGGGCATTTCCACAAAACCAAAACCACGGCTCTTACCGGTGAATTTGTCGGTGATTACTTTGGCAGATGTTACGTCGCCGTACTCAGTGAAAAAGGCGCGCAGATCTTCGTCCTGAACGTTGAAGCTCAGGTTGGAAACATAAATGTTCATGCTTTACTTTTTTAAAAAAGAACAATAAAACTTTGAGTCGAGGCAAAAAAGCAAAGGACGAACAAACAAACAGCAGGTGGAACTGAACTTGGAATGTATCACTTATACTTAACGCGAGGCACTCAAATTAACAGGTCAAAGGTAGGTGTTTCCAACTTAGGAAGCCGTCAAATCGATTAATCTTTCGTTAACCTGAAAATTTCACGGAAGGCACACAGCCTCAATGGCCATGTTGTGGATGAAAAAGGAAACAGGAACGGATACCGGGTTACTCCCACAGGAAAACACATCCGTTTTCTTCAAAAAATCCAAAGATTGCTGTAGAAACTCTTCCCCAGGAACTGAACGATAGAAGAAAAGCCCTCGTTCAAAAGGCGAAAAAAGGCATGGGAAGGCATCCTGGGCAGGGTCTGCGATTTGCGACTATGGCTACGGCCAACAGGAACCCCGATGTCGACAGAAAAAAACACCCCCGCCCCGAAACACCGCACCGCAATACAACGGGTTGCCCGTTTGTTGCTCCGAACAGTCCTTTTCCTGCTGCTGTTCACGATCGCGCTCTTCCTGCTGTTGCTGACGCCTCCGGTCCAGCGCTTCGCCACGAACAAGATCGAACAGTACCTGGGAAAAAAGCTGCAGACGAAAGTTGAGATCGGAAGTATCCGTATCGGGCTGCCACGCCGGGTGGTACTGGAGAACGTGTATATCGAAGACCGTACCCGCGACACACTGGTATCCGGAGGACGCATCAAAGCCAATATCGAGCTCTTCAAACTGCTCAGCAACGAAGTAGCCATCAACGACCTTCAATTGGAGGGGATCACCGCGAAAATCAAACGTGTACTGCCCGACACCACCTTCAATTTCCAGTTCATCGTAGACGCATTTGCCACCGACCAGACGAAAAAGCCCGACACCGCAGCAACACCGGTAATGAAACTTGCTGTCCGTAATGTGGGGCTGACCAACTGCCGCATCCTTTACAAAGATGTGCTTACCGGCAATGATCTGGACGCAAACGTTCGGAGCATGAACGCCCGGATCGACCTACTGGACCCTTATGGGATGCGTTTCGATATTCCTTCGGTGACACTGAGCGGGCTCCATCTTCGGTATTACCAGACAAGACCACTGACCGCCCCGCCGGTAAATGCGGACAGCGCGCCCGCGGCATTTCTCCCCTACCTGAACATCGGTGATGTGCAGCTGCGCGACATTCACGTCGATTACGGGAATGATGTGTCTGCTTTCTATACCCGGCTCGACCTGGGAAACCTGCAGATTAAAGGAAGGGAAATAGATCTGAACCGGAACCGCCTGCACCTGGCCCGGCTTCGGCTCGACAATAACTCGGTTAGCATTCGCCTGGGACGTAAAGCCGCGGCGCGTGAAGTAGCCGAGGTAGTGAAGGCGGAAGCCAGTGCAGCCGTTCAGCTCGGCTGGCTGGTTCGGGTAGATGAGCTTGACATCAGCGGCAACCACATCCGCTTCGATAATGACAACCAGCCACGTCAGCCGGCCGGTATCGATTATGCTCATTTCGAAGGAAGAGATATCCGTCTTTACGCCCGTAATGTATTGCTGAACAAAGACAGTATGGCCGCGCAGATCGCCGCTGCAAGTTTCCAGGAAAAAAGCGGCTTCCGGCTCAACGAACTGCGGGCAGACCTGCTCTACGCACATAACCAGGCTTATATCAAAGACCTGTACCTGCGCACGCCGGGAACGGAATTGAAACGGCATGCCGTGCTGCAGTATGCTTCCCAGGAAGCCCTCGTAAAAAACTTCGAACGTACCCTTTTGGATGTGAATATTGTAGACAGCCGCATCCAGGTGCGCGATATCCTTGCCTTCGCACCGCAGCTTCGGACCAATCCAGCGTTCGCCAACCCGGCCGCCGTGTGGCATCTGAACCTCCGGGGCAACGGCACACCGAACCGTCTCAATATTGCCGCCTTTCAGTTCAATGGCCTGAAGAACACCCGTATCGATGCGTCGGGCACGCTTGCCGGTCTGACCAACCCGGAAGCTGCGGGCGGCACCTTCACCATCCACGACCTGCACACCAGCCAGGGCGATATCGCACTTCTGACAGGACAGCGGCTCGACAACGCACAGATGGACCTTCCGGAAAACTTCCGGCTGAGCGGAACCCTGTCGGGCAACCTCTCGCACACCGCTGCCCACCTGGCCATGGCCACTGAATACGGCAATGTGGGTATAAAAGGTACTTTTTCCAATCTAACAAATCCAGCAGCAGCCCGCTACGATGCCACCATCAGCACAAGGGGGCTGCGCCTCGACCGCATACTCCGCAATCAGGCGCCGGTAGCATCGCTCAGCACGAACTTGAAGATAAGCGGCTCCGGCCTCAGCCCGCAAACGATCAATGCCCGGTTCAGCGGCAGCATTCCTTCGGTTGTATATAACCGTTATAACTACAAAAACCTGCGCGTCAATGGCCGCCTGAACCGCAACACGTTCCGTGCAACTACCGACATACGCGATCCGAACGCTGATCTGACCCTTACAGCGAGCGGTAGCTTTGGAAACCAGACGACGCTGCGGGTGAAGGGCTTTGTTGACAGCATCAAAACACTGCCCCTTGGGTTTACGGCCCAGCCGCTTGTATTCAGGGGCAGAATTGATGCCGACGTGGCCAATATGGATGACGAAAACCTCGACGCCCGGGTACTGATCACGGAAGGACTGTTTGTATCAGGAAAAGACCGCGCGCCGATCGACAGCCTCAGCTTCGTATCGGGCCAGGAAGGCACCGAAAAATACATGCGGGTACGGAGTAATTTCATGAACGCCGACCTGCAGGGACGCTATCGTTTCTCCGACCTGGGCTTCATTCTCCAAAACAATATCCAGCCCTACTTCGGTGTAGGCGGCAGCTATCGTACCCGCGCGGTTCAGCCTTATGATATCCGCTTCCGTGTAGATGCAGTTAACTCGCCGGTATTTAACGCCTTTGTTCCCGGCCTGAACATCAGCCGCCCGGTTCATGCGGAAGGGAGTCTTGCCTCCGGACGCGGACTGGAAGCGAAAGTGGATGCTCCGGAACTGTCCCTGAATGGCAACACGATTGCCGGTCTTTCCCTCAAGGTACATACCACTTCCGCAGGACTGGAGGTACAAGGAAACATAGGACACCTGGTAAGCGGCACCATGGACATCTATAACACACGGCTGCGCGCGAACATTCTCAACAATATCATTGACTTTAACCTTGGCGTCAACGACAAAGGCAACAAGCCCAAATACAGGCTGGCCGGCCAATTGCGCCAGCCGGCAGCAGGCAGCTTTGCACTGAGCCTCCGTTCCGACTCGCTGCTGCTGAACTACGAGCCCTGGACCATCGCCGGAAACAACCAGCTGCTGCTGACACCCAACGCCATCGGCGCCACGAACTTCGTGCTCAGCCACGACAACCAGACGCTCGCCATCCGGAGCCAGGCCGGCACCGGGTCGCCGCTCAATGTGACCTTTACCAACTTCCAGATTGGCACCATCACGGGCTTCCTGCAGCAGGATACGATGCTGGCCGACGGCGTTCTTAACGGCAATGCCAGCTTCCGGAACCTGCCGGGCAATCCCCTCTTCACCAGCGACCTCACGATCAGCAACCTCAGTTTCCGGAAAGACACGATCGGAAACGTTGCGCTACGTGTCAACAACAGCAGCGGTGAACGTTATGTGGCCGATGCCGCGATAACCGGCTTCGGCAACGACATCCGGCTCAATGGCAGCATGACGCCGCAACAGGGCACGATCGGGCTGAACCTCGACCTGAACATCCGCAGCCTGCAGCTGCGCAGTTTAAAAGGCGCTTTGTCGGGCGTTCTGACACAGGCCGACGGATCCATGAACGGCACCGTGAGTATTCGCGGGTCATCGGCAGCGCCTAAAGTAAATGGCGGACTGAACTTCGACCGGGTTACCGTATCCACGGTGGCCATCGGCGGCCCGCTGCTGATCAACGACGAACAGGTACGAATAACCGAAAACGGATTTCGCTTCGACAACTTCACCGTACGTGATTCCACGAACAACATGCTGACCCTGAACGGTGACGTGGCTACGACCAACTTCGTGAACTATAACTTCGACCTCGATGTGCAAGGCGAGAACTTCAGGGTACTGAACACCGAACGTAGGGTCAACAGCCTCTATTTCGGCGACCTGGTCATCTCTACGAAACTGCATGTGGGCGGTAATGAAACGAACCCGCGTGTAGATGGCAATATCTCCGTAAACAAGGGCACCGCTTTCACCATAATAGTGCCCCAACGCGATCCGGGACTGGTTTCGCGCGAAGGCATCGTGGAGTTTGTTGACTTCAGCAATCCAGGCGTCGACTCCTTTTTCCTGAACCTCGACACCCTCAACCAGTCCGGCATTACCGGGATGGACATCGCACTCAATATTGACATCAATAAGGAAGCTTCGTTCAACGTCATCGTCGATGTAGCCAATGGCGACCTGCTGAACCTCAGAGGAAGCGGGAACCTGACGGCGGGTGTGGATCCCAGCGGAAAGATCACGCTCACCGGCTCCTACGTGATCGACCAGGGCTCTTACCAGTTCGCACTGAACTTCCTGCGCCGGCGATTCGTACTCGATCCGGGAAGCCGGATCACCTGGCTGGGCGAGCCTACCAATGCTCAGCTCGAAGTTACCGGCCGCTATGTTGCCAACACGGCGCCGCTGGACCTGGTGGAACAACAGATTGCCGAAACGGCGCAACGCAACTACTACCTGCAGCGGCTTCCCTTTCAGATCCTGCTTTACCTGCGGGGCGAGCTGTTGAAGCCCGAGCTGACCTTCGACATCCAGTTGCCGACCGACCGTAGTTACAATGTGGCCGGAGATGTGATCAGCACGGTGAATGTACGCCTGGCACAGCTGCGCCAGGAGCCTTCCGAGTTGAATAAACAGGTGTTTGCGGTGCTATTGCTGAACCGCTTTGTAGGCGACAACCCCTTTGCGTCGAACGGCGGGGGCTTCAATGCCGGCTCTTTCGCCCGCACCAGTGTGAGCAAGCTGCTGACCGAGCAGCTGAACGACCTTGCAGCCGGCCTGATCGCGGGGGTCGATATCAACTTCGATGTCACTTCCAGCGACGACTATACCACCGGTGAGCGACGGGCCCGTACCGATCTGAACGTAGGGCTGAGCAAGCAGTTGCTGAACGACCGGCTGACTGTAACCGTGGGCAGCAACTTCCAGCTCGAAGGTCCGCAGCAGGGCAACCAGCAATCGAACAACATTGCCGGCAATGTTCAGGTAAACTACCAGCTCAGCCGCGATGGAAGGTATATGCTGCGCTTCTACCGCCGCAACGAATACGAGGGCCTCGTAGATGGCTATGTGATTGAAACCGGACTGGGCTTCATCCTGTCGGTCGACTATAACCGTTTCCGTGAGCTCCTGCAAGGCCGAAGAGTGCGCCGCGAACTGCGCAGGCAGCAAAAGGGTGCCGAAAAGGAACAACAACCCAAAGAACAGGCTACAGAATCAGCAAAGGAATCCGAACAATAATGAGAAAGGCAATTTATAGCGCACTGATCGTGGCTGCAGGAACGTTGGCGGGCTGCAGTGGCGCGAAACGGCTTCCGGCAGGCGAGCGGCTCTACACCGGTGCAAGGATCAATCTCACCCATACAAAGGACATGACGGCAAGGCAGCGCAAGGTACTGACGGCCGACCTGGGTGGCCTCGTACGTCCACGGCCCAACAGCCGCTTCCTGGGCATTCCCTTTAAACTGGGTTTCTACAACCTCTTCCGCAACTCGAAACCCAACTCATTCTTCGGAAGGCTTCGCGAAAAACTGGGCGAGCCGCCGGTGTTGCTGAGCAGCGTCAATAGCAACAACAATACACGCCTGCTGCAGAACCATATGGAGAACAAAGGCTTCTTCAAGGTAGAAGTCAAAGGCGACACGGTCGTCAGGGGCAAGAAGGGCCATACCCGCTTCGAGGTGGCGGCCCACCAGCAATACACCATCAACACCGTACGCTTCCCTGGCGACAGTACGCCGATAGCCGCTGCAATCCGGGCAGGCGCGGCGGAGAGTTTGCTGAGGACGGGAAATGCGTATGACCTAGACGTTATCCGGGGCGAGCGCACACGCATCGACGCACAGCTGAAGGAAAAGGGCTACTTCTACTTTAATCCCGAATACCTGCTGTTGCGGGTAGACAGTACCATCGGCAGCAACAAAGTGGATATGGTGGTGGTGCTCAAACCTGAAGCACCGCCTGAGGCGCTGGTGCCTTACACGATCAACAATACCTACATCTACGCCAACTACCGGATCAATGGTCAGAATCCCGACACCAGTATTTCTACGGCCAAAGAATACAAAGGCTACTACATCATCGATCGCCGCAACCGCTTCAAGCCCTGGATGTGGCCCCGCCTGCTGATGTTCAGCCCCGGCGATCTGTACAGTCGCGCCGATCATAACACGACCCTGAGCCGGCTGATCAACCTGAACGAATTCCGCTATGTGAAAAACCGCTTCGAACGGGTGACCGACAGCAATAAGCTCAATGCGTATTATTACCTTACACCCCTGCCCAAGAAAAACCTGAGGGCTGAATTCAGTGTCACTACGAAATCCAACAACCTGAACGGTTCGCAGATCAATTTCACATTCCGGAACCGCAACACCTTCCGGCAGGCCGAACAACTGGCCATCAATGCCTATATCGGTACGGAAACCCAGTTTGGCGGCACCTTTCAGGGCTACAACACCTACCGAACGGGCGCAGAAGCACAGTTGTCGATCCCGCGCTTCGTGATTCCGTTCTTCGACGTCAATACGACGAGTGCCTTTGTGCCCCGCACCAACATTCAGCTCGGCTATGACCTGCTGACAAGGCAGCGGCTTTACACGGTCAACTCCTTCCGGGGCGCACTGGGGTATTCGTGGAAGCCGTCTACCTTCGTGGCGCATGAGTTCAACCCCGTAAGCATCAATTACACGCAGCCGGTAAACGTTACACAGGAGTACCGCGACAGTATCACCAAATTTCCCTACCTGCGTCGCGTGGTCGATTCGCAGTTTGTGATCGGCTCCACCTACCAGTATAATTTCAATCAGGTCGGC